>OLGE01002748.1_pt1 | contig 15036 bp, 9 predicted proteins | sample 1605151 | NCBI WGS metagenome assembly OLGE01 (sample SAMEA3888912, study PRJEB22519) | human gut metagenome | biome: human gut; feature: human-associated habitat; material: faeces | place: Denmark | collected 2010
TCAAATGCTGGACGGGTGCTTCGGCAGCTTTGTCCTCATGGTGGGCGTTCCGGTTGCGCTGACGATCTTCGCCATCTGGTTTGTGATTTCTCACTTCTAAAAGGGAGGGATAAATATGCCGAAAGAATGTGTTTTCTACGAATGGAAGGGAGGATCGTTTTACTGCAATGTCGCGCAAAGGGACATTAACGACGAGATCGTTCATCGGTATTGCTGGACGTATGACTCGGAAGAATGTCCGCTGAGAAAAAAGAAAGACGAATGGTAAAAGGAGGAAAAGACAATGGCAAACGACGGTTGGTTCAAGTGTGAGGATTGCGGTTATGCGGTGAAGGCTAAAGTGCCGGACTATGTGCAGCAGCTTTCATCGCCCTGCCCGCATTGCGGCGGAAAGATGAAGAAGGTGTGAGCATGGGGAAGTGCAAGGATTGCAGGTTTTTCGTTCAGGACTCTGACAAGGGCTATTGTCAGCTGAAAGACGAACGGGTGTCCATGAATCAATCCTGTCCGGATCACGAAGAAGCGTAAGTGATGAAAAAGCAGCACGGGAAAAATGCCGTACTGCTTTTTCGTTTTGAAGATTGAAAAAACGGTTGATGAAAAAAGGGGAGCATGATAGAATAGAAAAAAGCCGAAAGCAGGATGAATATGAAAAAAGTTACAGTCGCGCTCGGAAGCATTGCGCTGATTTGTTTGCTAACCGTATCGGTCTTGGCGGGCGATTTGCCGGAAGTCGTGAAAACCGATACAAGCATTGACGTGATGCTCTGCCGCGTAGAAGCAGAATCGGAAGACGAAATGACGGTGGAAGTGCTGCGAGCGGAACGGCACAGCGTGGAAATCGGGGAACAACGGACGTTGGAGCGGCCGCTGCTTTGGGAGAGTGCGGAAAAGCAACGCAAGCCGCAAGTCGGGGACGAGCTGCTGCTGAGCGTGGCTGTGTCGGAAGAAGATGTAAAGCTTTATGATCCGCTGGTCTGTGCCTATGTGAAAAGCGATGAAGATGGGGAAGTGAAGCTGGTCACGGCGGGTTCCTCCATGCTGAAGAGAATGGAAGAATATCTCAACGCAGGGGATTTCTATCTGCCGGAAAAGAGCGTTCAACCGGCGACTTCCATAAGTCCGACAGAAAATCCGGAAGCCGGAGAAACGGAAGAACCCGCGCAGAAACAAAGCGGCAAACCATGGCTGGCTGCTTTACCGGTGCTTTGCATCGCGGCGATTTGCATCGCACAAAAAGTGCGCGGCAGGACTTGAATTTTAACGGGCGAGGCAGTATAATGATAGACACGATGAGGGGGAAATCCCGTCGGAGAGCGCAGAAAAGAGAGCCCGCGGCTGGTGGAAGCGGGCGGCGCGCCGGCCTATCCGTCCCCGGAGTGCGGCACGAGGAGTGCAGCGGGCGCGCCCGTTACAGCGCGGTCAAGCAGGGCGCAGAAAGCGTCAATGCGGGTGGTATCGCGGGTTTTATGCTCGTCCCGATTCGTTCGGGACGGGCTTTATTTTTTAAGCCAAGCAATGATGGAGGATGAAGAGCATGTTGGACATCAATCTGATCCGCAAGGATCCGGAGTTCGTCAAGGCGGCGCTTGCCAAGCGCGAATACGAGGTGGATTTCACCGAGCTGTTGCAATGGGACGCTCGCCGCAAGGAGATCATCGCCGAGGGCGAGGCGCTCAAGGCGGAGCGCAACCGCATCAACAAGGAGATCCCGCGCCTGAAGAAGGAAGGCGCCGATGTTTCTGCCGTCATGGCGCAGATGAAGGAATCCGGTGAAAAGGTCAAGAGCCTGGACGAGGAACTGCGTCAGGTCGAGGCGAAGATCGAGGAGTTCGTTGCGGCGCTGCCCAACCTGCCTGCGGACGACGTTGTTGCGGGCGGCAAGGAGAACAACCAGGTCGTCAAGGTGTTCGGCGAGAAGCCTGTTTTCAACTTTGAGGCCAAGAACCATGTCGATCTGTGCACGAGCCTCGGCCTGATCGACTATGAGCGCGGCGTGAAGCTGGCCGGCAACGGCTACTGGCTCTACACCGATCTGGGCGCGCAGCTGGAGTGGGCGCTGCTGAACTACTTCATCACCACCCACATCAAGGACGGCTACACCTTCATGCTGCCCCCGCACATCCTGACCTATGAGTGCGGCTACACCGCAGGCCAGTTCCCCAAGTTCAAGGAGGATGTGTACCGTGTTTCCACCGGCGACGACAGCTTCCATTTCCTGCTGCCCACCGCCGAAACCGCGCTGATCAACCTCTATCGCGGCGAAATCCTCGAGGAAAAGGATCTGCCCAAGCGCATGTTTGCCTACACCCCCTGCTACCGCAGCGAGGCGGGCACCTACCGTGCATCCGAGCGCGGCATGATCCGCGGCCACCAGTTCAACAAGGTCGAGATGTTCGGCTACACTCGTCCCGAGGACAGCGACGCGATGCTTAAAGAGCTCATCGGCAAGGCCTGCGCGCTGGTCGAGGGTCTGGGTCTGCACTACCGCCTGAGCAAGCTGGCGGCGGGCGACTGCTCCGCGTCCATGGCCACGACCTACGATATCGAGCTGTGGATTCCCAGCATGAACGAATACAAGGAGTGCTCCTCCGTTTCCAACGCGCATGAGTATCAGGCGCGCCGCGGCAACATCCGCTTCCGCCGTGCAGACAGCAAAAAGACCGAGTACCTGCACACCCTCAACGGCTCCGGTCTGGCGACTTCCCGCGTGATTCCCGCCATCGTCGAGCAGTATCAGCAGGCGGACGGCTCCGTGGTCGTTCCCGAAGTGCTGCGTCCGTTCCTCGGCGTGGACGTGCTGCGCAAGAAGTAAGCCGCACTTAAATCCATTCTAAACGAATAAAAAACCACATCGGCTCTCCCTTTGCGGGGCGGCCGGTGTGGTTTTTTTGCTTTTGATGTGCTCATTTACATGGAGATCCAGCCAAAGGCGTTGGCGATGGAGCTGATGAGAATGATTGCGGCGAAGAAAGGGCACAGGAAACGGATCATGACATTGAAGATCTTTCTTCTGCGGAAAGTGCCGCCGTTCAGGGTGACTTCCTCGGCAATGCGATCCACGCCGATCACGCGGGAAACCAGGATGCAGCTGGCAATGGCCGCGATGGGCATCATGACGGAGTTGGTCAGGAAATCGAAGAAATCCAGGAACTGCATCCCCAGAATGGTGACGTTGGCCAGCGGGCCGTAACCCAGACTGGACAGGCTGCCCAGAGCCACCATGGAGACGCCCATGATGGCGGTGGATTTGTTGCGGCTCCAGCCCAGCTCGTCCTGCAAGGTGGAGACGGCGCTTTCGGTCAGCGCGATGGAGCTGGTCAGCGCGGCAAACAGCACCAGCAGGAAGAAGGCGATGCCGATGGCCGTGCCCAAGCCCATGGAATCGAAAACCTTGGGAATCGTGATGAACATCAGCGACGGACCGGCTTTCAGCGCGTCGGGATCGCCGCCGGAGAAGGCGAACACCGCGGGGATGATCATCAGGCCTGCCATGATGGCAATGGCCGTGTCGAAAATTTCAACGTTCCGGGTGGAACCTTCGATGGAGACATCCTTTTTCATGTAAGAGCCGAAGGTGATGAGAATGCCCATGGCGATGGACAGCGAATAAAACATCTGCCCCATGGCAGCCACCACCGTCATCCAGGAGAAATTCTTGGGATTGGGGATCAGAAAGTACTTGACGCCTTCCAGAGCGCCGGGACGGGTGACGGAATAGACGCCGATGACGAGCGACAGCACCACGAGGATGGGCATCATGACCTTGGAGACGCGCTCGAGGCCCTTTTGCAGGCCGCGGCTGCAAACGATGAAGCCGATGATGACGATGGCGACGGCCAGACCGCCCATTTCCGTGGGATTTGACAGCAGCTCGCCGAATACGGCGGAGGCGTCCTCCGCGGGCATCCCGGCGTAGAACTTGCCGGTCAGAAAACGGTAGAAGTAGCTCACCATCCAGCCGGAGACCGTTGTGTAGTACATCATCAGAAGGTAGCAGCCGATCAGGCAGAACCAACCGTGAATGTGCCATTTGGCGCCGGGCTTTTCCAGCGTTTTATAGGAGAGAATGGCACTCTTGCGGCTTGCGCGGCCGACAGCCAGCTCCATTGTCAGTACAGGAACGCCCATAACGAGCAGGCACAGAATGTAGAAGAGAACAAAATAGCCGCCGCCGTTTTTGCCCGTTACGTAGGGAAAGCGCCAGACATTGCCGATGCCGATGGCGCAGCCGGCGCTGACGAGCAGGAAGCCAAGACGGGAACGGAAGGATTCGCGTTTCATGTCGATCTACCTCGTTTGTGAAAGAATTGTGAACGATGCGCTTATCTTACCGCAGGAAACGATGCTTTACAAGACCGATTCTTTGATGATATAATAAGTAAAACTTATGTTGCGGAGAAAACGGACATGAACCGAAACCAGTTACGCTATTTTGTCGCCGCGGCGGAGCATCGCAGCTTTACGAAGGCAGCAGAGCAGTATTACATTTCGCAGACGGCAGTGACACAGCAGATCCAGCAGCTTGAGCAGTCGCTCGGCTGCGAGCTCTTTGACCGCAGCACCCGTCCGGTGAGCCTGACGAGCGCAGGCAGCGCCTTCCTACAGGACGCCAAGGCGATCCTGGAGCGTATGAGCCGCGCGCAGGAGCGCGTGCATGATGCCGCAACGGGCCTGACCGGTACGCTGCGTGTGGGCTATGTGCGCGGCTACGAGCGCAGCGACCTCTCCACGCTGATGCGCCATTTTCACCAGAAGAACAGCAATGTGCTGATCTCTTTTTATCGCTGCTCGACTGACGTGCTGGCCGCGGGGCTGCTGCATCAGGAGTATGACATCGTTTTTACCTGGGACTCGACGAACCTGCGCACGCAGGAGGGCGTTGCCTTCCAGACGGTCGAAAAGGCGCGGCTTGTTGTCGCGCTCTACGCGGGCCACCGGCTCGCGCAGCGCCGCCAGATCACGCGGCAGGAGCTGCGCGGGGAGAACATCTTATATATGTCCCCGGACGCCGCGCCCGACTCTTACGGCGACGCCTTTTTCATGCAGCGCTATGTTGAGGCGGGTTACAAGCCCAACATTCTCTTCCGCTCGGCGGACACAGAGAGTATCCTGATGATGGTTTCAGCGGAAGAGGGCGTTTCCCTTTTGCCCGATTATTGCACCAACCGGCTCTACAACGCCGATAACCTTGTCTTTGTCCCGCTTGTGGGAGAAGGGGAGGAGGAAGAGATCATCGCAGCCTGGCAGAGCGGCAACCAGAACCCCGCGTTGGGGAGGTTTCTTGCCGAACTCAATCAAAAAGACCCGCCTCAGTAAGGCGGGTCTTTTTGATTGAGCTCTGTCAAAAACCGTCCCAGTGCGGGGTTCTGGTTGCCGCTCTGCCAGGCGGCGATGATCTCTTCCTCCTCCCCTTCGCCCACGAGCGGGACGAAAACGAGGTTGTCGGCATTGTAAAGGCGGTCGGTGCAGTAGTCGGGCAGGAGCGAGATCCCCTCCTCCGCCGCAACCATCATCAGGATGCTTTCGGTGTCCGCCGAGCGGAAGAGAATGTTCGGCTTGTAGCCCGCCTCGGCGTAGCGCTGCATGAAAAAGGCGTCGCCGTAGGAATCGGGCGCGGCGTCGGGCGACATATATAAGATGTTCTCCCCGCGCAGCTCTTGCCGCGTGAGCTGGCGGCGCTGCGTGAGCGGATGGCCCGCATAGAGCGCGACAACGAGCCGAGCCTTTTCGACCGTCTGAAACGTGACGCCCTCCTGTGTGCGCAGGTTTGTCGAGTCCCAAGTGAAGACGATGTCATACTCCTGATGGAGTAACCCCGCGGCCAACACATCCGTCGAGCAGCGGTAGAACGAGATGAGCACGTTTCCGTTTTTCTGGTGGAAGTGGCGCATCAGGACCGAGAGGTCGCTGCGCTCGTAGCCGCGCACGTAGCCGACGCGCAGCGTGCCGGTCAGGCCCGTCGCCGCGTCATGCACGCGTTCCTGTGCGCGGCTCATGCGCTCTAAAATCGCTTTTGCGTCCAAAAGGAACGACTTTCCCGCGCTCGTCAGGCTCACGGGGCGTGTGCTGCGGTCGAAGAGCTCGCAGCCGAGCGTCTGCTCAAGCTGCTGGATCTGCTGCGTCACCGCGGTCTGCGAGATGTAATACTGCTCCGCCGCCTTTGTGAAACTCCGGTGCTCCGCGGCGGAGACAAAATAGCGTAGCTGATTGCGATTCATGTACTCATTTCCTCATAACATAAGTTTTGCTTATTATATCATCCGATAATCGGTCTTGTAAAGCCCATCTTCCTGCGGTAAGATAAGCACATCGTTCATAAATCTTTTACAAATGAGGTCGATCAACATGAAACGCGAATCGTTCCGCTCCCGCCTGGGCTTCCTGCTCGTCAGCGCGGGCTGCGCCATCGGCATCGGCAATGTCTGGCGCTTCCCCTATGTGACGGGCAAAAACGGCGGCGGCTATTTTGTTCTCTTTTACATTCTGTGCCTGCTCATCATGGGCGTTCCCGTGCTGACGATGGAGCTGGCCGTCGGCCGCGCGAGCCACAAGAGCGCGATCCTCGCCTACAAGACGCTCGAAAAGCCCAAGTCCAAGTGGCACATCCACGGCTGGTTCTGCCTAATCGGCTGCTACCTCTTGATGATGTACTACACAACGGTTTCCGGCTGGATGGTGAGCTACTTTGGCAGGTTCCTGACCGGCAAGTTCTACTCCGGCATGCCCGCGGAGGACGCGTCCGCCGTGTTCGGCCAGCTGCTGTCCGATCCAGTCGAAATGGGTATTTTAGCAGTCGCTATCGTCATCGTCGGCTTCATCGTCTGCTCGTTCGGCCTGCAAAAGGGCCTTGAGCGCGTGTCCAAGGTCATGATGCTCGCGCTGCTCGCGCTCATCCTCATTCTCGCCGGTCACAGCCTGACGCTCTCCGGCGCGGCGGAGGGCATGAAGTTCTACCTGCTCCCCTCGCTCGATTCCATCCGCGAAAACGGTCTGCGCAGCCTCATCACCGATGCGATGAATCAGGCCTTCTTCACCCTCTCGCTCGGCATTGCGGCGATGGAGATCTTCGGCAGCTACATGTCCGACGATCACACCCTCATCGGCGAATCCATTCGCATCTGCGCGCTCGACACTTTCGTTGCGCTCATGGCCGGCGCGATCATCTTCCCCGCATGCTTTTCCTACGGCGTAGCGCCTGACAATGGCCCGTCCCTTCTCTTCGTTACGCTGCCGCAGGTTTTTGTCAACATGGCGGGCGGCCGCTTCTGGGGCACGCTCTTCTTCCTCTTCATGATGTTTGCGAGCATGTCCACGGTGCTGGCGGTGTTTGAAAATATCCTCGCCGTCTGCATGGATACCTTTGGCTGGAGCCGCAAGAAGGCTGTGCTCATCAACGGCGCACTGCTGATGCTTTTGAGTCTCCCCTGCGTCTTTGGCTACAACATCTGGAGCGACTTCCACCCCATTCTCGGCAAGGACGTGCTCGACAGCGAGGACTTCCTTGTGAGCAACCTCCTGCTGCCCATCGGTTCTCTTGTCTACCTTCTGTTCTGCGTCACCAAGTGGGGCTGGGGCTTTGACAAGTACATTGCCGAGGTCAACAAGGGCACGGGTGTCAAGCTCTCTCCCAAACTCAAGCCCTATTTCCAGTGGGTGCTGCCGGTTCTGATCGTCATCATCCTGCTGCAGGGTCTGCTGTAACTTTGCTCTTTTCTTTCTCTCTCATCCTCCCTAAATAGGAAACGCCGCAGTAAAATACTGCGGCGTTTCGCTTTTTCTCTTCCTTCTTGATTATGAACTCCGTGTAAATTATCATATAACTCGTAAATATATTTATATAAATCTATTGACAATATTTGCAGCCATGCTATGATAACATTCAGAAAGAAAAGAAACCAAGGAGGCGCATGATGAAGAAAAATCTGTACAGTCTGACGCTGTCGGACGAGGTGGTGCGCGAGGTAGACGCGCTGGCGCACCGCATGGGCACGAACCGCTCGGCGCTTGTAAACCGCATCCTTGCCGAATATGTTTCCGTGCCGACGCCGGAGCGCCGCTGGAATGACATCTTTGAAGCCATCGAAGAACTGATGACGCCCACGCGCGAGTTGGTGCCGTTTTTCTCTCCCGGTTCGTCCACGATGTCGCTCAAGTCGAGCCTTTCGTACAAGTACCGTCCGACGGTCAAGTACGAGGTCGATCTCAGCAGCGGCGATTCCCAGACAATGGGCACACTGAACATCGTCTTCCGCACACAGTCGGCAGCGCTCATTGCCGCAATGACGAATTTCTTCCGGCTTTGGGTGCAGATCGAGGACAGATGCCTTGCTCCGCTGCTCGGCAGCTCCATCGCCTGTGCGCTCTACGACGGGCGCTTCGTCCGTCCGCTTGCCATGCCGCGCGGCAAATCTTTGACTGCCGATGATGTGGCAGGCGCGATCAGCGCATATGTGCAGCTTTTCGACCGGCTGCTCAAGGGTTATCTCGACGGTTCGCTCACGGCGAGCGACGTGGAAATGGCCTACCGCGGCGATCTGCGAAGCAGAGTGCTGCTCATCTAAACCAACGCTATTGTAAAAAACACGAATTTGAGGTGAACTTGAATGAATGCTGAAAAATATACGCAAAAGGCTTTGGACGCCGTCAAGACCGCGCAGAACATGGCGCAGGAAAACGGCAACCAGTATGTGACAAGCGAGCATCTGCTCTACGCCCTGCTCGATCAGGACGGCGGACTGATCGGATCCCTCTTTGGCAAGATGGGCGTCGACTGTGACGGTCTGCTCTCTGAGATCGATACTCTCATCCGCAAGCTCCCGCGCATCTCCGGCGGCAGCGGCGAGGTCTATGCCTCGCCCGAGGTCGGCAAGATCCTGAATCTCGCCGAAAAGACCGCCGAAAAACTGCACGACGAGTATCTCTCCGTCGAGCATCTGATGCTCGCCATCTTCTCCGAGGGCTCGCAGAACGTGCGCCAGCTGCTCTCAGGCCACGGCATCACGCGAAGCCGCTTCTCCGACGAGCTCTCAAAGGTCAAGACCTCTCCCGTGACGAGCGACAATCCCGAGGATTCCTACGACGCGCTCAAGAAGTACGGCACGGACCTCGTCGAGCGCGCCCGCACGAAGGAGCTTGACCCCGTCATCGGCCGTGACGCAGAGATCCGCAACGTCATCCGCATTCTGTCGCGTAAGACGAAGAACAACCCCGTGCTCATCGGCGAGCCGGGCGTCGGCAAGACGGCCATCGCCGAGGGCCTTGCCCAGCGTATCGTGCGCGGCGATGTGCCCGAAGGGCTCAAGGACCGCACGATCTTCTCGCTCGACATGGGCGCGCTGATCGCGGGCGCGAAATACCGCGGCGAGTTTGAAGAGCGCTTAAAGGCCGTTTTGAACGAGGTCAAGAAGTCCGACGGCAAGATCATCCTCTTCATTGATGAGCTGCACACCATCGTCGGCGCGGGCAAGACCGAGGGCAGCATGGATGCCGGCAACCTCTTAAAGCCGATGCTGGCTCGCGGCGAGCTGCACTGCATCGGCGCGACCACGCTTGACGAGTACCGCCAGTATATCGAAAAGGACGCCGCCCTCGAGCGCCGCTTCCAGCCTGTCATGGTCAACGAGCCGACGGTCGAGGACACCATTTCCATCCTGCGCGGCCTGAAGGAGCGCTATGAGATCTATCACGGCGTGCGCATCCACGACAATGCGCTCGTCGCCGCCGCGACGCTTTCCGACCGCTATATCACCGACCGTTTCCTGCCCGACAAGGCCATCGACCTCGTCGATGAGGCCTGCGCGATGATCCGCACGGAGATCGACTCGATGCCCGCAGAGCTCGACGATCTGCGCCGCAAGATCATGCAGCAGGAGATCGAAGAGATGGCCCTCAAGAAAGAGGACGACCAGCTCTCGCGCGACCGTCTCGAGGAGCTCAAGAAAGAGCTTGCCGATGAAAAGGAACAGTTCAACGCCATGAAGTCCCGCTGGGAAGCGGAAAAGAGCGGCGTGGACAGCGTGAAGCAGCTCAAGAGCCAGATCGAGCAGATGCACGGCGAGATCGAGCGCGCGCAGGCGAACCTCGAGTACGAAAAGGCCGCAAAGCTCAAGTACTCCGATCTCCCCGCCCTCGAAAAGCAGCTCAAGGACGCCGAGGCTGCGGCCGAAAAGCACACGGGCGACAACTCCATGGTGCACGACACCGTGACTGAAAACGAGATCGCCGACATCGTCGGCAAGTGGACGGGCATCCCCGTCAGCCGTCTGATGGAGGGTGAGCGCGAAAAGCTGCTGCGCCTCGACGAGATCATTCACAAGCGCGTCGTCGGTCAGGACGAGGCCGTGCGTCTCGTGACCGAGGCCATCCAGCGCTCGCGTGCGGGCATCGCGGACCCGAACCGCCCGATCGGCAGCTTCCTCTTCCTCGGTCCCACAGGCGTCGGCAAGACGGAGCTTGCCAAGTCTCTCGCCGACTGCCTGTTCGATGATGAGCATAACCTCGTACGCATCGACATGACCGAGTACATGGAGAAATTCTCCGTCTCGCGTCTCATTGGCGCCCCTCCGGGATACGTCGGCTATGACGAGGGCGGCCAGCTCACTGAGGCCGTGCGCCGCAAGCCGTACAGTGTCGTGCTGTTCGACGAGGTCGAAAAGGCGCACCCGGACGTCTTCAACATCCTGCTGCAAATTCTCGACGACGGCCGCATCACCGATTCGCAGGGCCGCACGGTGGACTTTAAGAACACGATCATCATCCTGACCTCGAACCTCGGCTCTTCCGAGCTGCTCGACGGCATCCAGCCGGACGGCAGCATTTCCGAGAGCGCCCGCGCCGCCGTCGCCCGCGCCGTCCTTCTCCGCCGTGCCGTCCTGGCCAGGCCCCGTTTCGTCCAGCGCCGCGCCACCGCCGCCACCCGCGCGGTCGCCATAGGCACGGCCACCGGGACTGCCCTGCCCCGCCGTACCCGGGATTGCCGGTCTATTGTAGTTGTCGTTGTCGCCCTTCGCGCCACCACCGCCCGTCGCCTGGCCGGAGGAGGGATTCCGATCCCATCCCATGCCGCCTCCGCCGCCCTTCACTTCGTAGGTCGTCGACCGCCCCGTGTTGGCATCCCGGAAGACGATGGACGACAGGCCGCCGTTCCCGCCCGTCTTCCAGTTTTGCCAGTCGTTGTTCTTCACATAGTAGTTGTCGCCGCCGCCGCCGACGGTCACGTAGACCGGCTCGCCCTTCGCGAGGAGGACGGTGTTCGTACTCAGGTCGAGATCCCGCACGCCGCCGCCGCCGCCGCCGCCGCCGAGCGTCCAGCCGCCCGCGCCGCCGCCGCCGACGAGGAGCATGCGGTCGATCTCCATGTCCATCTGCGGAATGAGCGTGTAGACGCCCGCCCGGCTGAACGTGAACACATAGCCGTTCGTCCCCGCCTCGGCCACCGCCGGCTCCCCGGGCCCCGTGACGGCAAAGGCGCTTTCGACCGTGCCGGCCGTGTAGACCCACTGCTCCCCCTGGGCGTACGTGCCCGTGTTTCCGAGCGAGGGGAAGTCGGCCGCGCGCCACGCCGTGATTTCCACATCGTCGACGACCACGTCCGTCCGCACCTCATCGTAGGAGTGCCCGCCCGCAATCAGGCGCACCTTGTAGTCCTTCGAGACGCACGGCGCGAACTCGTAGCGGTTCGTGCTGAAGCTCGAAACGGGCACCTCGTAGCCGCTGTCGAACCAACCGCTCGCATCGTCCTTGAACTGGAGGCGGATCGTCTGGTTCGAGGGCATGGTGGCGCCCAGCGCGCCTGACGCGCCCCACGAACTTTCACGCGACGTGATCTGGCGCCAGCGGTCCGCGTAGAACGCCCAGTCCCCTGCGGCGATCGTATTCAGCTGCACCTCACCCTCGTATTTGATGCCGGCGCTATAGTCGCCCGCATTTGCGGGCAGATGGTACAGGAGGCCGCCGAACGCCGCGTTGCAGTCCGTGGAGCCGACACCGTAGGAACCCTTCGGGAACGGCTCGTCCGCATCCGTGTAGACGAGAACCTTCTTGAGGTTGCCCCTGTCAGTCCCGATGACGTTGGTGTTGCGCGACGAGGAGAGCGTACACTCGATGTAGACCGGCCCGCCTACCCGCGTATTGAAGACAAAGAGGTAGGCACTGGTCCACGTGCGGTTGACGTCTTCGGTCCCCTCGGGCACGAGCATGTTCTGGAAGCCGGAGATTTTCTCCTGTCCCGGACCGGGGAAGGCATACTTCTCTTCCGCGCTCGTGATCACGTTCGAAGCGAGCAGATGCGCGACCATGCCGCTCGAACTGGGCTTCCACTTGTAGAGCGCGCAGGTCAGCTGGTCGCTTGCCGTGCGCGACACGCGGTATTCGTAGCACCCCTTCTTCTCGCGGTAGCGGCCCACGAGCGAGACGGACGGCTGCGAGGGCGAGATGTCTGTCGGATTCCGGTTCGACGTCCGCTCGCGGCTCATCGTGATCTTCGCGCTGATCGCGTAGTCGGCCAGCATCGTGCCGTCGCCGTACACGGCGAAGTCGTCGAAGCGCGGTTCCTGCGCCACGCGCGCGGCGAAGGAGACCGTACCGATGCCGGCGGGCATATCCGAGTCCTTGTCGAGCGCCACGTAGCCCTGTCCGCGCCCTTCCAGCTGCAGCGCAACCTCCTCGTTCGCCGCCGCCATCGCGGCGGACCCGCGCACGCCGCGGATCCACTGGCCATGGCCCACGCTCCAGTGGTTCTGCGGCGTGAAGAGCCTGTCCTTCGGATACTGGGGCGAGTCGAACGGCGTGTAGAGCGGGAATTCCTCGAAGTTGTGCGTGTTGAAGTTCTCCGTCCAGTACGGATTGGAATACCCCTGCGGCGGCCAGTTCGCCATCTCCGCCGTGAACTTCTGCTTCGTGTCGGAGACGCCCGTCGCCGAGGCACCGTTCGTGGGATTCTCCTCGTCGTACTTCGCATTGCCGCGATAGCCCACGAGCGCATCCGTCCAGGTGTTGAAGTTCTGGTAGGTGCCGTGGCTCACGCTGTAGCTCAGGAGGTCGTCGTTGAACTCGATAACGAGGTGCGTGCTTGCCCCGTCGAGCGTGACCGCGACATCGTTGCCATAGCCCTCGCCCGCCACGGAGGTGTACGGCAGATTGGCCATCGCGCTCAGGTCGCACCTCCAGACATTCGTCGTGGCCGCGTATTTGAAGGGGTCGTCCGGGTCCTGGAAGAGCTTCTTGCCCTCGAAGTGGAACCGCAGCGTTTCGCCCACCGCGTTCGTCGGCACGTAGTAGCAGTACCGCCACGTGTTCGTGCCGACCAGCTCCATGCGAACGTCTTCGCGCTTCACGCCCTCCGTCCCGTTCGTCGTCACGCTCGTGCAGAGCTTCACCCACTCGCACGGGCTCTCCGCCTCGCGGATGCGCACGAAGTAGTCGTGCCCGCACGCCGGCGTCTCGTCGACGTAGTTCGCGCGGTAGACTATATTCGTAATCTCTTCCGACCATCCTCTGAAAAATGGATTCTGGGAACCGCTTCCGGTGTAATCAACGGGGACATAATGCGGCGCACTCTGCTTCGCAATGAAATAATACTCAAGGTCTCCGACACCAATTGGAAGGGTTAGGCCCGACTGCAAGTAGATGCGCCCCCCATTCACAACCATGTTGTTCGTGTTCCAATTCCCGACCATCTGGTTTAGATACCGCCATCTCCAGATGATTTTCGGATCAATCAGCTTGAATGACGTTTCAAAATCAGAAATGGTCTCCGCCACATTCGTAACGTACGTACTGTAGGCGGCAGTCAATACATTTGTCCGAGAAACAGACAGAAAAGGTGGGCTAAACGACCCCACATACCCCATCACCTCCGTTCCCGACAAACTTTCATCCCAAGTACCGTACTGATTCAATTCCGCCGTCATCGGTGGATATGATGCAATAACGTTGTCAATGAGAGCGAAAGCCGATGTCTCAACAGCTGTTGTCTCTTCCGATTTTCGAACAACACGGAATCGAATTGGTCCACGATATCCATTCAAATATTGAAACACTTTGAACCGGATACGTAGCACTTTCTTATCGGCTCCCTCGGTGACGTTGAGATTGATGTCCGTGACACCTGTCTCTACAATGAAAACCGGGCGTGTGCCACGCGGACCATAAGTTAGGGCCAGAACATCAACAGGACAGGGCATCCATTCAAACTTATCGTACTCAGAAGAAGACAATTCAACTTCCTCGACCGCATTCGTCGCAACTTCCAGTCCAATTACAACGGGAACGGTGGCAAAGGAATTCACGGCATCGAAATAAATGGTACCGATCCCATCTTCATAAAAAGGCGAGTAAAGAGTCGCGTCTTTTGTATTTCTAAAGATAACAGACCCAACCCCTTTGACATCCGTAAACCCATACGCTCCAGGCGTCGTAATGGATTCGGACGATTTCGACCATGAAATGTAGTTTCGGCCCGTAGCGGAAACCGTACAACTCCCCGCACGGCATCCTGCGAGATGCCACAATGGTGTTCCATCGTTCCTATAGAGCGTATGCGTGATACCCGGCTTTAGATATGTCAATCGCGCATATCCAGTTTCCGTACTATGTACCCAATATGTTTCTTTTGTCTTGTCCGTGTCGTTATATCCCTGGCAGGAAATAGGACTCAGGGAATTCGTGTCATTATTCATCAACAGAACACGGTCGGGCCCCAATTTTCGATACCCCCACCCTTTCTGCGAGACAAAAACAGCAACCGTGAACACGAAAAGAATTGCCGCGCTCCGGCCGCCGACATGAAACGCGCCCGAGCATCCCTCCCCGAAGAGCTTCTCAAGTGTCTTCATCATGGTTCGATCCTCTAAAACTGTTACCAACTGTCGTTTAAATTGTCCACATCGCATACCCTGCCCGCCCGACGCGGGCACAATACGCCTATTGTTTGTCAAGATTGTACCAAATCGGTGAAGGAGGCACAAGAGGTCACACGCAAGGGTGCAACGAGATATTTATGCAGAGTCAAAGGGGTTTAGCCGCAGAGAACGC
>OLGE01002752.1_pt1 | contig 15021 bp, 12 predicted proteins | sample 1605151 | NCBI WGS metagenome assembly OLGE01 (sample SAMEA3888912, study PRJEB22519) | human gut metagenome | biome: human gut; feature: human-associated habitat; material: faeces | place: Denmark | collected 2010
TGTGCTGTTCCCTGTCGAGACGATCAACGACTTGCCTTGTTACTGAACAAATGTGACCGTATTTCGGCACAAGAACTCACACAAAAACGAGCTACCTTATCGAGTCAAATACCTCAACCAATCTTAACGTTATCCGCGAAACAGCAAACGGGTCTGGATGAGTTAATCGCATTTTTATGCGAAGGGTATGACAATGAGAAGCTACAGGAAGAGGTTGTGGTCTTCAACAACCGACATCACGAATTGTTGGAGCAGGCACACAATGCCTTGCTACGAGCTAAGGATGGTTTAGAATCTGGCATTTCGGGAGATCTTCTGGCACAAGATCTCCGTGAAGTTCTTCATTACATCGGAATGATCACTGGCGAAATAACCACGGATGATATTCTGAGTTCTATCTTTTCCAAATTCTGCATCGGAAAATGATATATCGATATTAACTGCAACGAATTAGAACCAACTATAACGAAGTCGCTGAAATTCAGCGGCTTTTTTATTTGTCCAAAATCCGGCTGATTGCAGTCGGAGGCAGTTGTCCATCCTATTTTTCTACCGTATTTCTACCACGGAACAAATCGAGGTTTAACCTCGATGTCATACTGACGCAGTCAACAACATGTGTTGACAATGGTTTACATAGGTAGACAAAAAGCGAAATTAAAACTATATGGTTTCACTAAAAATATGGAGAAAACAACATGGAAGTAAAAAGAATTTGTAAATGGTGTGGCAAGCCTTTTATAGCGCAAAAGACCACCACAAATTATTGCAGTCCGCAATGCTCCAAGAGAGGTTACAAACATCGCATGAAAGAGCGTAGAATGGAACTTCGGCAAATTCAGGAAATGATTGAAGTAAAGAAAGAGCTGGAGAGTCAGGAATACTTCACCTTTTCCCAAACGGCCAAACTGATGGGTGTCTCCCGTCAATATGTTTACAAGCTGGTGAAAGAGGACAAACTCCGTGCATCCCGACTGAGTTCGAGAATGTCTCTCATCCGCAGAAGCGACATCGAGCTGATGTTGAAAACCAAACCCTACGAGAGCATCAAGCCTAAGGATGATGTCGACATTACCGAATATTATACCGCCGAACAGATAGCGGAGAAATACAAGGTAAACACCAAATGGGTATGGACATACACCAGAGAGCATGATGTCCCAAAGGTCAAGATCCGCCAGTTCAATTATTACAGTAAAAAGCACATTGATGCGGCATTTGCCAAATACAAGACGGATGACGCTTTGACCGAATGGTACACTCCCGAAGAAATCGAGAAGAAGTACGGAATGACCCGTGTAGCCATCCGCTCGCATGTCTATCGCAACAACATCCCCTCAAAGAAAGAACACGGGCAGATATTCTACTCCAAACTCCATTTCGACCTGTCCAAACAGACTGCCGAAGATGACTCATCGGAATACTACACCGTGCAGGAAGCCATGAAGAAATACAACCTTACACGGGATTCGGTTTATGGTATCCTGCAATTCCACGAAATCAAACGGGAGAAGAAAGGCCGCTTCGTGCGCTTCCTGAAAGTGGAATTCGACCACATCATGGGAGCCCGTTAACGTCTAAATACAACCGACTGTAATTATCCGGAAATTATTTCCTGCTGATTACAGTCTGCACAACATCATTAAAGACTTTCGCAGCAAAAATTAGTTATAACCATTTAATATTCATCATTATGTCAGAATGCAAAACAGTTACACTGAGGACACGACCATTGAAGAAAGGTATGCTGTCTTTCTACCTTGATTACTATCCGGGCTACCGTGACCAAGAAACGATGAAGACCATCCGTCATGAGGGATTGAACATTTACATCTATGCCAATCCGAAGAACCAGCGGGAACGGGACTTCAATGCCGTCATGTCGGAAAAGGCGGAAGCTATCCGGTGTCGGAGGTTTGAAGCCATTGTGAACGAAAGGTATGACTTTTTCGACAAGCACAAGTACAAGGCCGACTTTCTGGAGTACTACCGGAAGCAGCTCCGCAAGCACGACCAGAAATGGGGATTCGTCTACCAGCATTTCTGCAACTTCGTCCACGGCAAATGCACCTTCGAGGAAATAGACGTTGACCTGTGCAACAGGTTCCGCGAGTACCTTCTAAACGCCAGACTGCTGAAACGGGACGGATATATTACACGGAACTCGGCTTCCGGATACTGGTCCACTTTCAGAGGATTCCTGAAAATCCTCTACCGCAACAGGATGATCAAGACCAATGTCAATGATTTTCTGGAGAAGATCGAGCCGGAAGATGTGGTGAAGGACTACCTGAGCGTGGAAGAGCTGTATTGCCTTGCCGAGACCCCGTGCAAGATACCTGTTCTGAAGACCGCTTCCCTCTTTTCGTGCCTGACCAGTCTGCGGCTCAGCGATGTTCTTTCCCTTTGCTGGGAGGAAATCGTCGACTTCGCTGCCGGAGGAAAATGTGTCCATACCATCACACAGAAGACCAAGACCGAGGACATCATCCCGATAAGCGATGAAGCATTGGAACTGATAGGCTATAGTCCTGAAAAGACCGGTCTGGTATTCAAAGGTCTGAAACGGAGCTGGACACAGCAGCCGATGAAGGAATGGATCCGATCTGCCGGAATCACCAAGAACATCACATTCCATTCATACCGCAGGACATACGCTACCCTTCAGGCAGCAGCCGGCACTGATATCCGTACCATTCAAAGCAACATGGCGCACAAGAGCATCACTACCACCCAACGCTACATGAAAGTCGTGGACAGCAACAAACGTGAAGCGACCACTAAAATCTCATTGACAAGGAAGGGCTGACCTGCTTACCTTTGCCCCTTTTTTATCGGTTAGAATATGATTTTTCGCTGAAAATCATATTCTAACCATATTTTTTCTTAATTCTCGATTGATTTTCTATCGTTATTTATTACTATCTGCAAACGGGCATCTAATTTTGTCATAGTGAAATTTCAAATAACGACAGTCTATGGCAGATAACAACAAACCCACCATCAAAAAAGCAAGCCTTGTCCTCGCATTGGCGTGCATCATTTTCGCGACAGTTTCCACAATATTGTATAAGAATCATCAGATTGATTTGATTGGTTACTCTACTCCATTTATAATTGGAACGGTAGTGACAATCCTTTCATGTGCAGTACTGCAACGCATGTTCTGTTCACTGTTCGTCAAGAACTATCTTTCTTTTGGCTGCAAAGTTTCTCCCAAGACAGAAGCCGTTGCATTGGGGATAAATATAGACAAGCCCCATGAACTTCCACAAACAGACAATGCAGATAGTGCGGTCAGCGTTGTAACGCAGAGAGCTTCCTATCTTGAAAAATATGAAGTCCGTATGGAAGAATTGGAGCACGCGAAAAAGGAAAGACGGGCTGCGATAGTCAGTGCAATTCATGATTATACCACATATATAATGGCAGAGTTTTTCACTAAAAAGGAACTAGAAACGCTTCATGAGAACATAGATGCTTTGGCTTACGGACAACCGGAACTATACAAACCAATCCGTTCCAAACCGGATAACCCCATCAAGTCTCCGACACTACGGCATTTTGCTTGGAATATCGGAGAGAGGCTTGATGTTCCGCTAATCGACAGGGCAAAATTCATAAAAGAAATATTCCCACACGAACTGGGAAACGCAACAATCGAATATCTTTCCAAGAACCTCAGGGACTCTGTTACAAGCAAAATCAAGATTGATGTGCCTGAAAACGGAGACTACCGGTTTGACTGTATGAAAAATTTTGCTGACGGGAAAATTAGTTCTTGCTGATTATAGTCTGCGTAATATCATTGGATTGGTTTGCAGCATGTTAAACAATTAAATCGTTTAGTCATGCTAAAAGAAAATCTTACATTCAATGACCTGCCGGAAATGGTAGGCAAACTTTGCGAAAGAATCGAGAGCCTCGAAAATGCGTTGAAAGACAATCTTGCAAAACAGGCTCCGGTCAAGGAAAATCTGCATGTCCCCATGACTGTGGAGGAAGTATGCAGCTATCTTGGAATCTCCAAGTCATCCTTCTATTACAAGGCTAAGCACGGAGGAATTCCAACTATCAAGCAGGGCAAGCACCTGTTTGTCTATCGGGACGAGTTGGACAAATGGCTGGAGACCGGAAGGAAAGGCCAGGTGCCTCTGAGCATTGAGGAAGAGCATGAACAGATGCTCGCTGCGACAAGACATAAGGCAAAACCAAGAGAGTTGTAGGAATATGGAAAAGACGAACAGCAATATTCCTACCCCGGAGGAACTGAAAGCCTTCATAGATGAATCGGTCATCAGTGTAACCGGGACATACGAGCAATCCGCTTCCGTGCTGATGGTGGATGATTCCATAATCGGGACTCTCGGAAACTTCAGCGCATCCATCGGAAAAGCCAAAAGTAAGAAGACCTTCAATGTCTCGGCTATCACTGCGGCTGCCCTGATAAATGGCACGGTACTGCATTATCGTGCCTGTTTTCCGGAGGACAAAAGAAAGATTCTCTACATTGACACGGAACAAGGCAAGAACCATTGCCAGATTGTACTGAATAGAATCCTAAGACTAGCAGGTTTGCCAAATGATAGTAATACAGACAACTTGATGATGCTGGCACTCCGGAAATATTCGCCCGAAGTGCGATTGGCAATAACGGAACAGGCAATCGACATAATACCGGACTTGGGACTGGTCATCATTGATGGCATTCGCGACTTTGTCTATGACATCAATTCGCCCGGAGAGTCCACCGAAGTAATATCCAAACTTATGCGGTGGACTGACGACAGGCAGATACACATTCATACCATCCTGCATCAGAACAAGAATGATGAACACGCAAGGGGACATGTCGGCACGGAACTGAACAACAAGGCGGAAACCATCATGCAGATTGAAGCGGACAAGGACGATAAGTCCATAAGCGTGGTGGAAGCCCTGCATATCCGTGACCGTGAATTTGAATCTTTTGCTTTCCGGATAAACGATGAATGCCTGCCCGAAACGGTGGAGTTCTACCAGCCCCAGAAACGACAGGCAGGACGGCCATCCAAAGAGCCGTTCGACCCTTATAAGGAAATCCCGGAGGATACGCACCGTTCCGCTCTAAACGCTGCTTTTGAGGGCGGTAATATCAACGGCTATGACAACTTTCTCGAAAGGCTGAAAGAGGGCTACGGACGGCAAGGAATAAAACTGGGGCACAACAAAGCCGTAAAGCTCGCAACATTCCTGAGCAACAAACGGATGGTCGTCAAAGAAGGCAAGGAATACAGGTTCAACAGGGATTTCCATTATTGAGTCGATACCGCTAAGTTCCATCAGTGTGACATTTTCCGGCTTTACTTTATTGCCGGGGTGTAGATATGGAAATAAAGCAAAGTGATGGCAGGTTTCACCATGCAGGTGCAATCTGCCATTTTCCCTTTTGTATGTACGCTGAAATCCGGACAGCCCCTGTGTTATTTGAAGTGATGCTATAACCCATGTCGGGCTTGCCCGTATGCCGATAATAAATTGGTCGGGGAGCCTAATACCCCACTCGCCTTTCGACGGCGGGATGCGTGCCACTTGAAACAGCAAGCTGGGCACGGGAAAATCATTGTTTGGATTGGACAGGGTACGAAAGGTTCTATCTCTCGCATAGCCGACTATGACACCTGCATTTTGCTAATAGTTCCGCAGAATAGCTGGTCAAGACTTTAATCAAGTTGTTATTTCGAGAGACTGTTGCTTTCGGCGCAAAAGTGCATCAAAAATTTGCCATCGCTACCTAAACGGAAATTCGTCACCTAAGCATACAGGATTATTTGGTAAGACATTGTACAGTTCTGCGCCATAACTATTGGATATGATATTGATTTTGTCTCCCCTATTTTAGAATCTTGTTCATCATATCCATAGTCAAACTTACTATCGGAACCAAGTCATGAATGTTCAATGTGCATACCGCATCCTCACCTACAAAGATTCGCTTATGTTATGGCAGACTTCTATCATGGGCTTTGGTAAATGAGATTTCGTAGACTGGACAATTTTTGCCGTAATCAACTTTGAAAATCCGGCAAACAAAGATTCAACCAATGGCAAGATTAATTTGAGTACTAGTCAAATGACCAATTCAACAATGCCATAAGCCCGTTTCAATACTCTGCGCCAATCGGCAGCGACACATTTGAAACGGAGAAAAGTCATTATAAATCTGGTAAATTTGATACATCTATTGTCTCAATAGATGTCGCGGTTAACTTTAATTCATTGATTCTATTTTTCAGAGGAAGGTCGATAACAGATAAATCTAAATTAAATGATGCATCTATGTAATTCAAATTTATGTTGTTCGATAAATCAAGTTCTTTTATAATGTTTCCCGAACAATCGAGGTGCGATAAGTTAATATTATGAGATAAATCTATTTCAGCAATTTTCCCTGAGACACGTGTCCCATTGAGTTTATACCCTGAATCTCTCCAATAACCAGAGTCTCCGGTTCCTCCAACGCCTGTTGTTTCCCAACTGTCATTTTTGGGTACAGCTGTCAAATGTGTTAAATTGGTAAAGTATTCAATACCTTTCAATGACTCTACATTATCAGAATTAATGTTAATAGTTGTAACATCTTCTGCCTCTGCATAAGAGATAAAGCCATCTTTATCGGAATCAAAATTATCGAGTAAATATTGCCTAAAAGCAACATCGGGAATTTCAATTTGAGCATTGCTCGTTTGTCTGACAATAATTGTCTGTATTGGCTGTCCTTGTTCACTCTTTAATACTATTGTCGCAAAACGTGGACTACCTTCATTTTTTGCAATGTTGAAAGAAATCGTTTCTTCTCGCATTGCCCGGGTTTCTATGATGGAAATCCATGATTTCGCATTATCGGGAATGTCAACTGTATAATTGATATTTGTTTTTAATTTGACATCTTTAATTCCGCCTTCTGCTCCAATATCATATGAATTGTCCGCAACTATTATTTGACCTTGTACGCAATTCAAGGATGCCATAATTGTTCGGTATGAACCATCATTGGCGAATACCAATATTTCACTCTCAATGATTGGGTTAGGGGCCGTAATTGTAATTGTTCCCTTATCGGCAGATGTGACATTTACTTTTGCCTTCCAGCCATCTTGTGTAATTGTTTTGACAATTGTATTTTCTGTTGCATCAGTAATCGTGTAGGATATTGTTTTGCTCTCTCCTCCATTAAGAATGGCTATATCCGTTGTATCGAATGTAATTGCAAACTTTGAATTATCGTTTTTAGGAATAGTGATGACAGAATTGTCCTCTAATGTGAAATAAACATTATCATCATCTTCAGTTACACTTTTGAAGATGCAGTTTGTGCCGTTCTTACCATCTTCTCCAGTAGCTTTTCCCAATTGCTCCCAGCTTTCTCCATTGTCGTATGAAATCCACCAGTATCCCTCTCGAATTTCAAGTTTGGGCGTAATTCCATCAACTCCGTCAGAACCATCTGACCCATTATTTCCGTCTGTTCCCTGCGCCTTGATTTTCTGGCCGTCTACAACAATAAATTCACCGTCAAGCGTCCAATAATAAATGCCGTCCGTATCTTTCTTCACTCCTACAACAGGTGTGGTTCCATCTACTCCATCCGAACTATCTTTTCCATTGTAAATCACAATAGGATTGCTTTTTGCAAATTTGATGGTATAGCCGATCTCCTTGCCATTTTCGACAATAGGAGTTATTCCAGTAATGTAGTCGTTGCTTTGCAAGGCTGTGACTATCGTCTGTAGCGATGAAACATTGGTGTTCATCTGTTTGCATAGTTCTTCAAGTTTCGCAACGCGATCCTCCAAATTATGCATACTGTTCCATATGTCGTCATCGTTGTATTTACATGACGACAATACAATTGCCATTGTCACAATGGCAAAGGTCATTAATTTTTTCATGGTAAATTATTTAAATTGAACAATATTGCCCGAATCATTTACCGTATCAACTCCTGCTGCGGTGGATTGTAAAAAGGAAGCGTGTAGTTGATTTTCGATTATCCAACGGAAAGTTGTAGCAAGACCTTTGAATCAAATAAACGACACTATACCCCACACTTGAATAGTATGGGATACAGATCCACATAGCTAAACAAGAAATGAGTGCAACTCGTTAGTCCTTGATTCATTGAAAAACTGCTACATTTCCCGTTAAGGACAGTGCGAAAACACTTTCATTAAATATGTCAGCTTCGTGCTGTTGACACTCTGCGACGGTAAAGATAGAAAATAAATCCCATATATGGATGAGTTTTACAGAATATTGTAGGATAATTTATTGGGAAGCCTAAAAATTCTTGATATAGTCGTAATCGGCATTCCCATAATTATGAGAGAACTGGAGAAAATGAGAACTTGCAGCGAAAATAAAAAAGTGATATAGAAGTCTCTTTTAAAGTTGTGTCGTAACCCGAAATGGGGCGGAAAGCAGTTATAGTCTATTATCCTATATATGCAAAATCAAAGTAAACTATGTTTAGGTCGGCATTGCCTACTTATGATGAGTGAAAGGAATAGATTACCTTTGTATAGAGCTTTTTAGAGACTTGTTTCTCTTTTGGCTGCAACTCTGTTGAACAGGTAGAGGCTACGAAAATTCAGTTTAGTTTAGTCGGTTAGCTCTATATATAAGCTAAACCAAAGTAAACTATATTTAGATAGGCATATTTGCTTGTCAGTATGCCTATGACTAGCAGTTTGCTGACAAAAAAAGGAAGCGCAGACAGAAGAGAGATTGGGTGTTTTTCTTTTTTGGCTGCAAGTATGTTCATCAATAAATGTCTCTTGGAGCAGAGCGAATAATTACTCACAGTAAAACATGGACTCCTTGTGCAAACAAGTGAAAGGAATGAAACCTAATGAAAATAGAAAAGGTCAGAATTAGCTTTAATCGACTATTTTGTTTCTGTATTGTTTCTTAATTGAAGGTGTAAAAATATAAATGAATTGATTATAAGTAAATTACATATAGGAAAATTGCATTAATTTCAAATTTTCCAGATTTATAAAATAAATTCCCCCCCCATATCCAGCAATCCTGGCGGACTATTAGCGGTCGCACGAGGCGACCGCTTTTTGTGTGCCTGTTTCATGACTTTATCGTCTTAATCCTGTTCTTGGTTTCTTGCCCAATAGGAGGGTAGCAGCACGGGCACAGCGGCGGGCCCATTGCAGGTCATCATCGTCCTTGTCCCGCCAGGGGAGATCGCTTTGCGAACCTCCGCCACCACCTCCGGTAGATACGGCGGGCGTATCAAACATACCGACAAAGATAGCTACGGCTATGTCGGTCAGCTCGCTGCTGTTGGCAACCTCCCGATAGTCGAACTCTTCATTGAAATAGTCAAGTACCCGCTCCGGAATATAGAAACGCTGTTCCGTTCCGCTATGGAAAGAAAGCGTGTATGACACCGAGCCGGAACGATAGTGGGTATAATCCATACCGGCTGCCGGTCTTTGAACAGGTTCCTGCCGATGGCTCTGAGAAGTATTGACCTGAGCGGCAAGCCTCTCCCGGTAGTGGAGTTTTTGCCAGGTGCGGGGAAGTTTGGAAATCATCAGGTTACGGGCCACTCCCAGTTCAGAAGCCTTGTATTTGGTATTTCCTTTGAGGATCGCATATCCACGGAGAACATCTTTCTTGTCTTTCCGTTCATATACGGAATAGCCTCTCCGGGCAAGTGCCTTCTTGTATTCTTCCCATGACCACGATGGCATGGTTCTCAATACCTCCATACACTCTCTGCTTACTTTCGGAATGTTGCGACTTCGGATTTCTTCTGCAGTCTTCCAGCCACGTTTCACTGCAACTCGTTCGGCTGCACGTTGTGCCCGAAGATGAATGTTATGGTCATTGTTGATGTTCCCGTTTTCATCAAAGCGGCAAATTGCGGCATGGAGATGGGGAACTTTCCCTTTGGATTCCATGTGCAGGTAAACCGTGTATTTGCTGTTGGCCAGATTGGTCGGGCGGGAACGGACTTTCCCGTCCTTACCGGTAATCACTTGTTTGTCGAACTCTTCGGCGAACTCGTACCAGAGCTTTTGCCAGTCCTCAATGTCATAGAAACTGGTATGCTCAGGCGATGGACTCAACTCTATTCTGATAATGGAATTCTTTATCGGCCGATGTTGGGAAAGGGTCAACTGCATGGAGTTCCATATTCCCATAGCGTCCAGTTCCGGGGGCAACAGATTGTCCAATACCCGATATATTTTTTCCGGATGCTTCTTGTGTTTTGATTCGCCAGTAATATAACGAAGGTCATTGATACCGTAAGATATGGCTTTAGCTTTTGCAATCATTTTTCTTCGGATTGAGGGTTGGACGGAATTCTATTTTTCTCCTTTACGGCTTCCAGGAATTGGCAGACGCCTTCGGCAACATTGGAAAGTTCTCCGAGCCAGCCGACCATGAACGGAATCTGATTGAACATTACCATCCGCTGCTTTGTGGACATTCCGTGAAGTGCGGAGGTATATTTTACGAGATCAGAACGACAATTGTCCAGATTCTGCAGCAGTGCCGCCTCTTCTTTCGTGAGCCTCGCTTTGGGCTTGAAGTTATACGCACACGACAATATATAGTCGCTTACGGTCATGCCGCATTGTTCGGCCAGTGATTTTATATGGTCTCTCTGGCTGGGAGTGACTTTTGCCCCGACAAAGACGCTTCTTGTTTCTTTCGGGAAAGTTGATGTATTGACAATATCTTCTTTCATTTGAATCGTTGTTATAATGGTTGAAAAGGTGCGAGCTTGCGAGTACCGTACTGGCGAAGGAACTGAGCAGTCAAGAGCGCCAATGTACAACCGTAACGCAGTGAGGTTATACCTTGGCATATCTCGAAACAGTTACCTGTTTATGCTTCCCCGCAAGCCATATCGGATGCGTATAATGAATTGGCACTTGGACAAGGAAATGCAGGATAATATTATCCACTAAAAGAGGGGAGAAAATGAGTATCTCACATGATGATTTCCTGCCGACTTTGCTTTATTCTAATATATACGCCCCTGCAATAAAGTAAAGTTGGACTCAGTAATGGCATTCTGGATTGAGAATATAATTTTTCCCCTCCTTTATGACCATCTGCTTGTTGCCCAGAAAGGTGGCTACTTTGACAACCTTGTTGTAGCCGAGCTTTACATTGTGCAATCCGTAAGCTTCCTTCAGACGTTCCAGGTAGTCATCATAACTGCCGATATTGCCATTGGCAAAAGCGGCATCCACTGCAGCACGATGTACAGTCTCTGGAATCTCCCTCTCCGGATCGAACGGTTCTTTTGTTGGTCGCCCGCTCTTCTTCTCTTTGGACAGATATGGTTCTACCAGTTCGGGCAGGACGTCTTCGTTTATGCGGAAAGCGAAAGGTTCAAAGTCCCGGTCCCGGATGTGAACGGCCTCGACTACGCTTATGGCTTTGTCCTCTTTGTCCACTTCTACCTGCAGGATGGTTTCCGCCTTGTTGTTGAGTTCCGTGCCGATGTGACCACGCGCATGTTCATCATTCTTGTTCTGATGCAGGACAGTATGGATATGGATTTGTTTGTCGTCCGTCCACTGCATGAATTTCGAGATAACTTCGGTAGATTCACTGGATGAATTGATGTCGTAAAGGAAATCACGGATGCCATCTATAATGACCAGCCCCAAATCAGGTGTGGTGCCGATAGCTTCTTCGACTATCAACAGACGCACTCTTGGTGCGAACTTGCGCAGAGACAACATAATCAGATTTTCCGGCACCTTGTCATCCGGCATTTCCGCCAAGCGCAGGATGCGCTTCAGTACCTGTTGACAATGATGGCGTCCCTGCTCCGTGTCGATGTACAGAATCTTCCTCTTGTTCTCGGGGGACATGGAACGGTAACGAAGAACAGTACGGCCACTCAATGCTGATGCGGCAATGGCCGAAACGTTGAAAGTCTTCTTGCTTTTGGCTTTCCCGATGGAAGCGCTGAAATTCCCCAATGTGCCTATAACAGCATCATCCACCATCAACACCGCTGGCGCTTCTTCATAGTTATTCGTGACGCTCACGGCTGCTTCCTCTATATAAACAGCCAGTTCTTCACGTGAAGGTATCGTTTCGTCCGTCTTCTCCATCATTACCAGTTTTTAAGGTTAGGTTTACGGCGATGGGAAGCGAGCATGGCTTCGTTCTCTTCCTCGAAAGTTTGCGGAGCCGGATTCTTTCGGGAGGATTCCAGCCATTTGTCCAGTTCATCCCGGTAAATGTATAGATGTTTCCCTTGCTTGATGACTGGAATATCATCTTTTTTGACCTTGTAATAAAATGTCGATAACGGCATTTTGAGATAGGCGCAAGCTTCCTGCACGGTCATGGGGACGTGCGTGTTTTCTTTGGCTTCATGCTGCTTGGACAGTTTTTCAGTCAGCAGATTCTCCATGCTTGCAATCCGGTCGCAAAGTTCGCCGACTACTGCCGGCAAGTCATTGAATGTAAGTTGGTCTGTTTTCATATTATAACTTTTTAATCGTTTAACATGCTGCGAACCAACCCAATGAAGCTTTGCAGAACAATACAGACCGGATTAATTATTTCATCTGCATACGTTTTTTGTTACGACTCATCGTTATCTGTTTCCAAATGGAAGCGATAGTCTCCCTTTTCAGGTACATCAATTGGAATCTGACTTGCTACCTGATCCCGCAAATTAAGTCTGTGATATTCATGACTCGCGTTTTCAAGTTCGTATGGAAATGATTCTTTGATAAAGACGGCTCTTTTCGCCAACGGTACTCTCAATCGTTCACCTACATTCCACGCCAGATGACGAAGTCCCGGTGACCGTAACGGATTGTCAATATTGGAACGAATCGGTTTATAGAGCTCCGGCTGATCACAAGCCATGTACTCAATATTGGAAATTAGAGTAGCTATAGCCTCTTTGGAGAGATAGGGGGCAGTCTTGATGGTTACATATTCCCGAATCGCATCCATAACTTTTACTTGCCTTTTCAGTTCTTTCTCTTTGAGTTCTTCCAGAATGGAATCATACTTTTCCAAATGAGATTCATTGGAACAATCGGGGAGGACCGGCTCTTGATTTGACTGTGCGGATGGAGAATACTCCTGTTCAGAAGAATCCACCAGTTGTTCGGTAGGGAGTGTTTCGGCAATACAAACAGGCTCTGTGGTACTCTCTGATTCTATAACAGGGGAGGATTGTTCGCCAAAATAGAAGTGGATGGGATTTTTCGTCAGCCAATTATAGAAAAATTTCTGCAGGACTCCACACAATATGATGGACATCGCCAGTCCGAGAATTACAGGAGTTGTTATGCGCATGATGTTGATGTCATGGCAAAGGGTAAAATAAGTGGCTATGGCCGCAAAAATGATAACGGATAGCGCAAGGATAAAACTTATTTTCTTAGTCCGGATTTGTTCTGTATTTGTCATCTTCTATCACTATTTGGAATTACTGTACGCCAAAGTTATGTGCGTTATTCCAGATACTGATAAATAATGAGTTATAATCGTCCGATTTTACACAAAAATTACGGATATAGTCCGATTTTTCGCTCAAAATCAAACTATATCCGCTAAAACAGGTGGTCAAAATGCCTGTCAGTCTTTCCGCATCAGGGTGATTTTCTTGCTGGCTTCACGCTTGTTGCTGTCCACTACTTTCATGTACCTTTGGGTTGTGGTTATACTCTTGTGAGCCATCATGCTTTGTATGGTACGGATGTCCGTTCCGGCAGCCGCTTGCAGCGTAGCGAATGTTCTGCGATAGGAGTGGAATGTGATCTTCTTGGTGATTCCAGCCGAACGAATCCACCCTTTCATGTAAGTCTGGGTCCAGCTGCGCTGTAATCCCTTGAATACCATTCCCCGCTTGTCGGGGCTGTAGCCGACCAGGTCCAGTGCTTCCTCGCTGATGGGGATGATGTCCTCGGAGCGGTTCTTCTTGGTGATGATGTGTACGCACTTGCCACCGGCCGAATAGTCCACGATGTCCTCCCAGCAGAGGGCGAGGATGTCGCTGATGCGCAGGCTGATCATGCACGAGAAGAGCGATGCCGTCTTCAGTACGGGCTTCTTGCAAGGTGTCTCGGCCAGCTTGTAGAGCTCTTCCACTGAAAGATAATCCTTGACTACGTCCTCGGTCTCGATCTTTTCGAGGAAGTCGTTGACGTTGTTGCGGATCAGTCCGTTACGGTAGAGGATTTTCAGAAGTCCCCTGAATGTAGACCAATATCCTGATGCGGAGTTTCGTGTGATGTGTCCGTTACGCTTGAGTTTCTTTGCCGTCAACAGGTACTCACGGAACTTGTTGCAGAGATCAATGTCGAGCTCCTCAAAAGTACATTTCCCATGCACGAAGTTACTGAAATGGAGATAGACAAATTCCCACTTTGGGTCATGTTTACGGAGCTGATTACGGAAATACTCCAGGAAATCAGCCTTGAGTTTGTACTTGTCGAAGAAATCATACCGTTCATTCACTACCGACTCGAACCTGCGGCAACGGATGGCTTCAGCCTTCTCGGCCATTACCTCGTTGAAGTCCTGTTCCCGCTTGTTCTTCGGATTGGCATATATATAGATGCCAAGCGATTCATGACGGATAATTTTCATTGTTTCCTTGTCTCTATACCCAGGATAATAATCCAGATAAAACGACAGCATCCTGTTTTTCAAAGGACGTGTTCTTAATGTTACGGTTTTACAATCGTTCATAATGTTATATTTTTTATGGTTGTTATTAATTCGCTGGCAAATCACTGTAATGTAACCATGCAGACCACCTTCAGTGACGATTAATTTTGGAATAATTTACGGTAGCCTATAATCAGGTCACTTACGGACACCCATAACCCGGTCAAAGTCCACTTTCAGGAAGCGGACGAAGCGCCCGTTCTTCTCTCGACTGATCTGATGGAATTGCAGGATATTATAAACCGAGTCACGAGAGAGGTTGAATTTTTTCATTGCCTCCTTGACGGTGTAGTATTC
>OLGE01002757.1_pt1 | contig 15001 bp, 18 predicted proteins | sample 1605151 | NCBI WGS metagenome assembly OLGE01 (sample SAMEA3888912, study PRJEB22519) | human gut metagenome | biome: human gut; feature: human-associated habitat; material: faeces | place: Denmark | collected 2010
CCATGTGGTCTTGCCCTTCTTCCAGTTCTGAATGACACGGTTGAAGATGGCGTCGAGGGTAACCAGCATCCCGATGGGCATAAGCTGTTCGCCCAACTCCCGGATGTCATAGGCGATGATCCGGGCCTTGGTATCCACATTGGTGCGCTGGGCAAAGGTATTGAGGCTGCCGGTGATGAACAATTCCGACGAAAGCGCCAGCCCTCTGGCTTCCGGCTCCGGCTGTTTTAACAGAGAGTGGTACAGGTCTTTCAGGGTGGGCGGTTCGCCCTCGTAGTTGTTGGCAACGTATTCCCGGTACACATCGTAGGTGCATCGGTCAAGGATGGATTTCTCCTTGGCGCTCACGTTGCCCGCGCCCACCAGCTGCTCGAACAGGGAGAGGATGAATTCGGATTTTTCAATCAGCGGGTTGCGCTCGTCTCCATAGGCTTTGTCCATGTCCATGGCGTTTAGATGGGTATCCGAAGAGGCGGATACCCGGATGACCTCGCCGCCGAGGGCTTCCACCAAAAAGCCGAACTCGGATTCGGGATCTAAAATCAGGATATCGTCGTTGGTGGACAGGGCGATGCTGACGATTTCTTCCTTGGCGGAGAAGGATTTGCCGGAGCCGGATACGCCGAGGCGGAAGCTGTTGCCGTTGAGCAGCTTCCTCCGGTCTGCCACAATCATGTTTTTACTGACAGCGTTCTGCCCATAGTAGATGCCGCCGTTCTGGAGGATTTCCTGCGCCCGGAAGGGAATCAGCACCGCAGTGCTTTCGGTGGTGAGGGTTCTCAACGCCTGAATTCTCCGCAGGCCGTAGGGCAAAGCCGTGTCCAGCCCGTCCTTCTGCTGCCAGCGCAGGACGCTCATCTGGCACAGATGCTTTCTTGCCGTAGTGAGCAGGGTTTCCGTATCGCTGTCCAACTGCTCTTTGGTATCGGCTAAATGCACCAAGGTCACAAGGCCGAACATCATCCTTTGATCCCTGTTTGTCAAATCGTCCAGCATTTCCTTGGTTTCTTTCCTCTGCTGCTCCATATCGTAGGGCAGGACAGCCGAGAAGTTGTTGGCGGCGTTCTGTTTTCTCTGCCAGTTCGCCGCATTCGTTTCCACTCCTAAGAGCTTGTTCTGGATTTCCCGCACCGCTTCGTCGGTGGGCACCGTTAAAATATCAATGGAGAGCATGAGGCTGCGGTCCATGTCGCAGAGCTCGGCAATCATGGAATCCTTGATGTAGCTGGCATACTCCTTCAGAAACAGCACCCGGCCATATTTGCCGCCCATGATAAAATGGTCCTTTTTGAATTCCATGCTGTCTGGGCAGATGGCGTCCTTGAAGGAGCGCCCGTTCTTCATGTTCTCCCGGAGGTCAAAGCGGAACTCGCTTTCCTCTCCCACGCGGTAAAAATCATGCAGGATGTGGAGACGGTCTGCCGCGTCCAGTTCCTCGCAGTGGGAGTCCATGTGGTTCAGACGGGAAGAGGCGTCATGGACCGTGCGGTCAAAAAACGCACGGGCTTCCTCCACATTTTTCTTGTGGACGGACAGGGTGATGTAGCGTTCCTGCACCACGCTGTTGGATGAATCGGTAACCTTATCCAGCAGCATGGCGTTGTATTCTTTGCGTCCGCCGTCCAGATCATCTCCCTTGGGCGGGATGAGGATCTCCTGCTCAAAATTGCGCCGATCCAGGCGCTTATTGTTGATGGTGATCTTCGTGGTGGAGCCGGTGTCCAGCGCGTTCAGCAGCTCGGAATAGCTGAGAAACATGGCCGTCTTATCCTCTTTCGAGGCGATGGCATAATTGATGTCGCTAAAACGCAGTGTTTTAGAATACTTGCTGCCAAATTGAAAGACCCCATCCGGCCAGATGCGGCGGATGGGGATGATGTCCTGTACAGATCTCGGTACCGTAAATCTTTCTTTGTCCTGCTTCAGTGTATTTTGCAGAGTTTTAATCAAGTTTGAGTGCCTCCTTTATCGTTGAATTTTCCAGAGCTTTGGCGTATATGTTGTCCGATTTGAACACGAGCCTGCGGGGAAACAGGAATTCCGAACGGATATACGCAAGCAGAAAGCGTTCCAGCGTCATGCCGTTATACTGAAAAAAGCCGCCCAGGGCAAAGGGAAAGGCTGCAAGCACGCAGACCCAGCCGATCTCCCCATTCCCCAGCACGGGGCGCAGGCCGAAATATACGCCCACTGCCACAGCGACCGCCAGCAGTGCGAACAGCAACTGCCGCAGGGACAGCCCGAAGAATAGACTCTCCTGGTAATTTCGTACTTCTTTGTTGATGCGGACCTCCAATGGATCACCTCCGAGTTTTTTTGAGTTTTGCTGAACAGACTCTTGCTTTGTCTGCGCAGTCATGGTACTATGCCACAAACCCGATGAAGGAGGTCGTGACACATGATCGCTTTTTTGATGATCGCCGGGCTTGGCGTCCTGGCGCTTCTCTCCCGGTTGGCTGCGCTGACACGGATGACCATCCCGCTTTTGTACACCGTGTCCATGCTGACGGTGTTCCACGGCTGGTATCGCGCCCATACCGTGCTGGCAGACCGCATCCTGTTCGTCCTTGTAGGGCTGGTAGTGCTGTCCTGGCTGCTTTCGCTGATCCGCTTTGTCTGCGATCTTGTTATGCAGGCACGGGATGACACTGCCGCTATGGAGTATTTCGCCTACCGTGTTCGCAAAGCCAGAGAGCGCGGTGAGGATACCGTCAGCACGGAGGGGCTGTGGCTCTGAATCAGCCAAGGCCCATCAGCTCCCGAATGATGCGGTCGCTCATCTTGATCGCGCCCACCAGCACCAGCATATTGAAGATCAGCTCGCCCACATAGTTCCACACGATGGTGGCTGCCGCCAGCGTATCGTCCGCGATGGCGGGCGGGGATGCCGCAAAGGCGGAGAAGATCACACAAGCCAATACAATGACACAGCCCTCCAGACAGATGGCGGCATAGCTTTTCAGAAAGGCTACGCCAATACTGCTGGAGGGCTGTCCTGCGAAGCTGGCCAGCGGGATAGGCGCGATGGCCGTGGCGATGTAGAGCTTAAAAAAGCGGCTATACACCGTCAGGATCATGACAAGGGAGAGCACCCAGATAAAAAGAGAGCCCAGCAGCGTCACCGCCCAAAGGGGGATGGAGTCGATAAAGCCCACATCCTCGATGATGCTCACCAGCTCGTCCGGCAATGTCGTGGCGGACATGGACGTCAGCCCGGAGGAGTCCATGATGGTCGTCACCATGCCCTGGGCAACGCGAAACGCGCCGGTCATCAGCTCCATGCCCCACGATACCGCCGCCTGCGCCAGCACAAAGCGGATGAAGCATTTGAAGGCCACTTCCGGCTTCTTCATCTCGGTAAAGCTGCCGCAGGTCTTGACCACGCCCATGACGAAAAACAGCACCAGCAGCGCATACCCCACAGCTTTCAATCCATCGTTGATATTCACGATGACATTCCAGACACCGCCACCCTTGAAGTTTTCCGGCGAGGTGCTGATGAGCTGCCAGATCTCTGCCAGCCTTCCGTTCCACATTTCCAGCGCAGAGTTCAAATTGTCTACGATCCAGTTTCCACTTCCCATTCAAAATCACCTCCTACGGGAAGAACAGGGTGAACGGTATCATGCCGTTCACCCTGCCGCGTTTTTCAGCCGGTGATGAGAGTGAGGATCTCCTTAGTGAAGGTGATGACGATACCGCCTGCCACCGTCAGCATACCGTTGGCGCGCTGGGAGGGATCGTGGCTCTTGAGAGACAGGCCCACCTGCAAAATACCGAAGCCCAGCAGGATGAGGCCAATGGCGCGGATCAGCGAGAAAATGAAATCAGACAGGTTGTTGACCACCGTCAGCGGATCGTCTGCGGCCAGCGCGGGCACCGCGGTGGCGACCAGAAGCAGGGCAACGCAGGCAAAAACGGAATAGACGCGCTTTGCCTTTCTCTCGAAATTTTTGTTGTTCAAATCATGTTTCATGCTGCAGCATTCTCCTTTTCATTGTCAAAATCAATCTGGAACAGCGGCTCTCCCGTAATAGGAGGCTCCGCCGTCCCGTGGTGGATGTAGGGCGGTCCGCCGCCATCCATCGTATAGCGGATGGCGGGATGCTCCATGAGCTCATACTTTTCGTCCATCACCGGCCGTGTGCCGCGGATGAACAGAATACAATACCGGTTATCCAGCATCCGCACCTCGTCCGGCGTCAGCAGTTCCCGCCCACTGATCTGGAAGTTGGTGGAGTAAGACCCGGACCGCCCTTTGGTCTGCCCGTGGGTCTTGGTGTCGATGGTGGACTTACCCAGTGCCTCGGAAATGTACTTGTGGGTGCTTGCCTCGTTGCCGCCCAGATAGAGCAGCGTGTCCGAGTTGCCGGGGATGGTTTCCCATGAGTCCTTATACAGCTCCTTGATCTGCGCCATGTTCTGGATGATGGTGCTGCAGGAGATGTTGCGTGAGCGCATGGTCGCAAGCTCCCGCGGCAGCCCCGGCAGATTGACCGATGGCGCTTCATCCAAGATGAAATGCACGTGGCAGGGCAAGGCTCCGTGATGGATCTGGTCTGCGCAGTAGTAAAGGGTCTGGAAGATCTGGGAGTACAGAAGACTCACTAAAAAAGTAAAGGTCGTATCATTATCCGGGATGACGGCGTACAGAGCGCACTTTCGCTCTCCCAGCGTGTAGAGATCCATGTCATCATGGTCGGTGACAGCTTTGATCTGCGGCAGATTGAAGGGCGCCAGCCGCACAGCGGCAGACACCAGAATCGATTTTGCCGTCTTGCCCGCCGCCTGCTTGAAAACCTTATATTGCCGCAGGGCAACACTTTCCGGGTTCTCATACTCCATTGCCCGGAACAGCAGATCCAGCGGGGAGACATACTCGTCATCGTCCTCCTTCACTTCGGCATATTCCAGCACGCGCATCACCATGGAAAAATTCTGCTCGTATTCCGGCGCTTCCTGGAACAGCATGAGGATGATGGCCTGCAGCAGTGCTGTCTCGGACTTCGACCAGAACGGATCGGACTCGTGACTGCCCTTGGGCGTCGTTGCCTGGATCAGCGTGTTGACCAGCTTCAGCGCGTCCTTCTCATCCCGCAGATAGTGGAACGGATTATAGCCGTCTGACTGCGACAGATCCACCAGATTCAGCACTCGGATGTCGTATCCCTGCCGTTTCAGATACCCTCCGGTGGCGGTCAGTACCTCCATTTTCGGGTCCGTGATCACATAGTTGCTGTTGGCTTCCAGAATGTTGGGCTTGACATAGCCGCGGGTCTTGGCGGCGCCGCTGCCGCCGATGACCAGCACATTGAGGGAGCGCCGATGCTTGTGGGTATCCAGCCCCAGCCGCACATGGCGGGTGAGGATCTTGTTCTGCTTCTGCCGGAACTGCGCATTGAGCTGCCGGGGCGAGCCCCATGCGGCGGAGCCGTGTTCCTCTCCGTCCCGTGTCCTGCCCTGTCCGGAAGCATAGAGACACAGCCCCATGAGATACGCGCCGGTGCAGACGAGAATGGACAACAGACTCTTGTCTGTCCATTGGATCTGGAAGGGTTGTTCCAGCGCGGCGGTTAAGTTTGATAGCAGCTCCGGCAGACCGCCGCCAAGGGACTGGGCGATCAGCAGCGCCGCCCATATCACAGGGATATAGAGGAACAACGCAAGTACCAGATCCGTTGTTTGGGATGTCTTTTTCAGCCGCATCACCTCCTGCATAAAAAATACGAGGCCGGCAGAGCATTCCACTCTGCCGGCCTTACTGACGAAACGGCTTTCTTACTTTGTCCTGTCCGGTCGTACTTTTTGACGGATCTTTTCCTTGGCCGGGGCAGACTTCTGCCGGGTATCCAGCTGCGCCTGATAGCCTTTCAGCCGTTCCAGAACCGAAGGCCGCTCATTCGACATCGTCCCGGCAGCCGTTTCCCTGCCGCTGGATGAGGTCGATCTGCCTTTGGTATCTGGCAAGTCTGTTCCCGACCGAGATTCTTTTTTTGGTGCCACCTCCTGCCGCTTGCCCACAGGCGGTGTCACAGGCGTTTCCCCCTGCTGGGGGCGTTGCTGTTCGCGCTGCGGCGCCTCCTGTCCCAAACGGGCTTCCTGCTCCTTAGAGGGGGCATCCTGCCGCGCCTGCTCCGGCTGCCCGGTATATCGGATGCGCTCAAAGATCATATTGGCGCGGTCGATCTCCGTTACCGGCATGATCACATCCACGACTTTTCCCTTGTTATCCGAATCACGGATGGCAGAGAACAGGATCTTCTGTTTTCCTGCCCGCTGCCTGAATTGCTGATACTGTTCCGGTGACATGGAAAATCGCCGCACATCGCGGGTCTCCTTCAGCATCTTGACCAGATTGACTTTACCGGAAATGGTCTTGTGGTTTTTCGCCAGCGCCATGGTGAGCGCCAGCATATTTTTGATGGCGGAGCCGCTCAGCCGGACAGCGACCTCGCTGCCGGAGAGCATCATGCGTACCAGCTGGTCCGCCGCTTCACCGCCTCCGATGTTCATGCTCCCGCACCTCCTTCTGGTGTTCTTCTGTTTTCTGGATGTCCTGCTCCATTGCAGGCGTCTGCTGGCAGATTTCCCGACAGAGCTTCCACTTTTCCCGTTCCGCCCGGATCTTCCGATTCACCTCTGAGAGCTGTTCATACACTTCTGTCTTTTCTTTCTTCAGCACCTCCTGCGGAATGCCGCTGTCCTCCAGCAGCTTCACGGCTTTCATATACTGCTCAAACTCCTGCTCCATGCCGGTGAGCCCTTCCTCGTATAACGCCCTGCTGGGTTCCAGCGCCTCCGCGTCTGCCAGCGCCGCATAGAGCGGCTGGCGTTTCTTCTTCCGCACATTGAGGAGGGTCCGCTGCTTTGTCAATCTGCCCAGCGTTTCCTCTGTGCGTTGTTCGAATGCCGCCATGTCAGCAGGCGTTCTGATGTCATTTTCCCGCAGGAACGCGAACTGCGCCTGGTACCGCTCAAAGTGCATGACCGCCTGCCGCAGATGCGGCGTCATGCGGGGCGGATACTGCCGCTTTTCGATCTTGCCCAGCAGATAGAGATAATGGACATAGAGGGCAAGGAAGCCGCTGTACTTGGGATGCTTCCGGTACGGCTGATACGCCAGACGCGCAGGCAAGACAGGCCGCAGTCCCGCTTCAATCTGTTCCAGGTTGCCCTGGATGGCAGTGCGGATACCGTCCTCTGTGAACAGCGGATCTCGCCTGCCGGGGTACTGGAATCGCTCCTGCCCCCGCAGGCGGAAGCCGAGCCTGCCGCCATGATGGATCTCATACCCCTTATGCTCCATGAGCAGGAAGAAGTGGCCGAGGTCGTTGGCGTCCCGGATGGCATCCCGCAGATCCGCCTCCAGCATGGAGCGGAAGGTGGGCTGCCCCTTGGACTGCCGCAGCCACTCAATGTAGCTGACCGACCTGGCAGGCTCGCCCTGCACGATGACGGATAATCCATGCTCCCGGCAGAGCCGGTCTGAAATGGCACGGATCTGCTGGTAGTAGCTTTGCTGCGTGCTGTGATACTTTTCACCGGTATCTGCATTCACCGAATTAAATACAATATGCGAATGGATATGATGCCGGTCTACATGGGTCCCAATCACAACCTCAAAGCCGTCCAAGTGTTCCTGCGCAAATGCTTTAGCAATTTCTAAAGCAAGTTCAGGTGTGATTTCACCAGGCTTGAACGATTGAATGATGTGATAGCATTGACGCTTATCCAATCGTCCGGTTTCCAGCTTTGTTTTCATCATCTCGCGGTACTCTCTCCCTGGATCGCAATTAAAATGTGCTGTTAAAATATGCCCATCCGTTTTGTCACCGTTCAGAACATAATCAATGGCTTCTTTTAAGCCGCCGTTACGGGGCAGGATTTTCGTAACAGCCATTACTTATTCGCTATCCGGAACATAAGCTCATATACCTGATCCAGAAGATAGAGTCCCCGTTTGGCATCCTCCGGCTTCGCAATTCCTGCATTGACGCTGCGGGCGATCTGGTTGATGTTGTTGCCGATATGATGTATTTCCGTCCGGAGCTCTTTAATTTCTTTTGTAGGGCGGGCTTTGACCGGTCGTCCCTCAATAAGCCGTGCAAGATATGCCCGTTTTGTCAGCCTGCACTCTTTGGCCTGACAGCACAGCAGCTGATACTGCTGTGTTGTCAGTACGATGTGCAGATGGTGTTCTTTCTTGTTCTCATCCACATTTTTCTCCTTCCTGCGGCGTATAGCCGCAAGTTTTTCCGCCAGCAGACGGCATAGGGGACCGGGGTATCCTCGGCAAGCTGTGCAAATGTACATTTGCGCGATGCTTGCGCCAGCGCCGCCCACGGCGGCGTTGGCTGTTCCCCGCCGTCGGCGGGGCGTTTTTTGAGAGGTAGGTTGATTCCAATACAGGCGGACACGGTCCGCACCTTTTCCAGAAAAAAGAAATGTCTGGCAGCAGCGCCAGACATCCGGTTTCGCAGGGTCCTTCCGCACAGGGTGTCAATGTAACACCCAAAATAGAAACGGCAGGGTGTCATCAAGACACCCTGCCCGTTCAAATATTGAATCAACGCTCGATCTCTTCCGTTTTCTGCCTGCTGTTTCGTGCAGTAGTTCGAGCTGCGTCGAAGGGAAGGACGAATCCTTCTACCTGTTGATAATAGCTCGTCTGTTCCTCTACAAAGAATGCCACAAGAGGCGCATAGCAAGTGCTGTTGCCACACAGCGCAGGCTCAGGCGGCGCACGCCAGTTCCTTCCGAATACGTTCCCGTGCCAGCTCCGCATAGGTGTCTGTGACTTCGATGCCGGTTGCGGTATAGCCCTCCTGCACAGCCGCCAGCACCGTGGTACCGCTGCCAGCAAAGGGGTCCAGAATATGCCCGCCCGGTTCCGTGATCTTCACGATGTCCCGCATCAGCTGCAGCGGCTTCTCCGTCAGATGGATGCGGCTCTGGGGATTGCCGTATTTGAACACCCCCGGCAGACACGGGACCGGACGGCTGATAGGCATATCGCCGTTGGAGCCCCAGACGATATACTCCGCCTGCTGACGGAAGCGCCCCTTCTGCGGGCGGCTGTTGCCCTTATCCCAGACAGCGGTGCCCCGCCAGATCCAGCCAGCCCACTGCAGGGCGTCGGTGGCTGCCGGGAGCTGCCGCCAGTCAATGAACATACAAACCGGCGCGCCGCTCCTGCATACCTTTCTTGCCTCATACAGCCACTCTGCCGCCCAACGGGTCCAGGAGCGCTGGTCCTTGGCGTCCCCATCGAAAGGGGGCGGTGCGTTCTCACCCATGCTGGAATACTTCCTGGCGGTGGATTTGTTTTTCTCCGCCTGGGTGCGCCCACCGGACGCATAGGGCGGATCGGTGATGACCGCGTCAAAGGTGTTGGGGGCAAAGGTCCCCAGCACCTTCAGGGCATCCCCCTGGAGGATGCTCCATTTCTGATTATCGCTCATGCTCATGCTTCTCCTTCTTTTTTGTTCGATTTTCGCGGGGCGGAGACAGCTCCGTTTCCACATATTCGCTGATGATTCCCAGTGCTTCCTCGTAGCTGTGGCACGCTCCGCCCATGATGCGGGTCTGCATTTCCTTTGCTTCTGCCGCCATGCCATTCTGCCGAAGAACTCTGGCGGCAATGCCCATCAGATGGAAGATGTTGCCGTCCTGCCCCAGCAGGGGGCAGAGAGGGCGGGGGTTCTCCTGCCGGGCGGAGCGAAATCCGCCCAACCTGTTGGGAACATAGTCGGACAGCCATGTACCGCCGAATACGCCGTGGGTCTGCAAGCGCCACATTGCCAGTTTCCCCATATCCACCTGAATGTCCTCGAAGGGGAACAGCAGATTGGTGAGTCCATCGTGCTGAAAAACCTTGACCGTCTCAAAGCGGCTGCCATTCTGCAGGATGCTGTCCTGCGTCAACAGGTCATTGATGCCATCCAGCCACTCCTGTGCCTCGCCGCCGCAGCCCTGCAGCACCAGTCCCTCCTGATGCTCCATATCCCGCAGATCGTCCGCGGTGATCCTCTCAATTGGCATTTATCTCTCCTTTCTTTTGGGATGCCGTGCAGGCGGCGTCCGTCCAATGGTTGTCTGATCCGTCATCACGGGGATGCCCAGCTCACCGGCTTTATATATCTCCTGCCACATCCCATCCGTCCAGACCGGACCGTACACATTCATCTGCTGGCAGGATTCCAGCAGGCGCAGTCCCATCGCCCTGGCTTTTTCATCCTGGGCGGGATCGGTGGGATCTGCGACAGGCGGGAACAGCAGATGCGGACAGATAGGGATATTCCCCTCCACAAACACCTCCTGCGCTTTCTGCCGCGCAAACTCCACATTGTTTATCACATCGCCCCGCAGCGGAGCACAGATATAGACCAGCTTGGGACCTCTCCGTTCCAGCTCCGGCGTGCGCTCCCGGAATGCGGACAGATACTGACCGACGGCATCCCGCAGAGCGGCATAGTCCGCGGCAGTGGGGTGATAGGCGTACCACTCCACTTTTCCGTAGTCATCCCACAGGTGGGGAATGACGCCGCTGCGGAAGTTGGGATTGTTCGGCACCTGCTTTTTACCCCAGACATCCTGAAAGCGCAGCAGCGTCCGGTCCACCACGCCCTCCGTGCGGTTGAGCACCGTGAGGCGGATGGCGTCATATTGGCTGGAGATATGGGTAGAGAGAAACTCCGCCCGTACACGCAGGTCCTTTCCGAGATCTCCCACGCACACACGCCCGGAGAATTGAGGCCGATCCACGAGATCGCTGTGTTCAAACAGCTTTCGCAGCTCCTGCTCATACACGGTCATCGCTCCACACCTCGTTTCTTTGGCGTTTTTGTTTTCATGGGACTTACTTCTTTTTGCAGAGGTTGCACTGTCTCACGCCCGATGCCGCGGATCACGCTGCGGCTCTTGCCGCTCAGGACAAAGGTATCCCTTGTATCGTTGCGGACTTCCTCGCAGGGCAGGATCACGGCAGAACCGGTGATGCGGATATCCCCCTGCACCGTGCCATACACCTTGCAGTTGCCGGACAGGATGGGAGTCCCCATCGTATGGGGATCGTGAATGATCTGCGCGTTTCCGGAAGCCAGCGCTTTTCCGGTCATGGAGGCCCCGCGGAGATAGGCGTTGTCCTCGGCGCGGCTGTGGCCGCTCATCACGCTGCCTTTGGAAACATAGGCGCTGCCACAGGCAATGGCGTCGCCCCGCAGACAAGCATCCCGATCCACATAGGCGTCACCCGCTGCAATGGCGTCATCGAAGATCCACGCGCAGTCTCCCGGCTCCGCGGACAGGTTGCTTTCGCTTTCCACGAAACCGCCTATGTCGCCTGCGTGGATCTCGCCGCAGATATCCCGCAGCTCACGGATGCGGTGCAGGAACGGATATTCCTCATGGGCCATGTCTGTGATCTCATATTTCTGATTGCTGATGGTTCTCATCTCCTTTTCCTTTTTTATGCCGCTTTTTGGCACAGGGCATCTTCTTTTCGGAATGCCGCATCGATGTCGGAAAAGCGCTCCGTGCGGTTGAATTTCTCGGACACCTTTCCCGGCATGGCCTGCAGCTCCAGCATTCTTGCCCACAGCTCCGGATGATGGTCATAAAGGTGCCGCAGTTCCTTCCGCTTGGCATTCGGGCAGAACCAGCAGCCGCCACGGTCTGTGAACGCATAAACAGGTGAAAGCAGCCCTGCCGTTTGGCAGAGCTGCTTTGCATCCTCTTCGGTGTAGTGATATTTTTCCAGCAGGGACACCTGATTTTTCTGCAAGCGGCGCAAGCGCACCGGCTCATCGCTGGCGATGCCCACATACTGCACAGTATCCGGTGTCAGAGTCCTGTTATACCGGCGGATGGGACGGAGCTTGCAGTCCCGCTGAACGTAGCAATGCCCGCACAGAGGGAATCCGCGCCGAAGTCCTTTTTTCGGACCGCGAGTAACTGTTCCGGCAAACAAATCCAGATAGGTCTTATCCGAACGCAGCACACGGACCGGGATGCCCAACCGTTCCAGTCTGGGGAGCGCAGTCTCATAGATGAATGCCCGATGCTCCGGCACCTCGCCGGAGGTCCTTTTATCGAACATCACCTCACAGTAGACCGCTTCATCCAGCGGTTCCCCATGCTCCAGCGCCAGCAGGATCGTGGCAAGGCTGTCTTTGCCGAAGGAGCAGGACGCAATATGCAGGGTGTTCTTCTTTTCTTTTGAAATCATGATCATCCTCTCTGATTCTGTTTTTGCTGGCAGTATTGTCAGCAGGTGGGGAGTCTGCTATAATAGCGCATATCATTTCCAGTCATTTTAGATATGAAGGAGACGAAATACGATGAATAAAACAGAACTGATCACCGCTATGGCGGAAGCCAGCGGCCTGACCAAGAAGGACTGTGACACCGCTCTGAATGCGTTTGTCGACACGCTGCAGACTGCGTTGAAGTCCGGTGACAAGGTACAGCTGCTGGGCTTTGGCACCTTCGAGGTGAAAGAGCGCGCTGCCCGCATCGGCAAGAATCCCGCCACCGGAGCCACCATTGAAATCCCCGCTTCCAAAGCGCCGGCTTTCAAGCCCGGCAAGGCATTCAAGGATTCCGTGCAGTGATAACACGCCCGCGAGAGACCATCTCTCGCGGGCCTTTTCTGTTATCGGTGCGATACGCCCATGTCCTTGGCACGACAGGCACATTCCAGCACCTCTGTCATATCCGTGCGCTCCCAGGGCGCGTCCACATGGGTGAAGTGACCGTAATTGCAGAACTTTTGGAACATAGGCTGATCCAGTCCCAGCGTTCCGATCATGCCGTCCGGCGTCAGGTTGAAAACGGTACGGACAGCCTGTTCCAGCACGTCATCGGAATAGATGCCGGTATGCTCCGTATCCACCGTCACCGCCACAGGCTGTGCCTTGCCGATGGCATAGGCAAGGCTGATGGTGCAGCGCTTGGCCAGTCCTGCTGCTACGATATTCTTGGCAATGTAACGGGCCATGTACGCGCCGCTGCGGTCCACCTTCGTTCCATCCTTGCCGGACAGCGCGCCGCCGCCATGAGGGGCGAGGCCGCCGTAGGTGTCCACCATCAGCTTGCGTCCGGTGAGTCCGGTGTCCGCTTCAAAACCGCCCTGGACAAATCGACCGGAGGGATTGACCAGCACTTCGGTATGTTCGTCCAGCGGAAGTTCCTGCATGGCGGGTCGGATCACATGGCACAGGATGTCCCGGCGCAGTTCCGGCAGGGGCAGCTCCTCCTCATGCTGGCAGGATACCACCACTGCGGCAACGCGGCACGGGACTCCAGAGCGGTATTCCACAGACACCTGTGCCTTGCCGTCCGGACGCAGACCGGGGATGATGCCCTGCCTGCGGGTATCGGTCAACAGGCGGGTCAGTCGATGGGCCAGCACCACAGGCAGAGGCAGCAGCTCCTTTGTTTCATCGCAGGCAAAGCCGTACAGGATTCCCTGATCTCCTGCGCCGGTCTCCGTGCCGCCGCACACAGCTTCCGCAATGTCGGGACTCTGCTCATGGGTGATGACCTCCACCTCATAGTCGTTGCCGCCGTATCCGGCTTCCCGCACCGTTCTGCAAATAATGGCAGGGATATCCGGAATCTTCGCTGCCGTGATCTCGCCTGCGGCGATGATCTTTCCGGCTGTGGCCATGACCTCGCAGGCAACGCGGGCAGCGGCGTCCTGCGTAAGACAGGCATCCACCACCGCGTCCGCGATGGTGTCGCAGAGCTTGTCGGGATGTCCCTCGGTGACTGACTCAGCAGTCAAAATGCAGTTATCTTTCATATTCATGTTTCTCCTTTTTCATCGGTTTCTTATGTGCCTCCGGCTGTTTCGGAACAGAGAGGATCATTTCGTTGCTGTATTTGTCCTTGTACTTTTCGATCTGCTGCTCCGTCAGCGATGCAAAATCATCCTCTTTAAGACCGGCAACAAAAAATGTGCCGCAGACAATGTCATACGGCACACCGTGATCATCGGTCAGGGCGCGGTTCCACGGCAGGCCCAGCAGCTTGCCCTCGTCATTTGCGATGAGCGCCACCGGGTCATCGAAGGGGTAAACTGCCTGAATGGTGCCGCCTACGAGCTCCTGCATGGCAGAAAGGGTGTGGTCGATCTCCTGCACTTCAGGCATTTCCATGGGGCGCACCACAAGGACTTTCATTTTTTCTGTGCTGATATGGGTTCCTCCTTCCCAAAAGAAAAGCGGCAGCAGCAGTTTGCACTGCCGTTGCCGCAAATGGTGATTCTTATTCTTTTTTGGATGCCAGCGTCCGGGTCTTCAGCAGGGCATTTTCCAACGCCCGATGATCTTCATGCTCCGGCCACCATTGGGGGCGCAGGAATCCCAGCGCCGCAGCCGCCCATTCATAATCGGCCCGTTCCAGTGCGCCGCCCAGCAGCCCCTGCCGGAATTTCCGGTGCCGTTCCCGCACGGCCGGGTCCACGCTGTCCCGTTCCAGATACAGTTCCAGAAAACCGCCGAGGACAGCGGCTTCCTCCATCGTGTAAAACATATCCGCACCCCTCCCGCAAACAGGGGATATTGTAACATAGACCGTGGAAAATGAACACCTCTTTTTCACTCCGACCGTCTGTTGCGCGGATACCGCGCCTGTGATACACTGTGCTTACGAACAAAAATATGAGGAGGCGGCTGTGATGATATGGTTTTGGGAGCTTTCATGGCTGTGGAAGATGCTTGGCGTCGCTTTACTGGTTTCCGCGGTATGCGTCGCCGCGGCCGCGCTGATCGGCAAGGCGGCAAAAATCCGCCCCGGCAAAAAGGTTTTCCTGCTCGTTGGGATCTTGGCCTTTGTGATCTCTATTCTGGTGATCTTCCTTCTTGCACAGACGCCGGCGCTGCTCTGAGTTACCGCTCCGGCCCTCTGTTTCGCTCAGGCGCTCGCTTTGGCTTGTCGATCCTGCCGCTCCACACCTCGTCAATGGTCCTGCTCCACGCAGCCTGTAATGACTCCACCG
>OLGE01002761.1_pt1 | contig 14984 bp, 14 predicted proteins | sample 1605151 | NCBI WGS metagenome assembly OLGE01 (sample SAMEA3888912, study PRJEB22519) | human gut metagenome | biome: human gut; feature: human-associated habitat; material: faeces | place: Denmark | collected 2010
TTCCTGCAATTTCCAAACCTCAATTTGGAACAAAATCCCTCGCTGACCGCTCTTGTAATTTAATCAGGGGTTCCCTAGAAAACACAATCTTTACAAAAATAGCATTTGTATTTTCTAGTAGAATGGACTATTATAGAGAAAATAGAGCGTGATACCAGGAGGAAAATAGGATGCTTCGCGTATTGATTTGTGATGATGATGCGAGGGCGCTCGAAACCATCAGAAGCGTTGTGGATCAGGCCCTTGCAGAAGCTGGTGAGAAAGCAAGCATAACCGCAATTTCCAACATGAACGAACTCCCGGAGACGGCGTTTTCCGATTGCAATATTGCCCTTTTAGACATTGATTTTGAAAGCAGCAAAAGCAACGGCATGGACTTTGCTCGAGAAATTCGATCGCAGAACGGCGAGGCCATCATCATTTTTGTGACAAACTTCATTGAATATGCACCGGAGGGATATGAGGTACAGGCGTTTCGCTATGTTTTGAAGCGGGATATGCAAAAGGAATTAAGAAAAGTACTCCATCTGGCGCTGCTGATTGCAAAAAAAGAAAGTCTTTCCATTCAGGTGAAGGGCGAGATGATAGATATTTCCCTTGACAAACTCCTCTATCTGGAGGTGCAGCAGCATTATGTAACGGCCATTGTTGAAGGTGGGCACTCTTGTCAACAGAGGAAATACAGCTTTGCCTCGTCGTTGGCCGAGTTGGAAGAACGTCTGGCACCGCGTGGCTTCCTTCGCATTCACAAAAGCTACCTTGTCAATATGAAGTATTTGAAAAAATATCAATGCCGCGAGGCGGTTTTGACCGATGGAACGACGCTCAGAACCAGTGAAAAGAGTTATGCTGAAAACAAAAAGAAATTTTTGCTATGGAAGGGGAAGCATGGATGGAATACATAATCGGTGGACTTTGGAGTGGCTTAGAGCTCCTTGCCAGCCTGTTTTTTTCGGGAGCCTTTCTTTCCCGGCGAGAGAAAAAATGGTGTCAGCCGCTACTTTTCCTTTCCGCATGGATCTTCGTTTGTGTTTACACCAATTTGGAGCTCAACCGAATTATCATGCAGACCCTGTCCATTATGGTCTATGCAGCCCTTTCTTGTGTGGTGCATGATGGCAAATGGTATCTCCATATTCTACTGGCACTGATCAGCTATCTGTTTCTTTTGATTACCGACGCCCTAGTCGTAAACGGAATGTGCGCCTTGCTGCATCTCAGCTATAATCAGCTCATGGAGCGGATGTGGCTTTTCATCACACTGACCACAATTGATAAAACAATCGCCGTTTTTTTGGCATGGCTGCTGGGAAAGATCCGGCATCGAAGAGATTTTGGCAGCGGTTACGGCAAGTGGCTCGTTCTGTCCATCCTGTTTCCATTGGTCAGCACGCTGCTCTTTGCAGTGCTTTTTTGCTCTCTGCCTACCGATGAGGATGTCTCGCTGGTCATCGTTATTTTCAGCGGTGTTCTGTTGATTGCCAATGCTGCAATGTTGTATGTCGTTTCCGTCATAGAGAAAGCTGCGGAGCAGGAGCAGAACACACGTATCCTGCGCCGACAGATTTCTATGCAGTCTCAGAGCTATCGAAGCTTAGAGGAAAGCTACACCGCACAAAGAAGAATGACCCATGAGTTTGAGCGGCATATGCAGGTGCTGAACGATCTGCTGGAGGAAAAAGAATATCATACTGCTCGGGACTATGTTCAAAGGCTTCAGAACAATCGCTCGCTGCACCTGTTTCATATCTCCACTCATAACCCGGTGGTGGATGCGTTGCTCAATCAGAAATATCAACTTGCTAAGGATCAGAATATTGCAATGCACATTGAGGTCAATGACCTTTCCGCACTGCCTATCCCCAGTGACGAGCTTGTGGTGGTTTTGGCCAACCTATTGGACAATGCCATAGAGGCTTGCATGAAGGTAGACGGAGAACGAGAGATCCTTTGCAGTATGATTATGGAGAACAGCGTATATCTCGCCATCAGCAATTCCACGCCACCCGTGCAGATTGTTGGAAATGAGATTGCGACGACAAAAGCCAACGCCATGGAGCATGGGTTCGGACTGCCTGCCGTAAAGCTGATTCTGGAGAAACTTCATGCAGAATATACGTTTGATTATTCCAAAGGCGTTTTTCAGTTTGTCGCAGAGATTCCCTGCGAAAGCCGGGACCGTAAACCTGCGTAATACCTGCAAATACAGCCGGGACGGCTTGAAATAACGCATAACATAACTGCATCTTCAAAATTATTTGCGACAAAATATAAAATTGTTTCTAGTAAACGAATGGAAAAATTCGACTTTATGCAAAAATAGTAGCAGTTGCGACCGAAAGGTTGCAACTGCTAAATTTTTCTGCTATAAGAAACTTGGCGGAATGTCTTTTTTTGACAATTCCGCACATGATTCACAGCAGAATAATAAGGAGGATAACATGAAAGGTCAGTTTGAGAAAGTTGTAAAAAAGGCGATTAACATGATTATTGATATCGATTTGTATGAGTGGCCCCCCAAGTGCTCTGCGCTTTATTATCAACCGGTCCGCCCGTGTAAGAAAGATGCCGTTCAAGCAATGGAGCCAGATAAAACTGATACGATGAGTCTGCCTAATCGGTAAGTCCCTCTCTGGCAGACACATTCATTATGAAGCAGATTGATAAGATTGTAGATTTTTGCGTAAAAAAAGCATATCTGGAGCCAGACAGAGCACCATGGTTACGCTACGCCTTGGAGAAACGGCTGGTTTCAATTCTATCATTTGTACCGCTGACTGCAATCGGGCTGCTTTTAACGGACTGCAAAGTATTTTTGAGTTTTATCATATCATTCGATCTGCTGAGAACAACAACCAACGGCTGGCACGCAAGGTCGTTCGTGCTTTGCCTTATGTGTTCGATTGTAGGAGAGTGCGTGTTTCTGGGTGTGTTCTCTCATCTGTGGAATCCGGTCCCATCTCTTTTGGGATTGATCTTATCAGCCGCAATAATTTGGAAGTATGCTCCTTATAACCATCCAAATATGAATTTATCGACAGAGGAGATTATGGCGTGCAGAAGGGCTGCTCGAAAAAGGCTCGTTTTTTTAATAATATGCAGCATCGTATTTCGATTCCTTTCAGTTGGAGAGCTTAGCTGTGGGATCGATCTTGGCATTCTGCAGGTAGCCATTATGTTGATACTTGCATACATGATCAAAGCAAAATCGGCCGTCTGATACAACATGTATAGGGAATCTCTGATTCAATCGCAAGAGCGGTCAGCGAGGGATTTTGTTTCCAAATTGAGGTTTGGAAATCGCAGGAATACTTTGTGTATTTCAAGATTTTCAAACCGATAAGTTGGGGCAAAAGACCCGCTGAGCGCCGCAGCCGATTGATTCAGAGGTTCCCTAAGAATCAAAGGAGAGAAAAAGATGAAAAGTAAATTACAGAAGCTGCTCTCCCTCCTGCTGGTATTGGCTATGCTAACCCAGATTCTCCCGGCGGCGGTATTTGCCACGGAGGACGGGGGAGCGGGCGCTTCGGCGGTCGGCGCGGCAGCGACCGGTTCCGAGGACGTAGGCACGGCTTCGACCGATTCCGGGGACATCGGTGCGGCGGCCGGGGAAGACGCCTTACAGGCGCAGGCTGCGGACGCGCCTGCCGACGCCCCGGCGGAGGTGCTCTTTGAGGAGGCGTCGCTCCGCGAGGAGACGGTCAAGCAGTTCCGCATGAGCGACGGCAGCTATGTTGCGGTGCAATATGACACGCCCGTTCACTATCAGGACGGGGACGGCGCGTGGCAGGACATCGACAATACGCTGCGCCCCGAGACGGCGAACGACGCGCAGACCTATTCCGCGCAGAACGGCGCGGATCAGCTGAGCTTTGCGGCAAGCCTGGCAGACGGCAGCCTGTTCGCAACAAGCTTTGGCGGCTACGGCGTTCAGATGTCCCTTTATGGCCAGCCGGAAGAACCGGCGATCGCGGCCGGGTCGGAGCGTGCGGAGGCGGCAGCTCCGGCGGGCGCGGACAAACAAGAAGACGCAGAAGCAACGGCGGCCGAGAACGCGGGCGCTGCGGTTTCTGCGTCTGTTTCGGCTTCCGGGGCGGAAAATTCCGCCGACGAGGCCGAGCCGTTCCACGCCGACGTGGCGGCGCAGCTTGCGGACGCGGCCGCACCCATGGCGCTGACCGATGAAAAATCCGACCCCTTTATCCCGGAAACGCTTTCCTCCACCGTGCTCTATGCAAACGTCTACGACGGGGTCGACCTGCAATATGAGGCCTTTGGCTACAACGTGAAGGAGAGCATCCTCGTCAACCGGCCGCTCGAGCGCTATCATTTCGCCTTTGCGATGCGGCTGGACGGCCTGACGCCGGTCATGCAGGAGGACGGCTCGATCCTTCTGGTGAACGCGGCGCAGGAGGCGATCTACGAGATCCCCGCGCCCTACCTGCTCGATGCGGCGGGCGCTTATTCCGACGCGGCGGCCTATACCCTCGAGCCGCTCGAAGACGGCCGCTACCTGCTCCGGGTGGAGGCGGACGCCCAGTGGATGAACGCTGCGCAGTTCCCCGTGGCCATTGACCCGACGATCGTCAAGAAGCAAGGCTCCAGGCCGATCTCGTGGGGCGGCATCTTCTCCGGCAAGCCGAATACGTCCTATGCGAGCAACCCTTACATCGGCTATACCTCCCTGTACGGCGGCGGGGAATACCAGATCCTCGCGCATGTGAACGGTCTGCCGACGCTCCCGACGGGCAGCGTCGTGACGAACGCGCAGCTCAACGTCCGCCACCAGAAATTCAGCAACGATTCGAGCGTGTCGTATATGATGGTCGAGGCGCACCGCCTCACGCTCGACAACTCCACAGCTCAGACCGATGACGCGTGGCTGGCGGGGCTGACGTGGAACAAGGTGCATCCCAACGGCGCGGCGAATTATGACGAGCGCGTGGAGGACTTCGTCAAGCTCACGCCCGGCTCGCTCTGGAAGCTTGCGAGCTTCGACCTGACGCGGGCGGTGCGCGATTGGTACGCGGACGCCGCGAAGAGCCGCACGCTCCTGCTGAAGTCGGACTGCACGGCGACGAAGCGGATCGCGGCGCAGTTTGCCACCGGCAGCGAGGTCTACTTCACCGTGACCTACCGCAACGACTACGGCATCGAAAACTATTATACCTACCAGACCCAGAGCGCCGGGCGCGCGGGCACGGGCTATCTCTCCGACCACATGCAGCAGCTCGCGTTCGTGACGCCGGTCGTCAGCTCGGCGAGCGACGTCATGCCCTTCTCACTGTCGCTGGTCTATAACTCGGCGCAGCAGGGCGGCTATTTCGGCAGCGACGACAGCTTCACCCGCGATTACCAGAACATGAAGCTCGGCAGCGGCTGGAAGCTCTCGGCGCAGCAGTGCGTGCAGTCCGTGCGCCTTGCGGACGACGACAACCGGACGCTTTACTGGGTCTATACCGACGGCGACGGCACGCGGCACTATTTTTATGAGGACAAGACCGACGTGTTCAAGGACGAGGACGGCCTCGGCCTGACGATCTCGCTCGTGAGCGAGCCAAGCCACACGAATTTCAAGCTCACGGATGATTACGGAAACGAAACCTTCTTCCGCGACGGCATTCTGACCTACACCAAGGACGCCTACGGCAACGGCCTGTATTATTGCTATAACGGCGTGGCCTTCGACGGCGCGACGTCCAAGACGTGGCAGCCGAGCAACACGGTGTATAACCGGCTGACGTCGGTCGTGCGGCTGAACTTCGACGGCAGCGCGGAGACCGTGGCGACGCTGGTCTACACCGGCGACAAGCTCACGGCGATCTATGACGAGGCCGGGCGCGCCACAACGCTGACCTACGCCGCCGACCCTTATGCCACGGCCGCAAGCCCCAAGGCCGACCTGCTCACCGGGCTGACCTACCCGGACGGCGTCAAGGCCGAATATGCCTATGACGCAAGCGGCCTGACCGAGGCGTATGACTGCGAAGCGGCCTACGGCATCTGCTATACGTATCAAAACAACAAGGTCAACCAGTTTTACGAATATTATCGCGGCAGCAGCGGCCATGTGGTCGGCAACATCGTGAGCTGCTGGAACGGCCGCAACCGCTCGAGCTATCGCGACTGGGGCGCGGATCACAAGAAGAACACCGCCGACGACCTGCGCGCGGAGATCGTCTTTGACAACTGGGGGCGCACCGTCTGCACCTACACGACCAACAGCGACAGCACGGAGATTCTGGGCAGCTCCGCCGCCTCCTATGTTCAAAACAGCGGCACGAGCCGGAAGAACAACCGGACTCTGACCGTCGGCTCTTCGGGCATGACGGCGGTCAACCTGCTCGAGGACGGCGGCATTGAAAAATCCACGGACAGGTGGACGTCTGCCTCCACGGCCAATTGCAGCGCAGCGGCCAGAACCGAGGCCGGAGATGCCAACCGCCGCCACGGAACCGGCGGTCTGAACCTCTATCTCTCCTCCAGCGCCACATCCTCCAATTACGCCGGGATTTACCGCACCGAGACGCTCACGAAGGGCAAGACCTACACGCTCTCGGCCTATTTCTCCGTCAGCTCCTATCTGAACTGGAAGGACGGCGCGAAGCTCGAGCTGCTCGTGCAAAACGGCAGTAGCACCCTGCAAACCTTCCTCCTGACGGACACGAAGCCGAGCGCAGACATTGAGAGCGGCTGGCAGCGCGTCAGCGCCACCTATACCCCTGCCTCCGACGGAACCTATCGCTTCCTCTTCCGTCTCAGCGGCTGCACCGGCACGGCCTACCTCGACGACGTACAGCTCGAGCAGGCGGACGCCGCCTCGACGTATAACCTGATCCAGAACGGCAGCTTCGAGTTTGGCACCTCCGCTTGGGACACGAGCAATTGGCAGACCAACAACGCCGCCTGCGCGCAGCCGGCCGAACAGCGCTTCGGCACGCACGCCGCGCGCATCACGGGCAAGCAGGACGGCCGCGCCCGCGTCAGCCAGCGCGTCACGCTGAACTGCTCCTCGGACACGACCTTCCTGCTCTCGGGCTGGGCGCTGGCGCAGTACGCCGCGCCGAACCCGGCGCGTGAATTCAGCAACGGGGTGCGCTATTTCGGCCTGATCGCGGAGATCACCTATTCCGACAACACGTCGGAGACGCAGAGCGTCCCGTTCGAGTGGTCGACCACGGATTGGCAGTGCGCGGTGGGCACGATCGTCCCGAAGCAGAGCGGCAAGACCGTCTCGCACATCAACGTCTATTGCGCGTATGATTTCAACTCCGGCACGGTCTGGTTTGATAATATTTCCCTGCGGCAGGAGCCGGTGCAGACCTATCGCTATGACGAGAAGGGCAACGTGACCGCCGCGACGCAGACCGGCACGGGCACGGAGAACGCGCAGTACGATTCCAACGGCGTCGACCTGCTGCAATACACCGCCGCCAACGGCACGAAGTACAGCTACGAGTACAACAATGCCCACGACGTGACCAAGACCACCGTCGGCTCGCTGACGGCCACGACGTCCTATAACGAATCCGGCAACACGACCGGCGCGCGGCTGGTCGGCAAGGATTCCAATGAAAATGCCTCCCTTGCCCTGCAAAGCAGCGCGACGCCCACGGCCGACCGCAACCACACGGCCTCCGTCACGGACGCCAACGGCAGCACGACGTCCTATACCTATAACGGCCAGACGGAGCTGCTCACGACGTCGACGAACGCGGCCGGTCGGCAGACGACCTATGAATACTTCCTCAGCAGCGGCCGCGCCAAGAGCACCTACCAGTCGGGCGTGGCGGCGATTGGCTACACCTATTCCGGCGGGCGTCTGTCGCAGCTCGACCGCAAGACCTACCGCAGCGGCACGGCGCAGCACCAGTATTATAAATTATAACTTTGCCTATAATGTCTGGGGTCAGACCACCACGACCAAGGTCGGCAGCCGCACCCTTTCCACCAATACCTATTATAATTATGTCAACGACGACACCGCGCGCGGCGGCAACCTGAAATCCACGACCTACGCCAACGGCGACTCCGTCAGCTATACCTACGGACAGCCTGTGCGACAAGGCCCTAACTAGTATGAAGTCCTATGATGTAATTTATATTATCAGAATGGGGGATTAATCATGCTGCATAAGAGAATTCTTAAACTGACGATGTTGGTAATAGTTGCAATTTTTATTTTTTTGGCTGTGTTACATGTCGGAAGAAATCAACTGCGAAAGCTCTGGTTTCTCGATAACGGGTCGGTATCTTTGCAGATGCAGGAGAAGATCTTGATCGAAAGGCTCGGCGAACCAGATAAAACGACTCAGCCAATAGAAAATCAGCGCCAGCGCATTCTGACATACACAGATGCTTTTGTTTCTTTCGGGAGCGGCGCGACTCGGGTGGATTATCTGGTGAACATCCACACCGATCGCGTGGAATGTGTTATGACCGAAATCCCGGCGGATTCTCAGGAGGATGCGGAAAAGCTCAGGGATACCATCATCGACATGATCCGCGAGCACTATCATGCTGTCCGCTTTTTACTTACAGAATCGGACATTCCGGATGGCTGCTGTATTTGCCTAAAGGGCGTTGGCGCGTTTTATGTGTCGATCAGGCAGGATGCCCAAGCCGGTACATGGAGCGTCGGGATCGAGGCTGCAAGCCAGTCCTAAGGAACAGCATTATCTCTGATTTGGGTCAGCATGAACGTGTGACATCCTTTGAGTATTTCGTTTTCGGACTATAATTTCGTTATTCCTGTGCCGGGTGTGGAGGCGAGGAAGTGCGGCGGTTCGCGGCATTTCCGCCGCACCCACGATTTCTAAGGAGCCGCCAACGCGCTGCCGCGACCATAGCCACCGCTCCCGCAGCAGGCTATCCATACCCGTTCGGTATTACGCTAAATCGCTAAATCTGTAAAGCGATAAATCACTTTACAGATACAAAGGCCTCGGTCACGGTCGGCGGTACGTCTATCTCGCCTTTTTCTTCTCTAGTCTATCTCTTTTTGATGAGTTTAACGACCAGACTTTAATGATAATATTGCAATACGACATTCCTTTTTGCAAAATGCATTTGAAGAACATTTCGGCTGCGACGGCCAGATTTAACGGCAGCATACTAATCGATCTATCATTCCATCACTACGAAAAATACCCATCTCTTTTGTTTAACGGGGAGCATATGAAAACGATTCATATGTTTGGCGCCGATTTGTCAATTGATCCGTATTAAATGTGTAATACTGACGAATGCGGAAGTTATGTGCAAATAAGCAATCATGCAAAATTGTGCAAATAGCCAAGTAAGAGGCCAAAGAAATGAGAATTTCAGGACTTGTAAATGCTTCACAGCAGCGTCATTTCATCAACACGCAGTGGGACGCGATAAAAAGAGGATACGTTTGTCCATTGAAGCCAAAAAAGATTACGCAATCCGGCTGGTTGAAAGATGTTGGAGGCGTTCGAGAATGTCTGAACGGCAATGCAGCAGCGCTTGTTCCGTTGGCTGAAGCATCTGTTGTCGTCAGCTGCGCGGGACTGGCTTCGCTCATTTCCTGCCTGCGTAACGCTCTGGCAAGCGGCTCTGAGAATTCTTTGAGCAGATGCATTTCTATCACCTCTGATGAATGCTCTAATGCAGCGGAGAAAAGCGACGGTGTTTTGGGAAGTGCAGATATGCTTGGCGGGTATGTGCAATATCGAAAGCGACACAGTCACGTTGATAGACGATATGTTGCGCTGCAAAGAATCGATATCTGTTTGAAAGACTATGAATTGGAATCGGTGCTTTCATTTTTGCAACACATTGCTGAAAAAGTAGCAGGTTATGAGTTCCCCTACGGTGCATGTACGTTTGAGTATATTGACTGGCCGCGGGCATTGGAGGAATGCCGTTTTCCGGCGTTCATTGTAGTCGTAACAGAACCAAATAAATAAGCAAAGCAATGTGCCTCCTATCGTGCTTTTAGCTCCAGCGGCCTGAAGCAGACCTACCAGTCCGGCGTGGCGGCGATCGGCTACACCTATTCCGGCGGGCGCCTGTCGCAGCTCGACCGCAAGACCTACCGCAGCGGCGCAGCACCAGTATTATAAACAGGAGGATAGCGATGCACTAGGTAGATGCGCACAGGCGATATTCTCGTTCTGGTCAACGGTGAGTATGTCATCGTAGAACAGGTTCAACATGAACTACTGGAAAGCCCTGTCAAGGTCTATAATTTCCAAGTTGCGGACTATCACACCCACTATGTGGCCAGTGGTGTGCTGGTGCATAACAGGGGTTCTTACAATCCCCCGAAGGGCGGCGGTGGAAAACCTACTGCTGTACATGTGGATGGAACGGATGTGACATTTGGGCATGGTGGAAGGTATTTGAACGGTACAGGGTTGGATGTTTCAAGTGTCAATAGTGCGATTGCTAAGGATGTTGTAGACCGCAATCTCCCACTTACAAACAATGTAACGTATTATGATTTACGCTATGCAGATAAAATCATTCATTACGGGGCGAAAAGAATAGGAGAACCGATAATAAATGTTGGAACTTACTACATCAAATAATACATCAGAACAGAAACAGATCCTCGAATTGATTCTGAAAGCATTCATTGATTTGCGGCTTACATGGAACGAGCAGGTTATCGCGCAAATCAAGTCTGCCGAGATCACGTTTGAGGACTGCCGCAGCAGTTACTTCTTTGATTTTTCCTATCATACAGATATTCCAAGACTGCAAGTAACCCAACGTGTCCCGGTTTTGATCGATTTTTGCTCGAAGTTCTGGGTCGAAAATGAAACGACTCATAAGCTAAAAAATCACCCCAATTTCTATTGGATAAAAGAAATGAAAAATGTCACTCCGGCTTTTCGAGCAAGTGACAAGGCAAATTCTTATATCAGTGCGTATCTGCACATTTTAGACGGGAAAATTTCAGAATTGGAAGTCGTAAACTGGAATGGGCAAGCGATCGATCCCTGCGAGTTGCATGATCTTGCTCTCTGCGGCGAGCGTCTCTACCGCGCCAATGAGAATTGGATCGCATCGGAACTAAGCGCCCAAAGATTTTTAGACCAATTTGGAGGGAAACATGCAAATAATTGAACAAATGCTGACAGGGCAACTGCCTATGCCAGAGTTTACACAGGCATTGCAGAAGGATCAGGCACTGCGGGACACGATCCGTCATTTCGTCCCGCAGGAAGCAAAGAAGGACCCGCACCATCCGTTCTGGAGTCGAATTGCATACTCTGTATTGGAGCAATACAATTTTGATTACTTAGCGTTTGTGCTTGCACTAACTCGCTTCGATGGAACAATCGGCGATGCTCTCAATATTTTCTCCTTGTTTGAAGATACATATAAGTATTACCATCCTGAAATTGTATGCACAACGGAATACTATGAAGCACACGGCCTATACCTTGATGCAGTCGGATCGTTTTATGAAGGGCCTGAGGTAACGCAGTTTTTGAATCAAATTGTAATGGAAGAATTGCCGGTTAAATCGAAAAGCAAACAGATAAAGTCACTGCGCGGAAAGCTGAAAGAGGCGTTCCATGTCGTTGATAACAAGAGACCGTACTGGATTCAAGGAGGCGAATGGCCAATGGGAAAAAATTCGCCAATGCAATACATTGGACGCAAAAAGATCCCGGACGGGATAGAATATGTGTTCCGTGATGTCGATACAGATACGATTCGTATGATCGAACAGTATTATTGATTTCTTCTTTAATCTCTTATCCTCGCGCCGGGTGTGGAGGTGAAGCAGTGCGGCGGATCGCGGCATTTCCGCCGCACCCCCTCCGCACCCGGTTTTCCCAAAGAGCAGTCAAAAGGCCAAGCGATAGCGTCAGCGAACCCCCACCCCACAACAGGCTATCCATAGACGCAAGTCACCGCGCTAAAGCGTTAGCACGCTAAAGAACAGCCTGTTTGACATGCTGACGCGCAAAGTGTATAATGATGGGGAATATGTTGCTTACGCCTACAACGCCGAGGGTTCTCTTGCGCTCTTGAGCTACGGCGATTCGACGGGCGAGCTTGCGAGTTACCGCTTCGAGTACGACTCCCTCGGCCGCCTGATCCGCAGCGCGGAGCTGGACGCCGACGGCGGCACGGTGCAGCGCACGGAGCACATCTACGACGGCTATAACCGCCTCTCGCGGCAGTCGTGGACGCTCGGCGGCAACCCCAAAAACTGGTATAACGGAACGACCTACACCGGCCTTACGTGGAAAAACGGGCGGCAGCTCGCGCAGATCACGACCGGCGGCAGGACGTCGGCCTACCGATACGACGCCGACGGCATTCGCACCTATAAAAAGGTGGGCAGCGTCGCGCACGAGTACCGCACGCTGAACGGCAAGGTTGTTTATGAGAAGACCGGCAGCGGCAGCACGGCCAAGATCATGATCTTCTCCTACGATGCGCAAGGCCGACCCTTTGCAGTCAAGTATTCCGCTAATAATGGCGGCAGCTACATAACATACTTCTACGCGCTGAACCAGCAGGGGGACGTGGTTAAAATCTTCCGCCCCCTGCCGTCGAGGGACTCCAACGGAAATCTCATTGGCCTGACGAAAGCAGTCTACGCTACTTATACCTACGATGCATGGGGCAATATTCTCTCGCAGTCCGGCAGCATGGCCAGCGCCAACCCCCTGCGCTATCGCGGATATTACTACGATTCCGAAACCGGGTTCTATTATTTGCAAAGCCGCTACTACGACCCCGCAACCCGCAGATTCATCAACGCGGATGTTTACAGCAGTACCGATTCCAGCGACGCTATTTCCTGCAATATGTTTGCGTACTGTGGCAACAATCCTGTTTTATTATATGACCCGAACGGCGAACTAGGCTTGATAGGATTGTGTTTACTTGCGGCATTCACTTATGCAACCGTTGACTACGGGACGCAAGTGTATGACAATTATGATGCCGGAAAAACTGGAAAAGACGCATGGGTAAATAGTATAAACTGGGGCTCCGTTGTTGCTTCTGGGGTTTCCGGTGCTGCACATGCGATTCCGGGGGCAAGTGGTGCAGCAACAGCAGTCGATATATTGGCTTGTCCGGTAATTGAAGAAGGCGTAAATTCTATCATAGAAAACCGAAAATTTAACACCTTAAGAGTTGCAAGCAATGTTGTGTCCGAAGCCGTTAATTCCCTTGTTTCGTCAGTAACAATTGATAAGTTTATCCCTTCGCTTGAAGTACCAAAGTACATTCGAGATATAAAAGATGAAGCACGCACGCTATTTGGAGTGAAGGGAACCAATCGGCTAAACCGATACTTAGATGGGAAACAACTGTTTACGGTTTTCTATAATTCCGCTCGAAGAATGCTGCTTGAGTAATAGGAGGACTAGTGGACACTTCATTTTACGATACAATATTGCGCGATGCGATCTGGCGGCACGCTACGATTTTCTTGGTTGTGGGGGCGCTGCTGGTCATCGGACTGATTTTGAATATTGTTTTTTATCGCGGGACGCTGAAAAGGCTGGCGCAAGCACGCGGTCGGGAGGCAGAGCGTCTGGCAAAGAAGCGCGACCAAATGCTGATCGCACTGCTGGCGGAAACGATTGCGTTTCTATGCTGCATTGCGATGGGCTATTTCCGCGTGGCCAAGATGTGCAAAGACCTATCGCAGCACAGCTATATCATGATCGAGGCGACCTATAACCGCCCGATGCATCAGCGCTCGATCACAGACGACGGGGATGCATTTGTTACGATTGACGGCGAGCAGGTTTTGATGTACCTTGCCTCCGACGGCGACGCCGATGAATTTCCCTTTGGAACGCACACTGGCACGGTCTGCTACGCCGAGGAGAGCAAAGTGCTCCTCTCCTTCTCCGAACGGGAGGGGGCAGAATGAAACAGAAACAATTGACGCTGTCCGGGGCGGATATGTCGAAGAACGGGGCAAATAGGCCGCTCCTTTTCGCCGGTTATCAGCTGCTGGTTTTGGCGGCGCTGTTCCTGCTGCTTCCGCGCTTGCGGCGTCCGGGATTTTGGGTCGTTGGCGGATTTTTGGTCTTATGTCCACTGGTGCTGAGATGGTATCTACGGCCGCGCTGTATTTTTACGGATCAATTTGTCTCGATCCGCCGGGGAAAGCGGACGATCCGTTCGTTCCGCTTGGATGCCCTGACGGCGATCGGTCGCTGCGAGAGAAGCGATGCCGCGCTGACCTTGTTTCTCTGTGCCGTTTCGCGCAAAGAGCTGCGCCGTTTTGCCTATGAGCACGAGCAGGACTGCGTGAAAATCGCCAAAAACTACGGAGTTTCGACGCAGGGGACGGAAAACGAGCAATTGCGCATCGCGCTGACGGCTTACCTTTGGAGAAAAGGGACGGCGTTCAACCAAGGGATTTATCAGATCGCGCTGACGGAAAAAGCGTGGAAAAAGCTGTTGGAATTCTGCGCAGAAAGGCGGATCGAGCTGCAAGAACTTGCCATTCCGTAAAACCATATAGAGACAGAACCGAACTCCAACGCGAATAAAATTTCACGTGCCGGGTGTGGAGGCGAGGCAGTGCGGCGGTTCGCGGCATTTCCGCCGCACCCCCTCCGCACCCGGTTTTTCCAAAGAATAGTTAAAATAGTAAGGGCTAGCGTCAGCGAACCCCCATTCTGTGCGAGACTGCCCTATGATGCCGCATCATTACGCTAAATCGTTAGCGTGTGAAAGCAGTGGCCTCTTTGACGCTTGTTGCAGTCTCCAACAATCAACACGCTAAACCGTTAGCGTGTTAAAGTTCTGAGCGGACTACAACGCGTACCCAGAACTGCCTGACCGTATCGCACGACTTCAAGGCACTGCCAGCGCAATCCGGATTTCCTAGGGAACCTCTGAATAAATCGTCTGCGGCGCTCAGTGGGTCTTTTGCCCCAACTTATTGGTTTGAAAATCTTGAAATACGAAAAGGATTCCTGCGATTTCCAAACCTCAATCTGGAACAAAATCCCTCGCTGACC
>OLGE01002765.1_pt1 | contig 14976 bp, 9 predicted proteins | sample 1605151 | NCBI WGS metagenome assembly OLGE01 (sample SAMEA3888912, study PRJEB22519) | human gut metagenome | biome: human gut; feature: human-associated habitat; material: faeces | place: Denmark | collected 2010
AGGTTGTCAATATTTTTTATAAATTTTAACAATTTTTTATATTTGATATAATTACACAAAAAAACTAAGCCTAAGCTTAGTTATCTATTTTGTCTAAATCTTTCTTTTTCATCTAATATTTTCTTTCTTAATCTAATTGCATCAGGAGTAAGTTCTACATATTCATCATCTTCGATAAATTCTAATGCTTCTTCAAGCGTAAATTTCTTTGGTGGTACTAAAACTAAAGCATCATCACTACCACTTGCTCTTGTATTAGTTAAGTTTTTATTTTTACATGGGTTTACATTTAAATCATTATCCCTATTATGAATACCTACAATCATTCCTTTATAAACTTCTGTTGCAGGATCTACAATTAAAGTTCCTCTATCACTTAAGTTATATAAACTAAATGCCATTGTTTTACCATCTTCCATAGATACTAAAACACCATTTTTTCTTCTTGTAATAGGACCAACATATGGCTCATAATCTTTAAAACTTCTAACCATTATTCCTTCACCCTTAGTATTTGTTATAAAGCTTGACCTATAACCAATAAGACCTCTTGTAGGACAATTAAATACTAAATGTGTATAATTTTCATCATTTGTTATTGAAACAATACTACCTTTTCTTTCATTTAAATCTTGAATAATTGTTCCAGCATAATCATTTGGACAATCAATTAAAACTTCTTCAAATGGTTCACATTTTACACCATCAATTTCCTTAAATAAAACAACAGGTTTTGATACAGAAAGTTCATATCCTTCTCTTCTCATTTCTTCAAGTAAAACTGATAAATGAAGTTCTCCACGACCAGATACTTTATATCCATCTGCGCCATTTAGACTTTCTACTTTTAATCCAACATTAGTTTCTAATTCTCTATCTAATCTTTCTTTTATATGTCTATTAGTTAAAAATTTACCTGAACGACCTGCAAAAGGACTTGAATTTACTAAGAAATTCATTGACATAGTTGGTTCTTCAATAGTAATCGGAGGAAGTGGATTTATATGATTAATATCACATATTGTATCTCCAATTGATATATCACTAATTGTTTGAACAATAGCAATTTCACCATATCTTGCTTCTTTTACTTCTTTTCTTATAATACCTTCATTAACAAAAATTTTACCAACACGAGAATTTACAACTTCACCATTATTTTTACTAATAGCAACCATTTGACCTGATTTTAAAACACCTTTAGATATTCTACCTATTCCAAGTCTTCCTAAATAATCATCATAAGCCAAACTTGATATTTGCATTTGTACTGGATCTTGTTCATTACCTTCATAACAACTTGTATGTTTAATAATTGTATCAAGTATTGGTGTAATATCCTTATTATCATCTTCTACTTCATACTTTGCTATACCATCTCTAGCAGAACCATAACAAATTGGGAAATCAAGTTGTTTTTCATTTGCACCAAGTTCACAGAACAAATCAAATGTCATGTTAACAACATCATCAATTCTTGCATCTTTTTTATCTATTTTATTAATAAATAAAATTGGATTTAAATTTTGTTTTAATGCTTTATCAAGAACAAACCTTGTTTGAGGCATAGGTCCTTCTTTAGAATCTACGATTAAAACTACTGTATCTACTGTTTTTATAATTCTTTCTACTTCACTAGAAAAATCAGCATGTCCTGGAGTATCTACAATATTAATTTTATAATCTTTATAACGAACTGAACAATTTTTAGAATAAATTGTAATTCCTCTTTCTTTTTCAAGATCATTACTATCCATTATTTGATGAACATCCATTTCACTTGTTTTTAATGCTCCACATTGACTTAATAAAGCATCTACTAATGTACTTTTTCCAGCATCAACATGCGCTACTATTGCAACATTTATTATTTTTTCCATCTTTACCACACCTTTTTAAATAACTACTAGATTATACAACAAAAATACTCCTTTATCAAGAGTATTTTATTAATTTTTTTAATATTTAACTTCTTCTAATATTATCTTTTTTTATTCCTAAATAAGTTTTTAAATCATATAAAAGTCTTAACTTTAAATTATCCTCTTCTATTTTAGAAAATTCATCATCATTTACATCAATATCATCTTCTCCAAAAATAATACCTTCAACTGTCCCATATTCAAGTAAAAAATTTATTCTTGACATCATATTTAAATTATATTTATTAACAATAGATTTTTCTAGATCATCAAAAGTTAATCTTCGAACATCAGGATTAGATAAATATTCTATTCTTCTTGCATTATATAATGCTTTTATAAAATCTTCAGGATCTATTTGAATATTATAATAACTTAAAATATCTTTATATATTTCATTTACTTTATCCACTTCATAAGTTCCCATTAAACCTAAAACTTCATTTGCTTTTAAATTAAGTCCAATTTCCTTATAAAAATTACTTGCTTTTTTATAAAAAATCTTAAAAGCTTGCTTTATTAAAATATCATAATCTTTATAATCTTCATTAAAAATATCATTATATGCTTTTGTTATTTGTTTTCTTATTAAATCAGGTTCTGTTATTAATTTCATTTCCTTAATTCTTTCACTTGTTGTAACTTTTTCCATACACCATGAATAATTATTAATAAAATCATTATCTTCTATACTTCTTTTTCTATCCCATGTAGGATCACATTCAAATACACCATGAATATCATATTTTAAATCATTTAAATAAACTCCTACAGTAGCATGACCATCTGTTTTTTCTAAATTATGATATATTTTAACAAATGTATTAAGTCCTAAAAAATTAGCTAAAGATGTCATTATATTAGAATATCCTTCACATACAATTTCTTCTTCATTTAATACTTTTGTTAAATCCCTCGAACAAGAATTTGAAACAGAAGATGTTTTATATATTCTTTCTTTAACCATATCATATATGTATATTAATCTTTCTAATGGTGACAAAGAATAATGTTCTATATATTCTTTCATCTTAAATAATTTATCTATTGTTTTTAAATATTCATCTACTAAAACATCTTCATGTTCATTATATTTACTTTTTACATAAAAATTATTTCCAAACATTTCTTTTAATTTTAACAACATTTGATGTGATACACAATCACTATTAACAATTAACTTTTTATTATAATTAAATAACTGTTTTATTTGATTTATATTTCTTTCATCACAAGAAGCAATTAATATTTCATTTATTTGTTCCATTTTAGATTTAATAAATCTTAAATTATCAATATCTTCGGTAAGAACCAATGTTATCGTATCATCAATTTCATAATAATTACTTATGCTTTTATTAAAAAAAACTTCTAAAACCATATAACCCACCCTTTTTTGTTCGTTATTATAACGCTTATGATGCTTTTTGTCAAATAAAAAGACATTAATTGTTAAACATATAACAATTAATATCCATTTGAAATTAAAATAGTTAATTGAATAAACTTTAAAATCAATTCTATTGCACTACAAATTATACCTATTATTGCAAACTTTTTACTTTTTGAATTTGTTGCTTTCGTATATCCAATAATTGATAATGTTAAACCTGTTGCAGAAACAAGGCCAACAAAATCTATAAAGAAAGATACTATTCCTACAATTAAACCTGTTAAACATAAAGTATCACTTTTATCTGAACTTACAGTATCTACATTTTCATAATTAGGACAACCACATTTTGGACAAATCTTTGCTTTATCACTCATTTCTTTCCCACATTCATTACACTTAACTAAAGCCATAAAATTAACTCCTTTCAATAGTAATATATCATAATCTTATTAATTTAAAATAAAAAATTAAACCAAAAAGTTCAATTAAAAATCATATTGGAGGGGCTAACCAGATTTGAACTGGTGATGAGGGTGTTGCAGACCCGTGCCTTACCGCTTGGCTATAGCCCCAAATAAGAACAAATTAATTATAACATTACTTTTTCTTTATAGCAAGTAGTTTTATATTAAATTTTATGTCATGTTAATGTAAAATATTTGTAAAAAAATTATATACTATATCTAAAATTGGTTATTTTTGATATAATTACTTATATATGATAATAAGGAGGTAATTATGTTAAAGAAAAAATTTTTATATTTATTTATATTAATTAATATATTAATTATGCAAAATGTATTTGCTTCCACTATCATTGGTACAGTTATTGATCAAGAAGGTGTTAACGTAAGAAGTGGTGCAGGCACTAATTTTAATAAAACTGGTTATTTAGCATATGGTAAAAGTGTTACTTTAGTTAGTGATAAAAAATTTATTAATAGTGATATCAAAGAACAAAAAGAATGTGCTTATTGGTATCAAGTATATTTTAATAATAACACAAATAATTATATGTGCGGTGAACTTATAAGTATAACAAAATCTGGAGAAATTACTAATAATACATTATATTATACAAATACAAAATATGGGGCAAGAATAAATGAAGACTATGCTACAGTTAGATCTACTCCTGGAGGAACTGCTGTTGACAGAATCTATCTAGGAACAGAAGTTAATATAATTCAAAAAAGTGGTAACTGGACTAAAATAAGCTATTATAACGGAAGAACAGGGTTTGTTTATTCAAAATTAATTAGTAATTATAATGATATTACATTAAATGATGAAGAATATACTAAAGTATTAAAGGAAAAAGGTTTCCCTGATAGTTATATTCCCTTTTTAACTTATCTACATAAAAAATATCCAAACTTTATTTTTAAAGCTGATTTAGTTAATAAAAGTTTTACAACAGTTGTAAATGGTGAAGCTAACAAAAATGCTCTTCAAACAAATGAAAGTGCCTATAGAGCATCAAATACAATAAGAGAAAATCCTAATTGGTATACGGTAAGTAGTCCAGTTAATGCATTTTTTCTTGATCCAAGAAATTATTTAACAGAAAAAAATATCTTTGTTTTTGAAAAGTTAAATTATGATAAAGATTATAAAAATTATAATGTTATTTTAAAAAACATGTTTGGTAGTAGTTACTTAGCAAATGATGAATATATTAACTATTATTTAAAAGCAGGAACTTATGGAGCAAGCCCAATCCATTTAGCCGCTAGAACTATTCAAGAAGGTGGAAGTAATAGTAATTATGCTGCGATAACAGGAACTGCTACTTCAACTGGTGGTCTAAAATATAGATCAAATAACTTAGATGGTTTTTACAACTTTTATAATATTGGCGCTTATCAAGATAGTTATACAAATAGTGCTGTAACACGTGGTATTGCTGTTGCAGCAGGACTTGTTGATAGTTATGAGGGAACACCATGGGATACAAGAGAAAAAGCTATTGTTTATGGTGGTAAATTTATTGCTACAGCATATATAAATAATAATCAAAATACATTATATTATCAAAAATTTAATACAAGTGATAAAGCCCACTTCCCTTCTTATACACATCAATATATGACAAATATAATTGCTCCAGCAAGCGAAGCATTAAGTTCTTATAACACGTATATTGATAAACTAAAACTAACAAATGAAGAGTTTACCTTTATAATACCTGTATATAAAGATATGCCTAAAGAATTTACAACTCACCCTATCATTGGTGATAATGATAATAATTTAACATCAATTTCCATAAATAATGAAAAACTTCAAAATTTTGATAGTGATGTTGTTGAATATGAAGTTTATATTAATTCAAATTTAGATAAAGTTACTGTTACTGCAGCAGCAAAATCTTCTAAAGCTACAATAAGTGGAATTGGTGAAGTAACACTTGCTAAAGAAGAAAAAGAAAAAATAATTGAAATTATAGTTACAAGTGAAACAGGAAATAAAAAAACATATAAAGTAAAACTAATAAGAAAAGATAATGAAACAAGTGATGACTTGCCTATTGAAGATATCTTAAAAAATGTAGATGTAAAAATTAATGATTTATATATAAGTGGTATTGGTGAAAATAAAAATGTTTCATATCTTATTAATCTTATAAAACAAGCTAATACTGATGTTAATATAACTATTACAAATAAAGATAACACTCCAAATAATAGTATTTTAAAAACAGGAGATAAGTTAATTATTAAAAATAATTCACATGAAAAAACTTATACTATTGTTATTAAAGGAGATACAAATGGTGATGGTAAAATAACTGCAGTTGACTTACTTAGAATTCAAAAACATATATTAAAATATACTACATTAAAAGATGAATATTATGAAGCGTGTGATACAAACTATGATAACAGTGTTAGTCCTGTTGATATGCTTAGAATTCAAAAACATATATTAAAATATATTACATTAAAATAAAGGAGGAAAATTATGAAGAAAAAAATTATATATTTATTTTTAGGGTTATTTATAATGCCCATTTTAAATGTTAAAGCAGCAAGTGGCTATTATGACATATATACATCAAATAAAAAACCTAGCCCAGGTAGTACATTTACAGTAACAGTTAAATGTGTAAGTAAAACAAGTGAAAAAATAGGTTTATGTGAGTATACACTTGATTATGATTCATCAAAGATAAAATTAATAAGTGAACATGATACTGCATCTTGCCATGATGGATATTGTGCTTATAATGCTTTTAGTACATTAAGTGCTAAAACATTTACATTTAAAGCTATCGCAACAGGATACTCAAGAATATCTGTAAAATCTTATTCAATATTATCAATAGATACAGAAAAGCCTATTACAACTACTGTTGATCCTACTGCTGTTACAATTAAAAATCCTGAACCTACAAAACCTGTTACTTATTCAACAAATAATAATTTAAAAAGTCTAACTATTACAGGTTATAATTTAGAGCAAACATTTAATAAAGATACTTTAACTTACACTGTTAAAGTCCCCTCTTCAGTTGAAGAAATAACTATTAATGCTACAAAAGAAGACTCAACTGCTAATATTGTTGGAACTGGTAAATTTAAAGTTAGCGAGGGAGAAAATAAATTTGATATAATTGTTACAAGTCAAAAAGGAACTAAAAAAACTTATACAATTAAAGTAACTGTTTTAGATGAAAACCCTATTGAAGTTAAAATAAATGATAATACTTATACTATCATAAAAAGAAAATCAAGTTTAAAAATCCCAGAATCAGGATTATTTACTAATAAAGAAATAACTATTAATGATACTAAAATACCTGCATTATATAATGAAACTACTAATTATACTTTAATTGGTTTAAAAGATAATGATGGAAACACTAATTTATATATTTATAACGAAGAAGATAATACTTATACTTTATATCAAGAAATAATATTTAATAAAGTAAAAGTAAATATTATTGATAAAAAAGTAGATAATTTAAAAAGTGAAATAAAAGAAATAAATAATAACGAAATAACAGTTTATAAATTGACTAATAATTATTATTTATTCTATGCTACAAATATTGAGTCGTCTACTACTAATCTTTATATGTATGAAGAAAATGAAGGGACAATTCAAATATTTAATAAAGATTTAATTAAATTATATGAAGAAAAATTAGAAGAAACTAAATATTTAGTTTACATTATGTCAGGATTATCTGTTTTATTTGGAATATTAATAATAGTTGTTGCAGCTTCCAAAAATAAAAAACATAAGAAAAAAGATAAAGAAAAAACTATTTTAAATGATGATATAAAATCTAATAAAAAGAAAAAAGATAATAATCTTGAATGGACTAAAGAAGTTAAAAAAGTAAATAAAAAACTAGTATTAGAAAAAGAAGATAAAACAAAAAGTATTAAAGAAGTAGAAAAAGATTTAAAAAAAGAAATCGATAAGGCAAAAAAAGAACTAGATAAGGAATAAACCTATCTAGTTTTTATATCTTTATTTATTTTCTTTTTGATTTGTTTTATCTTTTTCTTCATCAAAATTTAATTCTTCTTCTTCTTTTTCATTTCTATTCATAAAATAAACTATTAATGTTCCTAAAAGTACAATTAATGCTATTTTAAGAATGCTTGGTAATAAATTTTCTTCATTTTCCTTATTATCTTCTATATTCTTATTATCATCTTGTTTATTATCATCTGCTGGAGTTTTAGAAGGATTATTACTTGAATTATTACTATCATCATTTATACTATTATCTACATAAATAACTTTTGCTTCTTCTTCTTTTGGTAATTCAACATTAACTACTTTTTTAGGTATTACATTTGATATTTCTTTTATATTAATCTTTTCTTTATTACTTAAATAAGAAATAACATCAACCATACTAAATATACTATCTTCTTCCATATCTTTAGTATCTTCATAACAAAGAGTAATTAATTTTTCATCATTTATAAAATCTTCTAATCCTATTATTCTAGTAGGATTAGTAATATCATTAACTTTTAATTTATCATTTAAATATGTAATACTATCAAAATCTAAATTATTAGATATATTTATATCAAATAATATACCAGTTACTACATTATCTGTTTTTAAAGTAATTGTATAATATATTTTATTATCTTCTTTTGTTGTTGTAATAACATAATTTGCAGTAGTAGTAATATCAACTTCCGAACCATTAACTTTATTATTTACTATCATTAAATCTTCAAAATCAACTTCTAAATCACCATTAAAATCTAATTTAAATAAATCAACTTCATCTAATTCATTATTTTTTAATAATTTATCTCTAAATAAATTTATATCACTATTATCAAGAATAAAATCATTATTTAAATCCCCTCTTATAATAATTTCATAAGTACGAATTAACACACCATTTTTATCATATATTGATATTTCAAATTTACCATCATCATCTATTTCATATAAATTTCTATATATTATATTTTGCTCTAAAACTTCTTTTGTTATTTCAATTAATGTATCTATAATAAAATATTTTCCTTTTATTTCAAATGTTATATCTTCATTTTCAATATTCATATCATAAAAACTTAATTTAATTGTATATATTCTTTCTTTTATTTCTTTATTAATATAAGTTAAAGGTAATAATTCATATAATTTATCAATATTATCTTCTTCAGTTAAATCATTATTATCTATCATTTCTTCAAGATATTTAATAGCTAATTCTTTATTTAATTCATTTCTTTTTTCATTTATATTAGAAAGCAATGTATTAATAGTAACTGTATCACTAGGTCTTCTTTCTAAATATGCTTCTATTTTAGCATTAAGTAAAACTAAATTATTTTCATTATCTACAACATCTTTTAAAACTGAAATATTATTTAAATTATAATAATTAGTTTTATCTATAGTTGTATCAACTAAATTATACTTATTATTTAAATCATTTAATAATACATCTAATCCTAATGCTATATAATCTTTATTATTTGATTTAAATGTGTTATAAATGCGATTAGCATCATTTTTAATATCATCTATTTTACTATCTAATTGTTTATAATTATCAATAGTAAATACAATACTTTCTAAATAACTTATTTTTTCTTTAAGTAATGTTATTACATCTTCATTATCTACTTCCATATTAGGATTATTACCTAATAGTAATTCATTATCTTTATATGTTTTACTATCATTTATTAAATTATTAATATACAATATTGTATTTTCTTTTTTTGTTTTTAAATTATTATATGTAGTTTTAGTATTAGTTATATAATTATAAACATCACCACTTGTTAAAGCATTAACACACAAAGGAGATAGAAAACTACTTATCATTGAAATAAGCATCAAAATAGTTATAATTTTTTTTGTTTTTTTCATACACAAATCCTCTTTTCTATTATTTATACATTAATTATATAAATAAAGTATAAATATAGCAACTTTGTTTACACTTTTTTACAAAAAAAACTTCAAAAACATTTAGTCTTTAAAGTTAATTTATATTTTATAATCCTAGTGTATAAGGATTAGCACTTGTTCCAGATCCACCGGTAATTTTAGCAGAAGATGTTAGATATAAGACTGGCCGAACGCCATACTGGAAATTATTGACAACGCCGCTGCCGACACCCCCGCCCGAACGGACAAAGAAAGCATCGCTACTGTGTCTGGCACTCTGAGGCAATATCCACTCAGTATTACCTTTAAATAACCAGTTATTGTTTTTACATGTTGCATTATCATAATTATATAGTGTTTGCGTACACTCATCACTTGCTGCATATCCATAGTCACTGGCATACATTAGTCCTAGTTTTCCAACCCAACTATTTGGGTTTGATTCATTATAATATTTACTTCCGTTTATTTTTCTTTCATTTTGATACATTACATCTTTTTGAATGGTTAGACTATTATTATACCCACCAAGATAATATTTAGCATTTGAGATTAAACTTTTTGATGTACTATCTAAACTATTTAAATATGTTGTATTAAGTTCTGTATTTAATGTTGCTGGTTTAGCCCAATTATTTGAACCATTTGTATTCCAATATTTATTTCCTATACTTTGATCTTTTATTAATTTTATTCTATTTTCAATATTTCCTGTTCCATCATCTGTTGGGAACACTCCAAGTATTCTCCATACTTCATTATTAAATGTCACATAGTTTTTGGGATTTGATCCACGATATCTATATTCTGTTACACTTTCTGTTGCTCCTATTTGAAGTGTATTATCAGCAGGATGCGTTATAGTATATAATCCACTTTCATTTTGATTATTAGTTAATGCAATAAGTGTATCTGTTCCTTTTGTTACACTAGATTTTTCTTCTATTGTAATTGGTGTATCTACTCCTACTACTTTTACTTTAAATTTATATGTTTCTTCATTTGTTTGTTTTGTTGTTGTTGTTTCATTTTTTATTGGTAATATATAACTTTCATCTATCCATGATGTTAATACATAATGATGTGTTTTATTACTTATTGTTAAGATATCTTGATATATTGCATAACTATCTATTAATCCTTCAATATATTTATTTTTAAAACTTTCTATTGTTTGTCCTTTATTTGTTTCAAAATTATTTACTACTTTTCCTTCTTTTTCTAAGTATATTTTTACTTTATCACTTTTTAATGTTGCTCCTTCTTCGATATTTGTTATTGCTAAAGCATAATTTATTTGTTTTGTTCCACTTGTTTCCATACTTACACTAAATTCCATACTTGATTTATCTTCTTTTGTTGCTATTGCATAAGTATCTGTTTTTGGATATGTATGTTTTAAGTCTATAAAACTATTTTGACTATAACTCATACTTATTGTTCCTGTTGATATTACATTTTCTTTTGTTCCTGCTGCACTAAACTTATATGCTGCATAACTTACTCCGATTACCATTACAAATAGTAATACAAAACTTATCCCCATGATTATATTTTGTTTTTTCATATGTTTAACTTCCTTCCTATCTTTACTTTATAATTTTATTATATAAAACATCCCCCGTCAACAGTTTTCTTTACACTTTTCAACAATTCAAATTTATAGTAAAATAAATATTGAAAGGAATTGATTAATATGGAAAAACCACTTGCACTTAAACTAGCTCCAAAATCTTTAAAAGATGTTATCGGACAAGAACATTTAATTGGTAAAGATAAAATTATTTCAAATATGGTTAAAAACAAAAAAATATTCTCAATGATATTATATGGAGAACCTGGTATTGGTAAAACAAGTATAGCAAATGCCATTGTAAATGATTTAGGTTTTAAATATCGTTTTTTAAATGCTGTTAACAGTAATAAGAAAGATTTTGAAATAGTTGTAGAAGAAGCTAAAATGTATGATGGAATAATTTTAATCATGGATGAAATACATAGACTTAATAAAGATAAACAAGATTTACTTCTTCCTTGTCTTGAAAGTGGTTTAATTACTTTAATTGGTATGACAACAGCAAATCCATATCATAAAATTAATCCCGCGATTAGAAGCAGATGTCAAATATTTAAACTTAATCCTCTTAATGAAGAAGATATTTTAAAAGGTCTTAAAAAAGCTTGTAAATATGAATATATAAAAGATATAAAAATAGATAATAATACTTTAAAATATATTGCTAGTTTAGCTAAAAATGATTTAAGATATGCTTATAATTTACTTGAAGTTTCATACTTTTTTAATAAAGATCATATTGTAACTATAGATACAATTAAAAGTATAAATTCAAAAGAAGTATTTGTAAGTGGTGCTGATACTTCTAATCATTATGATAATTTAAGTGCCTTACAAAAATCAATTCGTGGCAGTGATGTCAATGCTTCTTTACACTATCTTGCAAGACTTATAATATCTGAAGATATTGATAGTATTTTTAGAAGACTTTCTGTTATTTGTTATGAAGATATTGGTCTTGCAAACCCTAGTTTAGGTCCTAAACTTGAAGCATGTATTAGTTTAAGTGAAAGAGTTGGCCTTCCTGAATGTCAAATAATTCTTTCTAATATCGTTATAGAAATGAGTTTATCTCCAAAATCAAATACAGCATATCTTGCTATTGATAAAGCTATAAACGATTTAAAAACAAAAGATGTTGGGGAAATGCCAAGTTATTTAAAAAGTCCTTACATTGGATATTTATACCCTCATAATTATAAATCATCACTTGTAAAACAAGAATATTTACCTAGTAATTTAGTAGGAGTTAAATATTATATTCCAAAAACATCTTCTAAATATGAAACTTCTTTAAAAGAAGTTTATGAAAAAATAGAAAAATATAAGGAGAATAATTAATGAAAAAAGATTCATTTATTTATAATTTTTTAATTATTTTATTAATGCAAATATTCTTTAATATCTTTATCTTTCATGAATGTAGTTTAATATTTATATTATTTTGTTTAACATCAAGTATTATTTCTTCATGCATTATTACTATTTTATCAAGACTTACAAATAATATAACAATTAATAAAATACTTAATATAATTCTACTTCTACCTTTTATTATAATTATAATAGGTCAAGAAGTTCATTATGAATTTTATAGTTCTTTTTTTTCCTTTCTTTCAATGTTAAGTGGTGCTAAACAAGTAATGGGATTTTTTAATACAATATTTGCTTGTATTATAAATAATGCTTTTTATATAATTGTTTTATTACTTCCCTTTATTTTATTTATTATCTTTAATAAAAAAATTAATTTTGAAAAATTAAAATTAAAAACTATTTTATATTATATAGGTTCAATTATAATAAGTTTTACCTTCGCCTTATTTATAATAAATAGTGATAAAAATAGTAAAGATATTTATTCAAAATATAATTTATATAATAATGTTTATTATCCAACTTACTCTGCTAAAACATTTGGAATAATTAAAACATTTAGTTTAGATATATATAGATATTTTATAAATTTTGAAGATAAAATAATAACTAGTGATGTTTTTAATGAAATAAGTAATGATAGTAATTATAATGTTACTAATATTAATTTTGATGATTTAATTAATAATGAAAAAGATTATGATATTATAAAAATGCATGAATATTTTAAAAACAAAGAACCTTCTTTAAAAAATAAATATACTGGTATTTTTAAAGATAAAAATCTTATCTTTATAACAGGAGAATCTGTTAATATTAATGCAATAAAAAAGGATATTACCCCTACTTTATATATGCTTACACATAATGGTTTTGTTTTTAATAACTTTTATACTCCTATTTATTATGCTAGTACTAGTGATGGCGAGTATACAAATCTTACAGGTCTTCTTCCTACTGAAGGAACATGGAGTATGATAAAATCAAGTAATAATAATATGAAATATTCTCTTCCTGCAATGTTTAAAACAAATGATTATAAAACATATGCTTATCATAATAATACTTATAATTTTTATAATAGAGATATTACTTATCCTAATTTAGGATTTGAAAAATATACAGCATGTGGTAATGGTCTTGAAAAGAAAATAAATTGTAATATTTGGCCTGAAAGTGATTTAGAAATGCTTAATGAAACTTATAATGATTATAAAAATGATGATAAGTTTTTAGCATATTATATGACTGTTAGTACCCATTTAAACTATAAAACAACAAATAATGATATTGTTAAAAAAAATATAAATTTAGTAAAAGATTTAGATTATAGTTCTAATGTTTTAGGATATATATCAACTCATATTGAACTTGATAAAGCTTTAGAAAATTTAATAAATAACTTAAAAAAAGATAATTTGCTTGATGATACCGTTATTGTTTTACTAGCAGATCATTTTCCATATGGTTTAAGTAAAAATGAATTAGAAGAATTAAATAAAGATATAAAATATGATGATAGTCTTATTCATAAAAACTTTTTAGTTATTTATAATTCTACTTTAGAAAAACCAGTTATTATAGATAATTATTCATCAAATATAGATGTTTTACCTACATTATATAATTTATTTGGCTTTAATTATGATTCAAGATTATTAACAGGATGTGATATTTTATCAAATGATGATGGTATGGTTATTTTTAATGACAGAAGTTTTATTACTAAAAATATTAAATATAATGCATTAAATAATAAATTTAATGATAAAAAAAATCTTGTGTATGAAAAGTATTTATATTCAAGACTTATATTAGAAAAGGATTACTATAAATATATCAAGTAATCCTTATTTTATTATATCTTTAATTACATAACTAGTTATTAAAAGACCTGCACTACTTGGAACAAAAGAAGTTGAACCAATTGTTTTAGAATTTACTTTTATAGGCATTTCTTTAGAACAGCAACAAAGAATTTTACCTTTTATCTTTTCTTTGTTTACCCAGGTTCTAAGACTTTTAGCTAAAGGATCATAACTAGTTTTTCTTATATCTATTATTTCTAATTTAGAAGGATCTAATTTATTACCTGTACCACAACAAGTAATAAACTTTATCTTTCTTTTTAAACATTCTTTTATAATTAATTTTTTAGTATTAGTAGAATCTTCAGCATCAATTAAATAATCTATATTTTCTTTAAATAATTCTAAATAATTATCCTCATTTATAAACTTTGATATTTTCTTTATTTTAATATTTTTATTAATCATTAATATTCTTTTTTCGATTTCATCTGTTTTTAATTT
>OLGE01002766.1_pt1 | contig 14971 bp, 12 predicted proteins | sample 1605151 | NCBI WGS metagenome assembly OLGE01 (sample SAMEA3888912, study PRJEB22519) | human gut metagenome | biome: human gut; feature: human-associated habitat; material: faeces | place: Denmark | collected 2010
CGAATTTCAATCCACGTGCCCCTTGCGGGGCACGACCCGACGGTCAGCCTCGACCATCGCCTTGAAGCTATTTCAATCCACGTGCCCCTTGCGGGGCACGACGGTGTCAGCCACGTCCGGGGAGCAGACCAGATCAATTTCAATCCACGTGCCCCTTGCGGGGCACGACTATACGAGGCCGCGGTCATCCCTCAGCCAGTGGTCATTTCAATCCACGTGCCCCTTGCGGGGCACGACGGGAAAGTACCGCTACCTGACCTTCGAGGACAGATTTCAATCCACGTGCCCCTTGCGGGGCACGACGAGCGCGATGGTGCTGTTTACGATATTCTCCATTATTTCAATCCACGTGCCCCTTGCGGGGCACGACTGCAAAAAGGCACAAAGATTACTGTGCATTTTTGTGAAAACAGGCTAGATTTGAGATTTTCAGCGAACTCTGCCGCCTGTCAAGAGCAGAACCGCTCATGAGAATCGAGTCGATGAGAGGGGAAATCCGGTGCGAACCTGCCGGGAAAATCTGCGCAATGGGGCTTCGCACCGGAAAAGTAGCGTTGTCAAATGCCGATGCAGAGCATCGCCGAGATAGCCTCACCGGCAGATCGACGGCCATCTGTGGGGATCAGAGGATCATGGGATCCTCCGGATTGTAGGCGGGCTTGCTGCCGAAGTGCTCGATTTTGCTTTCGTACCGGTTGCCCAGATAGTAGAAGCGCAGGCTGTCCTTCTCCGGGTCGATGAGCTTGCAAAGCGTGTTCTGGAGGCTTCGGCACTGCGACGCATCCAACAGGCATTCAAAGACGGAGTTCTGCACACGCTGTCCGTAGTTGACGCACTGCTTGGCAATGCGGCGCAGACGGGTGCGCCCGGCGGGATCTGCCGTGTTGACATCATAGGTAATCAGAACCAACATCTTGAGCGCACCTCATTTCCACAAGAACGGCGGATAGTCCTCCAAATCGCCGCGCAGGCAGCGCGCCAGCAGGAGACTTTGGACATACGGCACCATTCCCCACGGAATTTTCTCTTCAAGGAACGGATGCTTGATGCCCTCCTTTTTGTGCTCCTGCCACTTTTGCAGGAAGGTTCTGCGCCCGGCTTCCGTCAGGAACACCGCGCCGCTCTCGCGGAAGTCAAAATCCGCAGGCTTGATGATTCGATTGTTCACCATTGTCAGCACAAAGCGATCCGCCAGACAGGGGCGCAGCTCCTCCATCAGGTCGAGCGCCAGAGACTCGCGTCCCGGCCGATCCCGATGCAGGAAGCCCACATAGGCATCCAGTCCCACAGCCTCCAGCGCAGAGGCGCAGTCGTGCGCCAGCAGGCTGTAAGCGAAGGACAGAAGCGCGTTGAACGCATCCAGCGGCGGACGGCGGCTGCGCTCCGTGAAGAAGAATGTGTCTTTGCTTTGGAGAATCATCTCGTCCAAGATACTGAAGTAGGCAACGGCAGCGCTTCCCTCCAGCCCGCGCAGCCTATCGGTCGTCTCGGCCTGCGCAAGGACGGGCAGTATGTCCCGCAGCCCGGCGGAAACCGTCGCAAAGCGCTCCCCGTCGATGCGCAGCGCATGATCACGGCGGGTGCGTTCCACACTCCAGCGTGCGTTGAACACTTTCCCAAAGATCATCATACGCGCCAGACGGCAACTTTGCAACGGATCGTCCGCTACGCGGTACTGTTTTCTCCGCAGCAACACGTTTCCCTGTGTCTGCCCCGTGACCCGCGCCAGGAATCTGCCCCGGGGCGTGCAGAAGGCCAGGCTCACGTCCCGCTCCGCGCACGCGCCCATCAAAGCGGGCGATGCGCCGGAATAGGAGAAAGAAAGGATGCTTTGCAGCGTATGCAGCGGATAGCGCGCCACTTGTTCACCGCCTCGGTTGGCAACGACGTTCTCCCCATCCAGAGAAAGATAGATGTCCTCCGATGTGACAAAGAGCGTATTGAGCAGCTGTCTCATGGCTTCCCCTCCTCCGCTTCCGAACTCATCGCCCGACGGAGATAGTCTGCGACGGTCTTTTTCCGCATCAGCGCAGGAAGGCAGATTTCCTTCAGCGAACAGGCATTGCAGGCTTTAGTCGGCTTGACCTTCGGCGTGCTGCCTCGCCGGTAAAGCTCGTGCATCTGCGCAAGCATCGTGCGCACCTCTTCGCGCAGCTCCGGCGTAAACTCCACCTTTTGCCGCTTGCGCGGCTCCCCGTAATACAGCGCGCCGGATGGGATTTCGCAGCAAAGCATCTCTTCCAGACACATGGCCTGCGCGCACAGCTGAACCTCATATTCCTGTTCTGCGCGGAGTTTTCCGTGCTTGTACTCAACCGGATACAGCCTGACCGGGAAATCCAGCGCAGGGATCATGCAGCCCTGGGCGGATGCTTCCGCTTCTATGCAGTCGCATTTCCCGGAAACTCCCATAGCTTTGGAGAATACAGGGAACTCATACAGCTTTGCTGAATCGCCCCGGCGTTCTATCCGCTGCGTGTGGACCCGCTCATGCTCAGAACGTCCTTTTGCGGTATCCGCACTTTCCGCCCAGACCTGCTCATTGGTCAGCAGTGCAGCCCGACGCAGGCAGAACCCTGCGTGAGACAGTCGGGAAAGAGGAATCGGCTCCCACTCATCCATGGCAGAACCAGTCTTCGTCTGCGGGAAGCGCGTCCCAGACTACCGGCTCAAAGGCGCTTGGCTTGAACCCGATCTGCACGCCCTTGGGAACCCTGTCCAGAGAGACAAGCGCGTCATAATCCCGATAGCTTCTGGGATAGGAAACGGAAGCTTTTTTCGTGACCTTGACCAGATCAAAGAGCTTGTGGGCCGGGGCGCAGCCCAGTTTGGCCTGACGGATTCTCTGCGCCGCGTCGGTATCCGTGCCAACGTGCCTGAAAATAATCAGCGGAGAAACGACGGCCATTTCGCCCTTGCTGGCGGAGTGGTCATGCTCGTACATATTCAGAATGGCTTCAAACAGGACATTCAAATCTTCGTCATCAAACCCGGTCTCTTCAGCAAGGTTGGCGCTGACGAAGCCGCGAACCTCGTACAGGCCAAAGGGGATGATCTGCTTGCGGCCCATTGTGCGAAGCTTGTCCTCCGGCTGCTCCTGCTCCCATGCCGCGTAATCCTCTACTGTAGCGCCATCCTTTACCTTGTCGGCGACCGCCATACGGGTGATGGAAATGTCCAGCGGAAGAACGGCGTCCAGACTTTTTCCGTAGGTGATCTGCACCGGCCCGCGCACCTGCCCCGCGTTGGGGCCTGTGGACATGACTGCGCCGAAGGTACGTACATCGTAGAACAGCTCACAGGCTTTTTTTCTGCCCGCGTAAACGGCTTCCTTTGCCTTTGCGCAGTCTTCAACACCGGCTGCCCGCTTGGCCTCCGCGATATGGCGGTTGATGTTGGTTGCCTGCTGGATGATGATGTTCATGCCGGGCTCGCCCTGATGGGCCAGCTCCACGTAATTTCGAATGCGGCGCTTGGTTGCAGCGTCGGTGATGAAGCCCTGCATGGTCTGCGGATCGAGCCGGGGCATATTGCCCATGTCCGGGTCTCCGTTCGGGTTACAATTTGTGCACGCAACGTAATACATGAACTCATATCGGTTCTGAATTGCCATAAGATACTCCTCCTCTTATTCTTCTGCCGCGCCGGTCTTTTCTCTGGCGGCGGCGACGTTTCTGTTTCTCTCCTGATTGAGCTTCGCGCCCATCTGATAGTAGCCCAGCGCAAAATAGGACTGCTGTTCCAGATTCAGCGTAGCAGGAATGGACGTCCCCAGCGCGACGGAAATTTCCTGCAGCTTCTCGCGGTATTTATCGGCGAGCCACCCGTTTTCGATCTTTTCCAGATGGTGATTTGAGCGGCTGCTGAGCTGGCCGATGACCAGCGCGGGCATCTGAATGGCGGAGGCGTAGTACCGCTCCACAATGCCGGTATTGACGTCCGGCATGGCCGTCCTCTGGATCGCCGCATATACGGCCATCAATCCGCCGCAGTGATATGCGGCATTGCGAAGATGCAGATTGTATGCTTCCAAAATTGTTCCCTCCTGATGATGGATTCGATTTTTCCGGAGCAGCCAGACCTTCAGCCATTGACAGGCCAGACTGTTGGGCAGGGTGCTTCGCGTGTCGCTGTCGTCGTTCGACAGCAGCTCCGAGCGAATATAGGCCAGCGCCTTTGCCGCGACGGCATCCGGCAGGCATCCGCCTGACAAAATCGCCTGCACGACCGCCGGGGTGATCCCGGCCAGCTCCTTTGACAGCCGCTCAAAGGGTCGGCTGTCGGTTTTCTGGAATTTTAAAAGACGAAGCAGACGAGCAGCCAGCTTCACAGGCCTGATGTTTCCGGTACCGCCCTGATTGGTCAGTGCCAGATCGGCATACCATTGTCCCAGATTGCGGCGAAGATCCGGATAGCTGCCTCTGTCATATCTGCGGATCATAACGCGGCTGTTTGCGCCGGACAGCAGCAGAATATAGTAGGATACGTTGTCCAAATCGGGAACAGGCTGCCCGGAATAGACGCTTTCCGGAATTTGATTCGCCTGATTTCGCGCTGTCAGCTCGTTGACGGCGGCTTCCGGCTCTGCTTCCTCGTCCGTTTCATCCTCCGGCAGATCATAACCAAAGTCCACGGTATAAAGCGGATCATCCTCCTGTGGAATCTCGCGGTCAAACCAGTGGACAAATTTCATTCCTGCAAGGATCGGCGCATCCTTCAAAAGATCATCCAGCGCAGCCTTCACGACGCTGAAAGCCTCTTCCGAAACAGGTGCGTTCGCCGCTTTTTTCTGGTTATAGGAGCAGAATGCCGTCTTGTCAAAGCAAATCAGCGCATCCCCGCTCGCGTGCCCTCCGACGACTCGCAGGCCCTGTATCGGCGTGGTCGTCGTCATGGGAACCGTCGGTTCGCCGGTGATCAGGCACAGGGCGGATGGGCGTTCGTCCGCCGCAAAAAACTGCTTTCGGTAGGACTTCCACCATGTACGAAGTTTTTCCGATTGCAGGATAGACTGCCCGTTGACCCGAAATGAGATCCGATCTCCCGGCTTGATTTTGGCCCGATCCAGCTCTGCGCGAACGGCCGCCGCAAGTTCAGGCGTTTCCAGTGCACGGACGCAGACCTTCAGCAGCGGTTCTTCCTCTGCCGCGCTGCGGAGTGCCTCCAAAAAGAATGTGCTTTTGCTTCCGGGCTCCTCGGGAATGACGACAGAGCGCTTCTCTGCAAGAACATTACTCTTATCCTTGCCGTTGGCCAGACTGCCGATATCCGGGCACGGAACAGGCTCGTCTCCCCCCAGATAGACGCTGACATGGTCATCGCTTTCAGAGAGGGAAATATATGCCTTCATGGTTTTCCCCGCGAATCCCGGCGGCAAAGCCAGCTGGCGGCGTACTCCGTAGTCATATAGTGCTTTCAGCATAGGCCTTCCCCCTTCAGAACCTCCGGACTGTCATAGGGCGGGATCAGAATCACGCCGTTCTCCATGACCGCGTGGAACAGGGACATTTTGATCTTCGTCTTTTTCGTGACCTCCACATCATCCGGCGCAAACAGGTCGTAGACCATCAGCCCTGCGTCCATCGACTGCTGGATAGGCGAACGCGTCCCGTCGCTCTCCTCAAAATAGCAGACAAACTCGCGCATTCCAAGCTCCGGCTGGTGGAAACATTTTCCCGTTCGGATGCGCCGCAGCGCCTGTTCATACAGCTGGGGCTCTTTTCCCACAAAAGCCGGGCGGGGAATGATCGACGCCGCGATCCGGTAGCGGACGTCCTGCAGCGCCGTCGTCTGCCGCTGCGTTCGCTCCTCCTCGGTGGAGATCGGCTCCGAACCGACGGTACATTTGACCTCGTTGCGCTTGAAGCTGATATAGCGGATGGGGTTCAATACCTCAATGCGGTTGATCTGCCAGCGGAACTCCTTCGGTTTCATATAAATTGCCGATAAAATCCCTCTGGCGGCAGATGGGGTTGGGAATGGGTAGGTCAGCCGTTCTACTTTTGCATAAGGGGCAGAGAAACAGGCGAAATCTCCCCAGACCTCGATCGTGATTTCTTTCAAATACGCTTCACCTCCGTAATTTGTTCGTCCTGATTCGGACTGTGAACAGGACGTCCATAACACGTGTCTGTTAGAAGAATGAAATATCTGACAAAATAAGTATGAATTATAACGGGTAATTTGTCAAGTATCCACGAAAAATAGAATAGCACACCAGCTGTCCAATAATCCGGACAACCAGTGTGCTTTTTTTCAAAATATAGAATCAAATCGTTCTTCCTGCGGAAAATGCAGGCCCAGCTGCTCCGAATACAGGTCCTCATACTGCGGGCACAGCAGATAGACATTGCTGCCTGCGGCCTGTTCGGCAGACTGTTCTCTGCCCCGGCGGGCAAACGGAATCTGTTCGGCATACAGGGCCAGATTTTTTGCAAAACAGGTCAGGGTGATCGGCGCTGCCTGCTTCAGCAGCGCGCCGGTGACGCCCTGCGTTCGCAGCTGCTCTGCGATCTGTTCATACAGCTTCCGCTCTGCGGCATAGGGAACAATGACCTGCGCACCGGCACTGGAGATCAGCTTGTATTGCGCCGCCGTTTCTGCAAAGGCCCGTGCGTCGATTGCCTTCGTCAGCTCCGGTTTATCGGCTGTGCCGTCAAACAGCCGCCGGTAGTATTCCCGGATGTTCTCCGGGTCATGGATGGAAAACGGCGGATTCATTTCCTGTACTGTGACCGCAGCATTGTTGTACCAGTCGTCAGGATACGGTATACGGCTGTCTTCCGGGCGAAATACGATCACTTGCCCCATAGAATCGCAGCCGTTCCGGTTGCAGCGTCCGGCAGCCTGAATGATGGCATCCAGCGGAGCCAGCGCGCGATACAGCGTTTCAAAGTCAAGGTCTACCCCAGCCTCGATGCACTGGGTCGCCACGACCCGGCAGGGCAGCTTCTGCTTCAGCCGCTGACGGATGATCTCAATTTGCCGGCTCCGGTGCGCGGGGCACAGGTCCGTGGTAAGAAAGAAAACCGTGTCTTCGGGGCAAAGCCGTGACAGTACTTCAGCGATCTGCCGGGCGTGACGGCGCAGATTGACGATGGCGCAGACCCGCGCACAGCCCGCCATTTCCTCCGCAATGGCTTCGAGGGGCGTTTCATTCCCGATCCGCCATTCCACATTCACCCGCTTCAGAGCCTCGAACAATTTTCTGTGCTCCGGAAGGATCTCACAGGGCGTCCAATTCAGATCCTTTCGCGCGGCAAAATCCGGCTGCGTCGCTGTGGAGAATACCATGGTCGTGTGATAGCGGCTGCACAGCGCATTCACTGCGCGAAGCGTGGCGGAGGTCAGACTGGCGGGCAGGCTCTGGGCCTCGTCAAATACCACAACGCTGCCTGCAATGTTGTGGAGCTTTCGGCAAACGGTCGGGCGGTCTGAAAACAGCGCTTCAAAAAAACGGACAGACGTGGTGATGATGACCGGAGCGCTCCATCTGGCGGCCAGCTCCCGGGCCTCCTCCGGTAAATCACTTTGGCTATGGTCGACCAGTACGTTTGGAATGATTTTAGCATACGTATCTGCATTCTGTTCCGCCAACGTCAAAAACGGGAGGACAATAATGATCCGCTTTTTCCCATGCTTCAGGCAGTGCCGCAGCGCAAAGTGCAGCAGCGCCAGCGTTTTTCCGGTTCCGGTAGGCGCCGTCAGCGTATATAATCCCTCCGGCTTATCACCCATCTTCCCACACTGTTCAAAGACCTGATCCCGGTACTGATTCAGGGTTTTGTCCGCAGTGGAGGCTTGCCGGATGCTGCCGCAATAGGCGTACAGTGTTTCCAGAAGCGCCTGCGGGTCAAAATAGCAGTCCTCCGCACGATCAAGGTATGTACTGTCGTCATTCATTGCAGAGGCCGTGTAGTCTGCATCCACCAGACAGGAAAACAGCAATCTGGTATACAGCATGGATTCCAGTTCATCGGCAGGAGGTATCGGAAGCTTTGGCAGTCTGAAATCAGGAAAATCCTTTTGAAACGCGGCGTTTGCCTCTTTCAGCTGCGCTGCGTTTTCAATCGAGGGCGTTTTTCCGGCGTTTCCGTGGGCTTGCTTACGATCATCTGCAATCGCGTGCAGCTCCGCCTTTATCATATCGTAGGCCACAAGACCGGCATGGTGTCCATTGACCGCCTCTATCACAGGACGGCTGCCGGGTCTCCCCCTATAGCAGCATTCCAGAAAGCAGGCCCCGCTTATCGCATGGTCAACGCCTGTTCGTTTGCCTTTCCACACATCCTGAAACGCCTTGGTATACTTTCCAAAATCATGTACCAGTCCTTCCAGTCCTGCGGCATCTGCAAGGCCAAGTGCCTCCCCGTACTCCCGCGCAAGCGCAGAGACCTTTCGTAAATGCTCCTTCACAGTTTCCTGATGCCCCTGCAGATTTTCGGATTTCGCATAGTATTCCATAGCTGCCTCCCCGGCTACCGGTTTTATCCATTCCATTATACCCAATCCGCAAATAATTTCAAGTAAAACACGTTATTCGGATAACACTGCGGATTTTCCGCTCCAGCGACGCACGACGAAGCAAGAGGTGAAGAAACAGGAATCTGAAAGAAGCGTTCTGTTTCTCCATCCTCGCCAGACGTCCTTCCGCCAGAACTTCCCTTTCCCTATCGCGCGCTTTCCCGCATCCGAACGGACGTCTCCATATGTAAGGCAAGCGAACGTACTTGCTGATTACAAGAGCAATCACGATCAAATGCTGATCTTTTTCCGCAAGCAGTATGGGCGGTATCGGAATTTCCCCGTCCGGTGCATGATTTCTTACGATTTTCTGAAAATATACAGTTTGTTGATAAATTTTGCCGCAGATGTGATATGATATCAGCAACTACTTGGAGGAGGACGGCATTTGTGGCAGCGTCATTCCTGAAACGAAAACCGAAGGAGCCGGACGGGCCGCAGCGGCAGGAGATCCCCGTTTTGGAGTCGGACGCCGAGACGGGCTTAAGCGCCGCGCAGGCGCAGGAGCGGCTGGACGGCGGCTGGGGCAACGCGCCGGTGGAGTCTCCCGGCGCGTCGGTCCGGGAGATCATCGCAAAAAACGTTTTTACGTACTTTAACTTCCTGTTCTTCCTGCTGGCAGGCTGTGTGATCGCCGTGCGGCAGTGGCTGAATTTGACGTTCCTCGGCCCCGTGTTCTGCAATATGTTCATCGGCATCGTGCAGGATCTGCGGGTGAAGAAAAAGGTCGACGGGCTGAAGATCATGGCCGCGCCGAAATGCCGCGCCGTGCGGGACGGGCAGACCGTCGAGCTGGACGCGGCCCAGCTCGTGCGGGACGATATCGCCGTCTTTTCCCCCGGCGACCAGATCCCGGCGGACGCCGTCGTCGCGGCGGGTGAATGCCGCGTCAACGAGGCGCTCGTCACCGGCGAGGCCGATGAGATCGTCAAAAAGCCGGGCGAGCGGCTGCTCTCCGGCAGCTTTGTCGTGTCCGGCAGCTGCCGCGCACGGCTGACCGCCGTGGGCGCGGACAGCTTCGTCTCCCGGCTCACGCTGGAGGCCAAGCAGACCGGATCGCAGCCGCAGTCAGAGATGATGCATTCGCTGACGAGTCTCATCAAATGGATCGGCTTCCTTGTCATTCCGCTGGGCGCAGTGATGTTCATCAAGGAGTATCTGTGGCTGAAAAGCCCGATTGTGGACGCGGTGACAAGCACAGTCGGCTCCATCGTCGGCATGATCCCGGAGGGGCTGTATCTGCTGACAAGTCTTGCGCTGGTGGCCAGCGTCATCCGGCTGGCAAACCGGCGCACGCTCGTGCACGACATGGGCTGCATTGAGACGCTTGCGCGCGTCGACACGCTCTGCGTCGACAAGACCGGCACGATCACAGAGCCGAAAATGACCGTCGACGACATTGTTCCCTTACAGCCGGAGCGCTATATCGCCGACGATATCCGCATGATCATGGCCGATTACGTCTGCGCCATGCAGGACGACAACGACACCATGGCCGCGCTGCGGCGATATTTTACCGGACAGTCCATGCAGACGGCGATTGACGCCATGCCGTTCCGGTCGGCGAAAAAATACGGCGGCGTATCCTTCCATGAGGATGAGACGTATCTGCTGGGCGCGCCGGAAATTCTGCTGGCGAACTGCCCGGAAAAGGAGCAGTATCTGCCGCTGGCGGAGGAATGGTCGGCGAAGGGCTGCCGCGTGCTGCTGCTGGCGCTTTACGACGGGAAGCTGTCGGACGAAGCGCTGGACGCGGAAATGATGCCGCTGGCGCTGATCCTGCTGAGCAACAAGATCCGGCCCGAAGCGCCGCAGACGTTCTCCTATTTTGCGCAGCAGGGCGTGCGCACGAAGGTCATTTCCGGCGACAATCCCCTGACTGTTTCGGAGGTCGCGCGGCGTGCCGGGATCCCGGACGCGGAGAAATTTGTCGACGCGCGGACGCTCAAAACGGACGCGGAGCTTGCGAAGGCGGCGGAGGACATGACCGTCTTCGGCCGCGTCACGCCGGATCAGAAAAAGAAGCTCGTCGCAGCCATGAAGCGGGCGGGGCACACGGTCGCCATGACCGGCGACGGCGTGAACGACGTGCTGGCGCTGCGCGAGGCAGACTGCTCCATCGCCATGGCCTCCGGCTCGGGCGTCGCGTGTCAGGCATCGCATATCGTGCTGCTTGATTCGCAGTTTTCCGCGCTGCCGTCCGTCGTGGCCGAGGGCAGGCGCGTCATCAACAATATTGAGCGCAGCGCGTCGCTGTATCTCGTCAAGAATATTTTCACGTTCGTGCTTTCCCTCATCACGCTGTTCTTTACGCTCCCCTATCCGTATACGCCCGCGCAGCTGAGTCTGGTCAACGCGCTGACCATCGGCATCCCGTCGTTCATCCTCGCCATGGAGCCGAACGAGAACCGCATCAGCGGCCGGTTTCTGCCGAACGTCATTTACCGGGCGCTGCCCGCCGCGCTGTCTGACCTCATTCTCGTGGTCGGCGTGATGCTGTTCTATCTGGCATTCCATATCAAAGAGGATATGCTCTCCACGCTCTGCACCGGCATTATGGGCATCGTCGGCCTGCTGATGGTCCATCAGACCTCGCTGCCGATGAATAAGCTCCGCAAGGCCATGCTCGTCGGACTGTGCATCGCATTCGTGGTGTGCTACTTCTTCCTGCCGGAGCTGTTTACGCTGAGTGCGCTGGATAAGCCGTCGCTGCTGATCCTCGTCGTGCTGGGCCTGCTTGCGTTCTCGGTCATGTTTGTCTGCCGCCGGGGACTGCGCAAGGCAAAGGCGCGGCTGGGCAAGGGAATTTTCCCGCACAGGAAAAAAAGATAAAAATCCGCAAATACTAGAGCCAGCCGGGAAAACCGGCTGGCTCAGACTTTTCTATATAAAGGAGAATGCATATGCACTATCATGTGAATGAAGACGCCTGCATCGGCTGCGGCCTGTGCGCCGAAACGTGCCCGGAGGTCTTTTCTCTCAGGGACAACGGCTTTGCCGAGGCAGCGCCCGGCCCCGTGCCGGAAAGCGCGCAGGAGACTGCCGCCGAGGCCATGGACGCCTGCCCGACGAGCGCGATCGAAGAGGGCTGACAAGGGGCGAAAAATCTGCTATACTGGTTCCATCCTGTCAAATGGGGTGGAACTATGGAAGAACGTTATGTGGCGTTCGACGTGGAAACGCCGAACGCGCAGAACCGGCGCATGAGCGCCATCGGCGTCAGCGTGATCGAGCGCGGCGAGATCGTGCAGGAGCTTTACACGCTTGTCGACCCGCAGACGCACTTTGATCCGTTCAATATCGCGCTGACCGGCATCACGCCGGAGCAGGTGCGCGGCCAGCCGGACTTTCCCGCGCTCTGGCAGCTGCTGGAGCCGATGCTGGCCGGCTGCATTCTGGTCGCGCACAACGCGCCGTTTGATCTGCGGGTGCTGGCCAGCTGTCTGCACGATTATCGCATCGACTGGAAGCCGGAGGCCGCGTATCTGTGCACCTGCCAGATGGGCCGAAAGGCATATCCGTACCTGCCGAACCACAAGCTGAACACGCTCTGCGACCATCTGCGGCTCGACCTCGACCACCACAACGCCGGCAGCGACAGCCGCGCCTGCGCGCTTTTGCTGCTCGACTATCTGCAAAAGGGCCTGCGCCCGGAGCCGTTTCTGCGCACCTACCGCTTCGCGGACCGGAAAACGCTCCCGTACTGCACGGTATAAGCGCCCGCGCCCATGCCTCCCCCTGCCATGCGCTGCATGGCAGGGGGAGGCTTTTTGCCGTGTCAGCGCAGCGTTTCGAAGCGCTTTACGCCGCGGGTCATGAGCCAGCGGGCGGTAAGCGCGTACAAGATCGCCATCAGAGCCAGGATCAGGCCTAGGAAGGCTGTTGTCGGCATCAGCTCCGCCAGCAGGAAGAAATAGAGCGCGCCGACCGCCACCACAAAGCCGAAGGCAAGCAGCATGCTCAGCAGAACGCCCGCGCCCTGCTTCGCGGCCTGCGTTTCGTTGATCCAGTCGAGGTTGCAGTGGCGCAGGTCTTCCACCAGGCCGACGTTCGCCGTCAGCAGCACGAACATCAACTGGCAGGCAAGCAGCAGCGCCGTCTCCGCGGCGGAAACACGCAGCACCAGTGCGGCGGCGAGCATCATGACGAGCGCCGGTGCGACGGCCAGCGAATTGGACAGATTCAGTTTCGCCTGCAAAATCTTTTTGGTTTCGACCGGCATGGAGCGCACGATCCAGTAGCTCTTGCCCTCCAGCGACACGGACGACGCCGTAAAGAATACCATGCCGGAAACCATCATGCAGGCCAGCAGCAGGATGGGGGCGGCTGCTGCGTACAGCTCCGGGATCGCGGTCAGCGCGCCCAGAAGCTCCCGCCGCTTGACCACCGCCAGCACAGCCAGCACCAGCTCAAACACAAGGCCAAGCCCGGCGTTGAGCATATAGCCGGAGCTGCTGGTCAGCCGGGCAAGCTCCCGGCGGTAGAGCGCCGCGTCCTGCGAGGAGGCGCGCATGGCTTTTTTCTCGTACCGCACCTTGACCTGTCCGCGACGCGTGGTGACGATGCGGATAAAGCTGCGGTTCAGCAGCACATAGGCCAGCACGAACGGCAGGACTGTCCACAAAAGCGTCAGGCCGAGGTCTGCAAGGCTCCCGTCCGCAGCGGCCCGGCCCAGCCAGACGAGCGGGGCAGCCGAGCCGAGCGTGCCCGCGATCGCCGCGCCGTTCGCGGCCAGCTGCGTGACATAGCTGTTCATGCGGAAGCAGAACAGGAAATATGCCAGCATGAACACGACCGAGATCACCATGGTCACGGCGGTCGTATTGCGCATATGGCTGGTCACAAGCGAGACAAGCCACGCAAACAGGCAGCTCACCGCCAGAGAAAACAGCGGCAGCACCAGCACGATCACGACGAACGCCGTAATGCCCGTTCCGCTTGTCTCACCGTATTGCAGCCACGAAACAAAGACCGGGAGGGCCACGACAAGCTCAAGCACGAAGTTCATGGCCAGCAGCGCCGCCATGCGGCTGAGCAGGATCATGCCGGGCGGCACGGGCATGGACAAAAGCAGCTCGTTGTCCTTCGCCTCAAACAGCTGCGATTTGGCCGTAAACACGCTGCCGATGAACATGAGCGCAAAGGCCATGATCGCAAACATGGCGAAATACAGCCAGCCGAGCCCCGCCGGGAAAAACGCGGCGGCAAGCTGGGAAAACGAGGCATAGAACAGGAAGACGAACGCGCAGAAGCAGTAGAGCATCAGAATCGCATAGCCGGCGGCCTTGCCCTTCGTCTGGCTCTTCCGCTTCCGGCTCTGTCCGGTAAACGCGGCGAGCAGCGCCGCCATCCGGACGCGAAGCAGCGTTTTAAGCATTCTTCTCACCCTCCAGCTCCAGGAACACAGCCTCCAGCGACTGGTCGCCCTTGACCTCGTCCATCGTGCCGGAGGCGATGAGCCGCCCCTGCTTGATGATGGCGACCTTGTCGCAGAGCTTTTCCGCGACCTCCAGCACGTGCGTGGAGAAGAAGATCGCGCCGCCGCGGCCGCAGTGCTCGCGCATGATGCCCTTGACCTGATAGGCTGCCGTCGGGTCGAGGCCGACAAACGGCTCGTCCATGATGATGAGCTTCGGGTCGTGGAGCAGAGCGGAGATGATCGCCAGCTTCTGCTTCATGCCGTGCGAATAGGCCGAGATGGGCTGCGCCAGATCGCCGGTCAGTTCAAACAGATCCGCGTATTTTTCAATCCGCGCCTCGCGGTCCTGCTTTGACACGCCGAAAATATCAGCCACGAAGTTCAGATATTTGATGCCGGACAGGAATTCATACAGATCCGGATTGTCCGGGATGTACGCTAAAATCTGCTTGCAGCCGAGCGGATCAGTCTTGACAGATCTGCCGTCTATGGTGATTTCGCCCTGTTCAAACTGCAAAATCCCCGCACAGCTTTTAATTGTTGTGGTCTTGCCTGCGCCGTTGTGGCCGATAAAGCCGTAAATTTCGCCGGGCCGAATATGCAGGCTCAGGTCGTCGACCGCCTTTTTCTCTCCGTAAAGCTTTGTAAGATGCTCAATTTTCAGCATCGAATTCACTCCTTTCAAGATGGGTAGCCTTTCAGACGTTTTGTTTGGGCAAAAGTTCCCATGTGTCTATATCATAGCAGATTTTTTCAGTTTGTACAGGCAAACATTTTGGCAGTCGTAGCGTGAGACTGCTAAAATTAACAGTCCGTTCATACAAAGATGCAGAATTGTTCACAGGCCGGGTCTATCATGTGACTTGTAAACAAGAGATGAGCAAGACGCTCAGATCGAGTTTTCAAACATCATATATTACAAGACTCAAGGAGGTCTTTTCCATGTTAGTACCGTATGCACGTAAAAATCACAATGTTTCCAATTTCAATCCGTTCCACGACTTTGACGAGCTGGAGCGCGCGTTCTTC
>OLGE01002791.1_pt1 | contig 14855 bp, 13 predicted proteins | sample 1605151 | NCBI WGS metagenome assembly OLGE01 (sample SAMEA3888912, study PRJEB22519) | human gut metagenome | biome: human gut; feature: human-associated habitat; material: faeces | place: Denmark | collected 2010
GGGGGGGGGGATTTTTGATTTTTAGTTTTTGTACGATGCGATTTGACTATTTTTGTATGCGAAAAACAAAAAAAACAGCTGTGTTAGTTGGTACAACTCAAAAGTTGGTGGGTATGTACTTTAAGTGTACAAGGCATTCCGCCAAAGAAAATTGAAACTACTTGACTGATATTGATGCGTAAATCGTTGGAAACTCAAAATAAATCTAAATAGCAAACAAACAAAAACTATGAACATGTTTTACTTGAATTTGTTTTCGGCCGTGTCGCGCAACATGGCCAAAATGTTGCTCGTTGCCGCCGCAATATCGGCACCCGCAACCTCGGTAAGAGTGACTGCGGCGCCCGTTTCATCCGCTGCGGTTGTCGATGACAGTCCGGTTAAAATGAAAGACGCTTTGCTGGGGGAATCATCAATCACCGGTCTTGCCGACCTCACCGGTCTTACTTTGGACGAGATAAATAAATGCGCTGTGGAGGAAGGTGCTTTCCCTGATGACAAGGCAAAGATTGTCTTCCTCTATAACGTTCGTACCGGACAGTTTATCAATGCGGGAGGATATTGGGGCACACACATCTCATTGAAGGATTATCCTATATCGCTATGGGTGAACACCAACGGCACGGGTCTGGAGTTTGCGCAGAACTTGGAAACAGGACAAGGTGCGTTGCTGGGTTGGGTTGCTAATGATAAATTGGAAGCAGACAGAGGCGTGTTCATCGACCGTATTAAAAACGAAAGCGGATGGACGCACAACCCTTGGACTTTGGAACAGGTAACGGGTGATGCCAAAAACAGTTTCAAAATTTCTACTAAAGTTGGTGGAGTAAATTATTATCTCTGTGCCAATGGAGGCGTAACTGACCAGGATAAGAACTGCGAGGCGATGCCGATAGATGACATTAATAATAATAACCTGACCGGCTATGACTTATGGCGCGTTTTCACAATGGAACAGATCCTGAACCTGCAGAAATTAAATTCCGACAACATGACGAGTTCGCTCGATATATCATTCGAACTTCTTTGTCCGGGATTCTCACGTGGCAACAAGGATATAAGTAAATGGAATATAGCGACCTTTGGCGTTGCGACAGGCGGCGGTGCGCGCTTCGGACTGGACAAGCTGTACAACACCACTCCTATTGTGAAGGAAGACAATGCTTATGATATAAATGTCGTAGGCAATGAAGCAACCACCTTTGGCGACATCACCTACAAAGGCCGTGAAGACTACATGCGCAAACTGGGCAAGTATTATTGTGCTGACGCAAAGAACATACGCGGCGCGATATACCAGGATGTTAAGGTGTCGCGCGGCGGCTCTTATGTCGTAGAGTGCAAGGGTTTTTCAACCACTTCCAAGGCGGAACTCTTTGCCACACGTTTGGACAAGGACGGCAACGAGATGCCACACTCTCTGCATCAGACCGTGCTCTGGCAGACGGAGGACATGTCGAAGGCTGAAAGGGAGGCTCTTCATGTGGATGAACAGAACATGGACTATGCCGGAAAGAACTTCTACGGCTCGCGACAGTATATCAATACGGTGCTTGTGCAAATACCCGAACTGAAGGGCGATGATTACAACTATATACGTTTCGGCCTGGTTATCGGCGAGAATAGGGACGACAAGACGCCAGGAAGCGGTGAATGGACTGTGTTCGATGACTTCCGTCTGCTCTATGCCAGCCGTACCATTGACGAAGACCTTATCCTCGACGAGGACCGTGCAGACCTGGAATATCTCTTCACTTGCTCAAACAACTACAAAAACAAGGTGCTGCACCTGAAGAAGACACTCAAGACCGACAAGTGGAACTCGTTCGTTCTGCCCGTGAACCTCAGTCGTAACCAGTTCCGACAGGCTTTCGGCGCCAATGCCCGACTTGCAAAACTGTCGAATCTGACAAGTAACGAGATTCAGTTCCAGACGGTAAACCTGAACGACGACAATATAGCCGACAAGGTGCTTGAGGCTTATACGCCTTATATTATCTTCCCTAACAAGGACATGTCCACAAGCTTTACGCCCCCCTACAGGGCATTGCTCACAGAGACGGGTACGGGAACCAAGTCGCATCAGGTAGTTATCGAGGGCAACCACTTTGAAATTCCTAATGTCACGCTGGCTACCAAGGAAGACAATACAAACGACTTGGACAACATTGACCGTGATACGTGGACTACAAGGAAGATGTACCGTGTCAGCGGCAACGGCACTATGGAGGCGCACGGAACATTTGCGCGAACATTCGGCACCGCTGATCAGAATCTGGACGAGAACTCCAACGACTACGGCAAATATACTTTCACCGACCGGAAAATCATAGAGGGACGCGATGATTTGAAAGGCAGCTACTTCTTCGACAACGGCACTCTCTATCATTCCGACACAAAGGTGCGCGGTCTGCGCGGCTTCAGTTGCTGGTTCAAGCCGGTCAATGGCGAACCCACCAAGACAAGTCTCTACATTGACGGCGTGGCGAATGGCGTGAGCACCGACCTCAGCGATGTCATTTATTTCGGCGATGACGAGCCGAAGGGCAAGGCGGCGCAAGGCATATTCAACATGCAGGGACAGCTCGTCAGACATGGTTCCGACACCACAGGTCTGCCCGCAGGTCTGTACATAGTGAATGGCAGAAAGCGTGTCGTAGAGTAAACGGACACAAGCGATGCAAAGAATTAAATGTTAGCATTCTGTGAAAACTTTTCGGAAAACAAGTGAAACCTCAGTAAACGATTTGACAACAATGAAGAAATTATATATAAAGCCGCAAATGGAAATCATTAATGTGGAGTCGAACGACTTCTGCTTCACCTCCTGGGCAGCGATGGACGAAAACGGCAATCATCCTGGTCCTGAGCAAAGCGCCGATCACGACAAGATTCATCTGGATGCCGAAACGGCATCCTACAACCCTTGGGACCCTGAAAACTGGTAACAGCCGGTATTGACGCATAACGGTGACGCCCTGCAAGCACAAAAGCCTGCCATAATCTCTGTGTTGTGGCTTTTGTCCTTGCGGGGCGTCTTTCTGTAGGGGAGGGTCTGTGTGAACGGTTGTACTCCAAGCAAATTGCATAGAATTTAAAGTTCGCAGGTTTACTCGAAAAATACATTACCGATTTCATGCGCACGGGGTGTGCCGAAGGTACACCTCTATGCGAAACCCACTGCAAGCCGCGAAGCGGCGCAGCTGTGGGTATAACTGTATGAGAGGACAATGTTCCGCAAAGCGGGACTTATACATCCTGCTGACAGCCAATGGCATAAGTCCCCCTTCGGGGAACCGTCCCTTGTGTCCTTGCCCACCCACAGCTGCGCCGCAAGGCGGCTTGCAGTGGGTTTCGCATGGAGGTCCCGCTTTGCGGAACCCGTAGGTGGAAGTTTTTACCGGACAGCAATATTTGCAAACCATCAATATGTATCATGATTGGCGAGGCAAGCGGCACGAGCGGCGGGAAGCAAGTCGCTGAAAACAAAAAAGGCCGGGCGTCCCGCCCGAAACAACGCCAAAGCAACTCGCAATTCATATTCAACAATTCTGAATTGCAGACCTGGCTGCTGTTTCGGGCAGGACGCCCGGCATTGTGTTTACCTCAAATCGGTCATTAGACCGAAACAAGCGTGTTGTAAGAAGATTTGTCTTTCTTTTCCGTTCTTCTCCGCCTTTGTTTCGTCATCCTGCCGCCGTCCGCGTTTCGACATAGCCCGCTATGCCTTCAACACGGGCGTTGCAAGCTGCTCGAAACAAAGACGAAGCAGAGCGAAACTCTAATGACCTATTTGGGTTTACAAAATATAACGGGGTGTGACCGTGGTTGCCTGAGCGGTGGCTCAGTCGTCCAGAATCTCCCGCAAGGGCTTCATCACGAAGTCGCGCTCATGCATCAGCGGATGCGGCACGGTGAGTTGGGGTGTGGATATGTGCTCGTCGTCGTAGAGAAGGATGTCGATGTCGATGACGCGGTCGTGGTAACAGCCGTCGTCGCTGCTCTTGCTCACGCGTCCGAGCCGCCGTTCTATCTCCTGCGTGACGGCAAGAAGCCGGTCGGGCGAGAGCGGGGTGAGCACCCGTATGCACATGTTCAGAAACATGTTGGGCGACGAAAAGCCCCACGGTTCGGTCTCATACTGCGAGGAGACTCTGTCCACTCTCCCTGCAAGCACGCCTATCATGTCGATGGCTTCGCGCATCATGCGCTTGCGGTTGCCCAGATTCGAGCCCAATGCGATATAAACCTTATGCTCCATGCCGCCTGTCGTGAGGATGTCGTTTCGTTTCTGCCGGCACATCAATCGTCGAGGATGAGAAGTGCATCGCCATAGCATCCGAACTTGTAGCCGTTCTTCACGGCGAGGTCGTAGGCTTCCATCACGAGGTCGTAGCCGCCGAATGCTGCGGTCTCCATAAGGAGTGTGGAGTAAGGATGATAGAAGTTGGCAATCATTCTGTCGGCGAGTCCGAACTCGTAGGGAGGGAAGATGAACTTGTTTGTCCATCCCTCAAACTCCTTGAGCATACCGTCTGTGCCCACGGCGGTCTCTGTTGCCTTCACCACACTGGTGCCCACGGCACACACATGATGCCCGGCACGCTTCGTGTCGTTCACTATACGGCAAGCCTCTGCGTTCACCATCATCTGCTCGGAATCCATCTTATGCTTCGTAAGGTCCTCCACTTCTATGTCGTGGAAGTTGCCCAATCCGCAGTGGAGGGTGATGTATGCGAAGTTCAGTCCCTTTATTTCCATGCGCTTCATCAGCTCGCGCGAGAAGTGCAGACCCGTTGCCGGAGCCGTCACCGCACCTTCGTGCTTGGCGAAGACACACTGGAAATCGTCGAAGTCGTCCTCCGTTCCGTGCGGGTTCTCGCGCTTGTCGATGATGTAGCGCGGCAGCGGTGCCTCGCCGAGCGAATAGAGCTCGCGCTTGAACTCGTCGTGGGGACAGTCGTAGAGAAACCGCAGTGTGCGTCCGCGGCTTGTAGTGTTGTCGATGACCTCAGCCACCATGGTGCCGCTTTCGTCGAAGAAGAGCTTGTTGCCGATGCGTATCTTGCGTGCAGGCTCAACGAGCACGTCCCACAGGCGCATCTCCTCGTTGAGTTCGCGAAGCAGGAACACTTCTATTTTCGCGTCGGTCTTTTCCTTCGTTCCGTAGAGGCGTGCAGGGAAAACCTTGGTGTCGTTGAAGATGAAAGTGTCGCCTTCGTCGAAGTAGTCGAGCACATTGCGGAAGTCGAGGAAGTCGCCCTCTATGGGGTTTCCGTCGGCATCCTTGTGGTACATGTCTATGGTCTGCGACTTGCGGTGCAGCACCATGAGCCTACATTCGTCGCGACGGGTGACACGGAAGGTGTGCTTCTCGCCGGCGCTGTTTACGAATTCGTGCTCCACACTGTGAGGATAGAGTGCTATCTGCTCCTCAGGCAACTTAAACTTGAATTGTGATAATTTCATATCTGTTTGTTTTCCTCTTCGTTATTTTCTATTTTCTGATTGTCAAGCCATTCGGCAAACGAGTCGAAGGCGATGCTGTCCTCCACCCGGAATGCGCCCACCCGTGTGCGGCACAGTGCTGTAAGGTAGGCTCCGCTGCCCAGCGCACGCCCTATGTCGCGTGCCAAAGCGCGTATGTAGGTGCCTTTTCCGCACGCCACCCTTATGTCGAGTCGCATTTCGCCGGCGTCGAAACCGAGTATGTCGATGGCGTCGATGTGTATGTTTTTGGGTGCGAGTTCCACATCCCTACCCTTCCGTCGCAGCTCGTAGGCACGGTTGCCGTTCACCTTGCATGCGCTGTATGTGGGCGGCACCTGCTGTATGTCGCCCACAAACTGTGCCAGCACCTCCTCTATCCGCTCACGCGTTATGCCCGTAGTGGGATAGACGGCGTTCACTTCATGCTCCATGTCGTAGCTGGCGGTGGTGGCACCGAGCTGCAATGTGGCGGTGTATTCCTTGGAATGTCCCTGAAATTCCTCTATGCGCTTGGTCATTTTACCCGTGCAGAGCACGAGCACGCCGGTGGCAAGAGGGTCGAGTGTGCCGGCATGGCCTATCTTGACGCGCTTCACGCCGAGCTTGCGCGAGATGAGGTAGCGCACATGTGCCAGTGCGCCGAAGCTCGACATGCGGTAGGGCTTGTTTATGGCTATTACTTCTCCTTTTGCGAAATTCATCGTCAGACGGGTGAGTTCGTTACAAGAAAGAGAACACTATGGTGGCGGCTCCGGCTATGGCGCAATACACGCCGAACCATACGAGCTTGCCTTTCTTCACTATGTTTATCATCCATTTGCAGGCGACGCAGCCGCTGACAAAGGCTGCCACGAAGCCCACGATAAGGGGCAGCGCATCGATTCCGCCGAAGGCTTCCTCGCCCTTCAGTCCTTTCACGACATCAAGGAGTGCCTCGCCGAGGATAGGAGGTATCACCATGAGGAACGAGAACTGCGCCAACTTCTCCTTCTTATTGCCGAGAAGCAGACCCGTGGCTATCGTGGAACCCGAACGCGAAAGACCCGGCAGCACAGCAATCGCCTGCGCAAGACCTATGATGAATGCGTGGAGCGGAGAGATGTTCTCACGCTGGCGCGGACGGGCGTAGTAGGAAAAGACGAGCAACGCAGCTGTGACAAGGAGCATACAACCCACGATGAGCAGTCCCGAACCAAACACTTCCTCCACCTGGTCCTTGAAGAACACGCCCACAATGCCCACGGGAATCATGGAGATGAGGATGTTGATGAAGTACTTAGTCTCGTCGTTCATTCTGAACTTGAACAGTCCTTTCAGAATCCAGTCGATTTCCTTCCACAGCACCACGAGCGTGCTGAGCACCGTGGCAACGTGCACCACGACGGTGAAAGCAAGGTTGTCCTCGCCGTTCAGACCGAAGAGATAGGAACCAATAGTGAGATGTCCGCTGCTGCTCACGGGCAGGTATTCAGTAAGTCCTTGCAGCAATCCGAGGACAAGTGCCTGTAACCAATCCATAGTTTTAATTTGTCGTTATTAGAATGTTTGTAAGAAAAGCGGCCGTGAAAGGCCCTGTGCTCAGTCCTTGGGCTTGTGTATGATGGCGTAGATGATTGAGATGAAGCCGAAGAAGCACACGGCAGGCGCCAGCTTCACACGACGCGCACTGAAGATGTCGGCAGCGAAAGTGGTCTCGTCGGACGCTGCACCGCTCATAAGGACGAATCCGAGAATGACTATCAGCATTCCCACAGCAAGAAGGATGAAATTCATCTTGCCGAAAGCGAAATTACGTTTATCCATTTTTTATGATTTTCCAATATACGGGCACTGCCTTTGGCGCACCCTTCATATATTTATATAATGTGTAAGAACTGCGGCGGACATAGCCCTGCCGCAATCAGATTTTGTAGAGGTCGTTGGCCTTCATGCGCAGGAACTTGTTCACCGACACTACCGTGCACAACGCCGTGATGACGATGCCGAAGAAGAACACGAGGGCGGCGGTGATGGCAAGCACGTCCCATGTGAGTATCTCCATCATCTCAGGCTCATACACATAGAGCGCATAGACGCATCCCCCGAGCACGGCACATGCGAGCAATGCGGCAAGAAGCCCCACGAGCACGCTTCTGGTGACGAACGGACGGCGGATGAAACCCCATGACGCGCCCACAAGCTTCATGGTGTGTATGGAGAAGCGGCGCGCGTAGATGCCCAGACGCACGGTGTTGTTGATAAGCGAGAACGACACTATGGTGAGCAGAACGGCAAGCACAAGGAGCACGATGCTTATCTTGGCGATGTTCTGGTTCACACGGTCGATGAGGTCTTTCTGATACTTCACCTCGCTCACCTTGGGATAGTTCTTCAGCTCACGCGTTATGGTGCGCAGCGAGTCGCTGTTGGCATAGTCGGCCTTGAGCGTTATCTCCACCGAGGAGAGGAATGGGTTGGTGTCGGCAAACTCGCGCGGGTCGGTGCCGAGGGCCTGTATTCCCTCACGCAGTGCCTGCTCCTTGCTGATGTATTCGAGACGGTGTATGTAGGGCTGACGCTTGAGCTTGGCGCAGAAATTGTGTGCCTCGCCCGGCGTCATGTCGTCCTGAAGCATCATTGTCACGACAATGTTCTGCTTCACATAAGCCGAAAGATTGCGTGCAGTGAGGACCGAAAACACTACCAAACCCAACAAAACAAGCACCATTGCGGTGCTTATACATAACGTGACGGCCTGCAATCCCTGACGATTGCGGGTATTGTTTCTTTTCTTTCCCATTTTCGAATTGGCTATATTATACCAAATTTCCTGCAAAGTAACAAAAAATAATCCGCTTGCACGACAGTTTAACGACAATTAACAGCAACGGTATTGATATTTTGCATACCTTTGCCGGCAGTATTTTCAACATACCATAACTTAAAAGGAAAGCATCATGGCAACAATAATCTACCCCTCACCCATCTTCGGACCAATACACAGCCGCAGGCTCGGAGTGTCGCTCGGCGTCAATCTGCAGCCCGGCGACGGAAAGGTATGCAGCTTCGACTGCATCTACTGCGAATGCGGATTCAACGCCGACCACCGTCCACACTCCCCCCGACCCACACGCAAGCAGGTGGCGGAAGCCCTCGAAGAGACGCTGACAAGGATGAAAGCCGACGGCGGACACCTCGACGTGATAACCTTTGCAGGCAACGGCGAACCGACCGGACACCCCGACTTCGCCGCCATAATGGACGACACCATCGCCCTGCGCGACCGCCATTTCCCGGAAGCCAAGGTATCGGTGCTCACGAACAGCACCTTCGCACACCGCCCCGACATACACGACGCGCTCATGAAAGTAGATAACAACATAATGAAACTCGACACCATCGACGACGACTACATACGCATGGTAGATAGGCCTGCAAGCCCTTCCTACCGCGCAAAGGACATAATCGACACGATAGCCTCATTCCACGGACACGCCATTGTGCAGACAATGTTCATGAAAGGCACCACCGGCGGTCGTGATGTGGACAACACCACCGACCGTTTCGTCAATCCCTGGCTCGAAGCACTGCGACGGATTGCCCCGCACGAAGTGATGATATACACCATCGACCGCGAGACTCCCGACCACGGACTGCTGAAAGCCACACACGAAGAGCTCAACAACATACGCGACCGTGTGGCGGCTATGGGAATAGAATGCACAGCCTCGTATTGAGAGGCGACAGAAGCGTAAGTCACTGAAAACCAGATGTAGTCACAGAAGCATCACACTACATTGCGGGTGTATGATGTTAAAAAACAGTATCGACCCTATACCCGATCCATCGCGCCTTTGCCAACAATTCTATATAGTCGTTGTCGTTGAGAACGGCGACCCAGCTGCTGCACATTTTCTTCACGCCCTGCGAGTTCATAATCGATACGCTCGTAGTCCGTCCGCCGCCTTCGCGCGGTTGAACTATCGCGCCCCAATCCTCAACAGAAAGGCAGTCCTGATAAAATGCAGCGACATAAGTAGGAAGTCCATCTATGAAATCCCAAAGCACAGCAAGCAAATGGTTTGTGGTTCTGTGATGGGCTTTCCAGTCGAAAGAATTCACAAGCCCCACACGCTGCTCTCCAATCAACGGTTTGGGAACCTTTGATGCAGAAGGAGTACCTCCACATGTTGCCTTTACCTCGATACCACCATATTTGAAAGGACTGAAATGCTCTTTATCAACAGGACTTCTTTTACCGTTGTTCTCAACAACAAGAGAGTCGAAATATGCTTTCTTTTCAGGAGTATCAACCAAAAGAAGATCCGGATACCCATCCTGATGAAGATTCGACTCCAACTTGCCTCTTGACTTTTTCACGACACTACGAGCGAAATACTCACCTATCATTCCACTCAAATTTCTCATGCCAAGTGTCTCAAAAATGTTTATGTCAAAACGCATTGTGGTCTCGCTAAGTTCCTTAAGGGCGTTGTTAGCATAATTCATTGCATCCACAACATCCTGCGACGACAGCACCGCCGTACCTCCACAAGCGACTGTCAGATTTCTGTTTTGGATATAGTCTCTATTCATAACTATTAGTATTTTGATTTCTCCGAAACAGAGGCTTTATATGATATGACCCAGACACAAAAAAGCCCCCTTAATCAAAGAGGGCGCAGAAGAGGTTGTTGCGTATCAAGGCTTAGCACAGCCCACTTCAGACAACAACCCACCTATCCACGCCCCCGTATGAGCATGAACATCCATTGAGTTGGCTGAACTGAAGTTTATTTGAAGTGCTAATTCTGATACCCAGTCGAGTCAAGGATTTTATGCAAATCTATTTATGTCAATATCTTACGAATTTGAAATTGCAATTATATGTTTTATTATCTTGTCAGCGAAAAGCGGCGGAACGCTCTCACCTATCGTATCTCTAATCAATCCATCAGGCACAAGCTTGCCACCTATCTCAAAAGAATAAGGATATTGTGCAATGGTTTGTATTATCAGACCTTCGTACAGCGACAACACTCTGTCCTGGGCAGGATGAAGTTTGTTGTCGGAACAGGCATACTGGAAATTCTGAGTCAATGTGCTTGCCGGCATATCCCAACTCATTCGCTTGTATGCACTCACAAAAGCCCTCATGATTCTTTTTTCTCCCGTCTTTTTATCAATTGTATAAGGTCTCGGTAGCAACGCTCCACATTTTTCACAATACAAAGGGGTGCTGGTATTAGCCCTATTGACCCCTTCCGAATTATGCTTTGCGCCATGCAAGGTGTTGCCTTGATACATACATTCAGGATTGATACACTGATTGTTCATAGCCGTTTGTCCTTCTGGAGTGTTGTGAACCCACGACAATTTAGCATCGTCCAACAGCGGAACCTTATGGAGTTTGTTATCGGGATTCACGTTTTCTCCCTTTCGCGAACTTATAGGGGGCAAATCATAAATCACATCACGCAATGTAAGCCAGTGTTTTGTGAACATGGTGTCCTTCTCAGAAAAGGTCGGTTCCGGTATCAAACGATTGACTTTACGAAATTCTTCCTTTCCTTTTGGATTACGCGTAAGAACTGTAATCAGACGATTTCTGTGTTGGGGAACACCATAATCGGCAACATCCACGACTTGAGGACTTCCCACATATTCTGCACCAAGTTCTCTGTTTATATAATCGATGATGTTAATTACTTTCCCATTATCCTCAATAACCGTATTGGTCATATTGGGGACATTCTCAAAAATCACCCATTCGGGTTTCAATTCCTTCACGATTTCAACAGCCGGCATGATGAGCCTGTTTCGTGGGTCAAACCCAGAACGAATACCTTTTTTAAAGTTGCTCAATATAGTGCCCATACCGTTTGAGGACATTCCTTGGCATGGCGGAGTCGCAATGACAATGAACGGGCTTTCAGAGTACTTATCCTTGTAATATTTTATTATGTCATCTTTGAGATTCCAGATATCTCCACAAAAGCCTTTAGCTTCAGGAAAATTATGCAGAAAGAGCCGCATGCGCTCCGGTAACAGTTCGCATGCGACGACAGTATCAATTTCATTCGCTTTAAGTCCCAAGTCGCCGATTCCCGAAGAACAAAAAAGACTTACAGCTTTCTTTCTGTTTTTTTTATTTATCATTTAGTTAGAAACATATCTTTATTCCAACAAATCTCTTTGTTTGCCTTTCACTCGCCAATTGACTGCAAACCCCAAAGTCTGCGAAGCCTCATTGGTTTGTAAAGCATGCCAACAACCGTACCCGCTTCATGTCCCACGAGAACTGCTTTTCTGACAATTCAACACAAGCTTCATTCAACCCCTAATGAATTCCATTACAAATCTATAAAAATAAATTGAATTACGAAATTCATCCTTTGATAAATTTAGCTAAAACAGCAATATTTCATAAAAAACACACTTGAAGCGGTTTTCTACCTATTGCACCACCACGAGTAGCCTGCAATCCCAAGCGTAGTAAGCATTTCCGACAAGGCGAGGGCAAGCCAAATACCGTTTTCACCAAGCAGAAGGGGAAGCACGATGAAGCTTGGCACAAGCAGCAGGAGTCCGCGCAGAAGGGCGAACACCATAGCCGGACGCACACGCTCAATGCTCTGGAAATAGCCGATACATGTGAGATTTATGATGAAAAACACAAACGAGACGGCGATTAGCGGAAACCCATTGACGGCAAGCGGAAAGGCTGCCTCGCTGCTGTTCACAAACAGTTCGACGAGCTGCTGCGGGAGAAGCACGAACGCTCCGCTCACAGCCAAGCCGCACGCAAAAGCCGTAAGCAGAGCCACATGCAGCGTGGAACGCACACGCCGGCTGTCGCCACTGCCGTAGTTGAAACTGACAATAGGCTGCGCCGACTGCGCCACGGCATTGCCTATCATGAAGACAAAGGGCGTATAATAGCAAGCGATGCCGAATGCCCCGATGCCGGCGTCGCCCATATAGAAGCCGAAGACATAGTTGCCCACAAGCGCAAGCACCGCCATCGTACACTCACCCATGAGTGCGGAGAGTCCGATGGTGCACAGATAGGATATGTTGCGGATGGAATAGAGCAGCGAACGGCGGCTCCACTTCAGCCGTATTGGGCGCAGCTGCCGTGCAGCGAAGAACATATACCACACTGCTATAGCTCCACCAAGAAGCATACTCAGCGCAGAGGCGATGGCTGCGCCGAAGAGTCCCCAACCGAGGACGACTATCATAAGCCAGTCGAGCACGACATTAGCCCCTGCCGCCACGACATTGCACCACATGGCAAGCCGCGGATTGCCGTCGAGACGGATGACAAACAGCAGCAAAGCCTGCCACACGCCGAACAGTTCGCCGGGCATGAAACCCAGCATATAGTCGCGCACCAAAGGCAGAAGAGCGTCAGTGGACCCCAGCATACGCCCCACGGCCGACGGAAACAGCATCACAGGCACAATCATGGCGATTATCACCAGCGTGGCGAAGATCCACGCCTGCGTCACGTTGATGCGTGCCGCCTTGAGCTTCTGCTGCGCCATGTGGATGGAAGCCACCACCGAACAGCCGCCGCCCATCATCAGTCCCAACCCCGTAGCTACCATGAGTATAGGCACACAGATGTTTATCGCAGCGATACCGTCGGCTCCCACGGCATGACCGACAAAGACTCCGTCGATGATTGTCATCGCCGATATGCTCAGCATACCGAACAACGTGGGAATGAAATAACGACCGAAAAGACGCGGAATGCTCAACGTGCTCAAGTCGATGGCATCCTTTGTTAGTTTCTCTGACATAATTCTAAAACAGCGGTTTTACGTTTTTGGGGAGTCAAGGAGTAGGCGGAAAGTCTCTGTTCCCAATATGGTTTCCCGGCTATTGAGAAATGACTGATACTTTTACAGCGACAAGATATACCTGTCAGCATATTTCATTATTTCCTAATCTTGTGTCCTGCCTGTCCGTAATAGAAAATGAACAGGAAGCAAGGCACAGCGAGCCAATAGGCATTCTGTGCACCAAATGAGTCTTTAAGTGCACCAAACAATGTCGGTACGACCGCTCCTCCGGCAATGGCCATAGTAAGCAAAGCACTGCCCGACTTGGTAAAGCGTCCAAGGTCTGCCATTGCCAACGGCCACAGCGCAGGCCACAACAACGAGCATCCAAGAGCCATGAGGAATATTGCCCATATTGATGTCTGGGCAGGAAGCAACACAACAAGCAGCGACCCTACCACACCTAATGATGCACAGATGCGCATAGCACCATCCTGCGACAGATATTTTGGTATAAGCACAATGCCACAAATGTATCCTACTACCATACCTATGCTTGGTATCCACGCATAGCGGTCGGGAGAAGGTAGGCCTACTGCCGTGGCATAGTCGATGGCAGTACTGAGCGCGAGGGTTTCAACGCCAACATAAACAAACAGGGCAAAAACGCCGAGCAGCAAGTGCGGAAACTGCCATATCGACGTCTTGCTTGCTGCATAAGGGCAGTCGTCGGCAGAATTCTTATCCTCACCGGTTGCTTTCACTTCAGGCAAAGGAGCAACAAGAGAAATGATGCTCAACAACACAAACACACCAATGATGATATAGAACGGCAAGTAAAGGTCGGCTATCTGCACATTGGTACTGTCAGGCACTACGGCAGCAAAGAAGAGTGGAGCAACAGGCCAAGCAAGCTTGTTGCATATTCCCATCATACTGATACGGCGTGCGGCACTATTGATAGAACCAAGTATTGTGATATATGGATTTACCGAAGCCTGCAGATAGGCATTGGCTGTGCCACTCATGAACGAAGCCGCCAGGAATTGTATGAAGCTCTCGTTCTTAGCCGACATCACGAACACCACGAAAGCCAAGGCAAAAATAACAAACGAGATAGCCATAGTACGCTTGTAGCCTACAACTGCGATGGTGCGCGAAGCCGGATAGCCAAAGAGGATGAACGGAATGAATGTGGCTGCCAACAGCATGTATGCCACTCCCGAAGACAGATTAAGCGATTCTTTCAATACGGGGATAAGAAAGGAGTTGATGCCTAACGCAAAACCTAATGTGAAAAACATCAGTCCAACAAACGCCAATGGTATGGCGAAGTTCTTGCTTGATTGCTGTGCCATAAGAAATCTATTAAAATCAGTTTATAATCGAATTAAACTATTGGTGCAATAAAATTACGATACCGGTTTTAGAGGAAAATCTTTTGCCGTCTGTAGTCAAACAACCATTTCTCTCTGTCAATACTTTTCGGCTCGGACAGCGGCGACAATGACCTTACTTACAAACCGGAAAATTAAATATGCCTACAAATTTAGATAAAATTTCCGAATTATAAGCCAGTTGGGATAAAAAACAGAA
>OLGE01002792.1_pt1 | contig 14854 bp, 6 predicted proteins | sample 1605151 | NCBI WGS metagenome assembly OLGE01 (sample SAMEA3888912, study PRJEB22519) | human gut metagenome | biome: human gut; feature: human-associated habitat; material: faeces | place: Denmark | collected 2010
TACCTGCAAATAGTCTGACAGCTTGTAGTCCTGTCCGGCTTTGTCAACGCCCACCGTCTCATTAACAATATGCATGTTGATGCTGTACTTCAAAGCCAGATTACGGAGCAGCAGCAGCCCAACGTTGTAATTTCCCCCATTTCCAATTCCACCGTTGTCGAAATCAAACAGGCCGTCATTGAGCAGCCGAAGGAAGAAGTCGTAGCAGCAGCGCCTGTTGATGATAATGCGAAGCCCAGCGAGAGCACTGGCGATAACGCCACCGCTGGCCAACAACCCACCCCCGGCGGTACCGAAACTCAGACTCCCCCCGAAACCCCGTCCGGTTCTACCGGTGAAACCGGAACTCCCTCCGGGGCTTCTGACCTCGGCGCGGTCGGCGACACCGGTACCAGCGACACCGCTGCCGAATCCGAACCCGCACCCGACCCCACAACCTGACACAAACACCAGCGCCCCCGGCTTTAGGCCGCCTGCCACAAGAAAACACACGCCGCAAAAGGCGCGTTTCGCACAGCCCCGTTGTTGCGCCGCCTTGACAGACATCCAGTATGCCTGCGGCGGCGCGCCTCGGCTCTGCACAAAACGCGCTCTTTTTCGGTGCGAAGCAGTTTTGCCAAAGTAAATTCGAGCTGAAATTGGCTGCAAAAACGCCCGCATGCTGACGCATGTGGGCGTTTTTTCGGTCGATTTCAGCCGGATAGACACAGGCAAAACCGTGTGTTTTCTTGTGGCAGGCGGCCTTAGCCGGGGGCGCTTCCTATTCCCCTCTCACACCGTGGCGTCCACCGGGATGCGCTGCCGCGCCACCTGCACCCAGTGTACCCGCACGTCGCCGGATGGCTGCTGGGTGGCGCAGAACGCTACGTCCCCCATGTGTCCCTCCACCGGAATGTCGCTGCGCTGCATGGCCGTAAACCGCCGGATATAGCCCGCCAGCTCACCGATGGCCTTTACCGGCAGATCGGGCAGCAGATAATCGAAAAACTTATACATAAAGCACCTCCTGTATGTTCCTGGCTCCTGCTTTTCTTGACTGTACCCATCATACCAGGAGCACTGTCCCGAAAAACGGACAGTTCCCCGCACTTGTGCTTTTTCCTGCCATGTGGTAAAATGGTGCTATATGCGTAATTCAGGAGGTAGCCGCCATGACCGAGTTGAATACCGCGCCCCAGCTGGCGCCCCATGAGCGCTGCACCGGCTGCGCTGCCTGCTGCAACGGCTGTCCCAAGGGTGCCATCCGCATGATCCCGGATCGGGAGGGCTTCCTCTACCCGCAGGTGACGGACGGCTGCGTCCAGTGCGGCCACTGCACCCACATCTGCCCCGTTCTGAAGCAGCGGGAGCCCCGCACAGAGCCGGCCGCCTTCGCTGTATGGAACGGTGACGAGGACGTGCGCCGCCGCTCCACCGCCGGCGGTGCCTTCTCCGCCCTGGCGGAATATGTGCTGGAGGGCGGCGGCGTGGTGTTCGGCGCGGCGCTGGACGATGGGCTGAAGGTCAGCCACATCGCCGTGAAAAACCTCCACGATCTGCCCCGTCTCCGGGGCACCAAGCCCGTGCAGAGCGATGTGGGCGAAAGCTACCAGCAGACGCGCCTGTATCTGGATCAGGGGCGGCAGGTGCTGTTCTCCGGCACCCCCTGTCAGGTGGACGGCCTGTACCGCTATCTGGGCGAGCACCCGGAGCGGCTCATCACCTGCGACGTGGCCTGCAGCGGCGTGTGCAGCCCCGGCATCTGGGAAAAGCTGGTGCGCTCCATGGCCTATGTGAAGCAGCAGCGCCCCCTGACCGTGGACTTCTGCGGCAAGCTCAGCGGCGACAGCGTGCGCCGCTTCCACGTCTCCTTTGAAAACGGCGGGCAGTACGACGCGCCGCTGCTGCGCTCGGAGCTGGGGCGCGGCATCACCCGCGGCCTGTTCCTGCGCCCGGCCTGCCACACCTGCGGCTACACCAGCACCGACCGCACCGGCGACCTGACCCTGTGCGACATCACCGGCGGCAACATCTCCCCCCAGGAAAAGCAGCTGGGCATGTCCCTGCTGCTGGTAAACACCGCCAAGGGCGCCCAGATCTTCGACTCCCTGCCCCTGCACCGCCGCCGGTTCGATCTGGCCGAGGCGGTGGCGGCGGATCAGGCGCTGCGCTCCCCCGCCCCGGTGTCCGTAGACCGCACAAAATTCTTTGACGCCCTGGAGCAGGAGCCCTTCCGTCAGGTCTGCACCCGCTTCCTGTCCCTGATGCAGCCCCGCGCCCGCGCCGCCAGACCGCTGCGAGAGCTGCTGCACATACCCTTCAAAAAGAGGAAAGACAAATGACTAAAACGCTGCTGCACACCTGCTGTGCGCCCTGCTCCGTGGCCTGCATCCAGCTGCTCCGGGCGGAGGGCATTGAGCCGGTGTCCTACTGGTACAACCCCAACATCCACCCCTATCAGGAATACAAGGCACGCCGCGACACGCTGATGGCCTACGCCCCCTCCGTGGGCGTGGAGCTGATCGTGCAGGAGGACTACGGCCTGCGGGAGTTCTGCCGCGCCGTGGCCGATGACATCGACCACCGCTGCGGCAAATGCTACGGCCTGCGGCTGGAGCAGACCGCCCGCTACGCCGCCCTGCACGGCTTCGACAGCTTTTCCAGCACTCTCTTCGTCAGCCCCTACCAGAACCACGAGCTGCTGCGCCAGACGGCGGAGGAGATGGCGTGGCGCTACGGCGTGGCGTTTCTCTACCGCGACTTCCGCCCCGGCTTCCGTCAGGGGCAGCAGGAGGCGCGGGAGCTGGGGCTGTACATGCAGAAATACTGCGGCTGCGTGTTCAGCGAGGAGGAGCGCTACGCCAAGCAGATCGCCCGCGACATGCAGACCCCCGAAAAGCACCTGTAACGCGCAGGAACCGGCGCCCCCGCCGTCCTGCCTCGTAGGGGACGGCATCCCCGACGTCCCGTCTCGTAGGAACCGGCGTCCCCGCCGTCCTGCCTCGTAGGGGACGGCGTCCTCGACGTCCCGTCTCGTAGGGGCGGACGACTCTGTCCGCCCGTAGGGGACGGCGTCCTCGACGTCCCTCCCTGCACCCCAAAAACAAAACCCTATCACACTCAAAGGCGGCGCCCCACAGGGCGCCGCCTTTTGCATTTGCGTATGTTCATCAGCCATTCCTCGCCAGCAAATACAGCCGCTGATAGTCCAGAATGTCCACCTGCCCGTCCTCGTTGACATCGGCCAGCCGCAGGAAATACCGTACCAGCAGCTCATTCCGCGCCGCATCAGCGCTGTCGCAGAACGAACCGGGCACCTGCCGCAGCGCAAGATAGTCGTACAGCGTCTGCAGATCCAGCGTGCATTGCAGCGCGTCCTCCGCGCCGGTGCCGTCGCCGTTGACATCGCCAATGCGCAGCAGCAAACAGGCAACATTGGCACTGCCGCTGTCATCGGACAGGGCAACGGGCATTTCCCACGCCACGCAGCCGCCGCCGTCCACCCGCAGCGTATACGTCCCCGCGCCGATCCGCAGCCCGGGCAGCAGGAAACCGCCGTCCGCCCGCACGTCACCCCGTGCCGCCACGACGCCATCCTTCAGCAGCGTGACCATGGCATTGTCCGTGACACCGGCAACAGACCCGGAAACGGTGAATCCCAGCGCCGGAACGATTTCCTGCTCCACCAGCACTTCGCCACAAACCGAGCAGTGCTTTCCTTCCGTCAAACCCGTCTTGGTGCACGTAGGCTCCACAGCCGCGTCAATGACTTCCGTATGCCCAGTCGCCTTGATCTCCGTCAGGCCGGAGAGAACCTCACCGCAGACGCTGCATTTTGTCCCTGCCGCGCGTCCGGGCTGGGTGCAGGTCGGCTCCACTTTCGCCACCGTCACAACGGTGTGCCCCGTGGCGCTGACTGTCTCCGTTCTGGTCGCGGCGCACGCGGTGCAGGTATACGTTTTCACGCCGGTTCCTGTGCAGGTCGGCGCAATGGTGATCTTGCCGCTGTCCCAGCTGTGCCCCTTGGCGGGCACAATCGTCTGCTCCACCAGCACCGCATTACAAACCGAGCAATGCTTGCCTTCCGTCAAGCCCGTCTCAGTGCAAGTCGGTGCCACAGCCTTGTCCACGACCTCGGTATGTCCCTTGGCCGGAACGACCTCCTGCTCCACCAGCACCGCATTACAAACCGAGCAATGCTTTCCTTCCGTCAAACCCGCCTTGGTACACGTCGGTGCCACAGCCTTGTCGATAACCTCGGTATGCCCCTTGGCCTTAACGACCTCCTGCTCCACCAGCACTTCGCCACAAACCGAGCAGTGCTTTCCTTCAGTCAGCCCCGTCTTGGTGCAAGTAGGTGCCACGGCCTTGTCCGCGACCTCGGTATGCCCGTTAGCTTTGACGACTTCCTGCTTCACCAACACCGCACTACAAACCGAGCAGTGCTTCCCTTCGGTCAGTCCCGTCTTGGTGCAGGTAGGCTCCACAGCCTCGTCCACGACCTCGGTGTGAGGGATGGCTGTGTACCGCGCGGTGAACTCCGCATCGGCGGTGATGCTGGAATAGTCGCCATCCCACCCGGCCAGTTCATAGTGATGCGCCTCGTCCGGCGCTTTTACCGCGTCCGGCGGCACAGCCGCAGCACGATAGCGAACCGACTGCCGCGAGAGAACGGTGCCGTCCTCATCCCGGAACGTCACCTCGAAGAAGGGATCCTTCACCTCGCAGGACGCAGCGCACATATCCAGCGCGGTGGGCCGACGGTCAGCGCCGACAGCCGATGTAGTAACGGTGGGCGTCAGGGTGACAGCTCCCTCCTTCTTCGGTTGGAACGTCATGGTTACCAGCTCCGCCCCATCCGCAAAACCCTTTGCGCAGATAAAGGTAAATTTCACCTGACCGCCGTCAATCTTGGGATTCGTCTCGATACACACGCCGTCCACACTCTCCATACCCGCGCTCACCTTCACGCCGGTGCATGTCAGCAGCGCCGTGTCGTAGGTAATGCAGAAATCGGCGGCAGCCAGGCCGCTGCCTCTATCCAGCACAGCCACAGCGGTGATCGTTTCGTCGGTACGGGCAGCGGCAGGCATGGTCACCCGCAGAGCGGGCGTCTCCGGCGTTACCTCTGTCTTTCGCAGGGTCAGCGCCTGAGTGAAGCCGATGCCGTTCATGGCGGCCAGCGCCGTGTCGTACAGCTCGGAGGCCGCGAAGGTCACGGAGGTATCCGCGTCCACATCGGCCGCCGCCTCCAGCGTCAGCCGCAGCAGCTCGCCGCCGGGTATTTCCTCCTCAGACGCAAAGGCGGCGGACACATACCCCGCCCGGCTGGTGTCCAGCGACTTCACCGCCCCGGACAGTGCGGACAGCGGCTCCGCCGCCACGCAGGTGAACAGCGCGGCGTCATAGCGGAATTCCAGCTTACCGGCAGCCAGCCCCTGGCTGCCATAGGTGCAGGCGGTGATGCTCACCTGCTCGCCCTTGTGCAGCGTGGACACGCTGCTGCCGCTGTAAAAATACAGCGTCTTGGTGGTGGTCTGCGGCTCCGTCACCGCAAACACGCCGGACGCGCCGCTCAACGGCACGGTGACCAGCCCGGTGTTGTAGGCGTTTTCGATCAGGATATCCAGCAGGTATTCCCCGGCTGCGGCGTCCGGCCGCACGCGGAAGTCCAGCCGCAGGATGCTCTGGGAACCGGATATGCCGTCCAGACAGGCGCCGTTGAAGGACACCTGTCCGGCCGTCTCTGTGTTCACCGTCCCCAGGGCGGAAAAAGCTCCCACCATCGCCGCGCCGGTCAGCTCCAGCGCCGTGTTATCGTAGGACACGATGCCCTGCACGCCGGCCAGTGACTCCAGATTGGAGCCGCTGACATACACAGAGCGCGTCTCACCGGGCGCGGCGGAGGCGCTGCACACCCGCAGGAAGGCGCTGGCCGCCCACGCGGTGGAGATCAGATTCACCAGCAGCGCAGCGGCACACAACAGTGCCGCTGCGCGCCGGGATGCGCGTTTTGTTTTCATGGAACAGCCCCCTTACAGCGTCAAGGAGCCGATGATGCCGTTGGCATACTGCAGGATGGTCAGCACCTCCACGGCCTCCAGCGTCTTATTGCCGTTCAGGTCGGCGCGGGCGAACTGCTCCGCGTCCAGATTCAGCCGGTCGTTGATGGCCTGCAGCACCATCAGCGCGTCCAGCACGTTGATCTGGCCATCACCGTTGACGTCGCCCCGCGCGCTGCGATCCACGGCCTCGCTGACCGCGATGGCATAGGGCTGCTCCGCCGTTCCCTTATAGGCGTAGTTCACGCCATCGAAGGCGCGGATATAGTATTCCAGTCCGTCGGTGGTCACGTCGGAGGACGGGATCACGGCGGAATACCGGTCATTGACGGCGGTCATGGTCACGACTTTCCAGCTCTCCGTGCCGGTGACGCGGTAGAACAGCTCCACCTTGTCGATCTGCAGATTGTCGTTGGCGGTGGCGCTGATGATCAGCTTGCTGCCGGTAAAGGCGCTGTACACGCCGTCGTGATAGATGTTGGGCGCCATGGTGTCCTTGGCGCGGACGGAGATCTTGCCGGAGGTGTCGGACTCGCTCAGATCCGTCTTGACCACGGTGAAGTTGTAGTAGTACATCTGGCCGGGGGTCACGTTGGTGTCGGTGAACGTCTTGACATCTGCCGGGATGACGGAGGTATTCAGCTTGGCGTACTGGCCGTCCTCCCTGTCGCAGCGGTAGACGTTGTAGCCCGCCAGCGTGTCGAAGTCGTCCTGCGTCCAAGTGAGGATCACGCCGTCATCGGCGGCCTCGGCCTGCATGGTCATAGCCAGCGCGGAGGAGGTGTCGATGTTGAAGCTGAAGCGTCCCCAGTCCTTGTAGAGCTTCAGGTGCCCCTCGGCGGAGCGTCCGTTGGCGATGGACCAGTATTGGATGCCGTTGGCGATCAGGGAGGTCATGGTGGTGGAGCCCTCCCATGTCCGGCTGTCCATCCACTGTCCGGCTACCTCGAAGTCAGCATAGGGATAGCTGCTGCCAAAGCGCACCTGCAGCGGCATTTCGGTGTCCATATCCCGGTTGAAGGTCACGGTGAACGTGGTCTTGCCTGCACCAACGGTGGTGATCGCCTCGCCGTTGGCGTCCCGCAGGGACACGGAGCGCACCACCGGCCACACCGTCTCGGGGATCGTCTCCAGAATGGTGCCCTCGTTCAGGTCGGCCATGGACTGATAGTCATCGAAGTCCAGTATCTGCTTGTTGATGGCCTCCTTTTTGGTCTTTTCGCTGAGTCCCTCGGTGCCCCAGTAGTTGCCGCCGATGCCGTAGCGGACGTAGCTGCTGGCGCTGGGCGCGGTGATGCGCAGCCACTTCTCCACGTTGTTCTCCGTGAAGCGGTTGAGGATGGCGTTGCCGTAGAACAAAGTGTCGTAGCCCTTGTCGCAGAAGGCTTTCCAGCCTGCGGTCAGGCGCTCGGACGTCCACGCGCGGGCGGCCGCGGCCTCGTTGTCGGACACGGCGCCGCTTGCCAGAACGGTCTTGCCGTCACCGGCGTCAGCGGCCAGGGTATCCAGATAAATAAAGGTAAAAGTGATCTCCTCGTTGGGCGCGCCGAAGTAGGTGGAAATGGAATTTTCCGGAATGGTGACGGTGTAGGAAGTGCCGGAAATGAGGGGGTCGGAGGGGGTGATGAGCAGCTGATTGCCGGAGGTGACAGAGCTTGCCGAACCGCCGGAAATGGCTATATTACTGAGGTTTTCGCCCTGGCAGAGGGTCTTGTCGGCGGTCAGGATCAGGGTCTGGGAGTCGACTAAAACCGTGTCGGAGGTGCGGGAGAGCAAATTGGTGTATTTGACAGAAATTGGCAAATCCTCTGTTAGCTCGCCGTCGCGGTAGAGGGCGTCGGCTGTCTTGACCCAGAGGGCGCCGCCGTCCCAGTGGAAGTCCACAGCGTCGGCGAAAAGCTGCTGGGTCGTGCCGTCAGCATGCAGGGCGAAAAGTGCGCCATTACTGAACAAAACAGTGCTTTCCGCGCCATTTTGCACGGATTTTGTTGCAGTCACAGAATCGTCCCCGCTGATGTAGAGCAGGGCAGTGGCCGCAAGATCGGTGCCGTCGAGGGCGGCGGTGACGGTGGTGCAGCCGGTGGAAAGGGCGATTAAATTGCCATTTTCTACCATTGCGACCGCGTTATCCGCCACTGTCCAGGTGATACTTGCATCGGGGTTAGAAACGCACTTGAATTCAAGTTTAAAAGCCTCTTTAATTTCACCCAAATCAACTTTTGTACCACTTTCCGGGGAAATGACACCGGTGAGGACGGTCTTACCGAGGGTGAGACTGTCCTCCTCCACCGGGGCGGGGGCCTGGTAGGTGAAGGTCATCTCCACTGCCTCGCTGGCGGCACCGAACTTGGTCTGGAGGGCACCGGCGGGGAGAGTCAGGGTGTAGGACATGCCGTCGGTGAAGCCGGAGACAGGGGTGAGGGTCAGCTTATCCAGATGGAGGGTGCGGCGGAGGGAGACAAGCTCGCCGTTTCCATCCTTGAGGGCAATGGTGCCGAAGTTATCAGCCTTGAGGAGCGACTCGCTGAAATCCAGCATGAGGGCGCTGTCGGTGAGAACGCCATCGGTGATGTTGGTCTGCTCAAGGTGGAAGGGTTCCTCGTTGGCCTGCAGGCCGAAGAAGATGCGCACGGGCACGGCGCTGTTTTCGGTGGTCAGATTGGCCAGCTCACGGTTTGCGTTGCGGCCGGTGCCGTAGAAGCCATCAGCGGTCTGGATGAAGGTGGTAGTTGCGAAGTTCCATACCTGCCGGGCGCCGGTGATCTTCCGCATCTGGACGTAGTCATTGTGCTGCTCGGTATCGCCCACACCCAATTGGCCGTAGTTATTGCCGCTGCCGCTGATCGTTTTGCCAAACACGCTGCCGTCCTGCATGTAGAAATCGTTGTAGTAACCGACCGCTTGGCTGCTGCCCCGGACAGGGACGGTGCGCTGCACGCTGCTTCGGTCATAGTAATACAGCATCTGTCCCTTTTGGGCGGTGAAGTAACTTTCTCTGCCATGATCCTTTGTAATGGCGCTGACGCCGTCGGTGAGCAGCACCGGTGTGCTGCCGAAACCATTTCCAGTGCCATACAGCTTACCGCTCTCGGTCAGGAACACAGCGTAATTATATTGACTAATCATATCCACGACCTTCTCGGAGGAGATGTCCACCTGCACCGCCTGACTGCGATCAGTGGTGGTGCCGTCGCCCAGCTGGCCAGACCCGTTATTGCCCCACGCCCAGACGCCGCCATCCTCCTTCAAGGCATAGTAACTGCACTGTCCGTTCCAGTCATCATTATACGCCGTGATCTTCCGGACGCCGGTCATGGGCTTGCCGTAGCTGAAGTCGTTGGAGGTCGCAGTGCCACCCATATTATACCATTGCAGCGCGCCACCGGAGAGAATGTAGACGCCAGATTTATAACGCGCATCTACGACAACAAAGTCATCCACAGCGGCGAAGTTCAGCTTCTGGGGTATCATATAGTTCTCACCCCAGCGCCAGAGGGTGCCGTCGCTGAGCCGGGCGTAGTACGTACTAGAATGGCTGAGATACTGTATATCCTCCACCTGGGCGGACGGAGCCGCATCGGAGATGCAGACCACCAGCTCGGCGGACAGCTCGGTGCCCACAAGGGTGGCACGGATGGTGGCGGCACCGTTCTTGTGCTTGATGAGCTGGCCGTCCTCGCCCATCTCGCAGACATCCGGGTTGGAGGACTCCCACGCGATATCCCGCTGGGTGGCGGTGGCCGGGATGATGGTCAGCTTCAGGTCGTCGTCCGTCTGCTCCATGGTGGTAACGTAGACGCTCTCCTGGAAGGAGATGCTCTCCGCCGGCTGCACCACGGTGACGGTGACGGAGGCGGCGAAGTCCTCGCCCATGGCGGGGCGGGCGGTGATGACGGCGGTGCCCACGCTGACGGCGTGTACGGTGCCGTCGATGTCCACGGTGGCCACGTTCTCATTGGCGCTCTCGTAGACCACGCCGGTGCGGGTGGTGTCCGCGGGGGCGAGCACGGGGGTCAGCTTCTCGGTGGTGCCCACGGGCAGGCGGAGGGCATCCTCGTTGAGGGTCAGGCTCTCCAGCGGCACGCAGTCAGTCACGTGGACGGCCACGTCCTTATACACGGAGCCGTCGGGATTGCTGACGCGCACCAGGGTGCCGCCGGCGGCCACGGGGGTGATGAGGCCGGTATCGCTGACGGTGACAACGCTCTTATCCAGGGAGGTGTAGCGCAGGTCGGCCACCAGCGCCGTCTTCACGGGCGCTACCTCCGGCAGCAGCTGCTTTGTCATGCCGGTGTCGAGGGTAAGCTCGGACTCGGGCAGGGTGATGTCGGTGACGGTGGTGTCGGGGAATTCCAGCAGAGCATAAACATAGATAAATCTATTGTAGCCACCATTATAGCAAGGGACATAGGTCTTCTCGTAGTATTTGTCGAAGTAGGGACCGTAAAGCCGTACTTGGTCATTTTCTACTGCGCCTGAGTAGCAATAGTACGCATATCTATCATAGGCATCAGAGTCAGAAGAAGTCTCCTCGCCTTTGTACAAATGTGACAAAATGAAAGATTTTTCTTCCTCGGTCTCCATGCAGGCAAGATCGCCGCCCAAGTACCGGGCCAGCCGCTGGAGAACTCCTGCCGACGGGAAATGTCCGGCATTAGCTGTACCTTCGCAGGCAAGTACGGCATATCGCGTTCCGGTTGTTGGATCAGAAAACACATCTTCAACGGAAGGAGATTTGTTCATGTAAGAACTAATTTCGTAGTTGCTGATTCCGCCGTATTTCTCATTCAGATAATTGTTATTTCCATAAAACACACAGTTGGTAATGTCAAGGGAAGTATAGGTGGCCTTACTATATGTGTCCAAAGGGCAAAGCCGAATGGCACTATCCACAAAAATACAGCTATCGCAGGGCGCAGCAACCATAAACTTCCAAGATGAATCGCCGCCCAACTTATAAAACGCGCAGCCCTTCACAGTATCAGCGTGTAAAATACCATGATATTGCCCAGTACCTACCATTCCACCGCTGAGAGAGCGATGATAGAGTAGTTCCGCTCTGTAATTCTGACTGAATTCGCAGTTTTCGGCGTAGGTGATGTCCAGAAACGGATTCACCACATCGGTGTAATACAGCTTGGTCACACCTTTATTGCCCTTTTTCAGCTCCACGCGGTACTTATCCATCAGCTCGCTGGGGAACATGCGGATGTGCTCGTCCTCGGTGCCATTGCACAGCAGGGTGCCGTCCACCTTGAGATAGGTGATGGCGGTGTCGGCATAGGCGTCGTGGGGATCGTCCGTCCAGAACTGGAGCTGGGTGCCCGGCTCCACGGTGACGGTGACGCCCTCCTGAATGAGGGTGGCGTTAGGCAGGATGTAGTAGTGATCCTTGGTGAGGGTCACGTCCTCGGTGATGATGCTGGGCAGGATGGTGCCCCGGCGGACGTTGATGGTGGTCTTGGCTTCGCTGGAATAGACCTTCGTATCGTCCGCGTCCAGATCGTTTTTCGCGGTGACGGTGATGTTCAGGGCGATGATGTAGTCGTTGGGACAGTCGTCGGCGATCTTCACCAGCAGGGACTTATCGGCGTCCACGCCGGTGACGAACGTGCCATCCTTCGTCTTGCCGTAGTCGATGCTGGCGTAGGTGCCCACGTTGCCGTAGTTGACGTTGTTGGTCAGGAACTCAATGTACGGGCAGTCGATGTCCGCCTGACTTTTGGCGTCCAGCGAGAGGGTGACGTCCTTGGCGGCACCCCAGCGGTTGCGGAGGGTGAAGGCCAGCGCGACGGTCTCGCCGGCGTCGATGACACCGTCTCCGTTGTTCTGGTCACTGAGGGACTTGTCGTCAAAGACGAGGAAGTCGGCGGCGCTGACCTCCGGCTTAGGCAGCTGGGTCAGGGCGTTGTAGATATCCACGATCTTGGGCAGATTGTGAGCGCCGTGGTGCTCCGGGTCGCAGCAGATGGCGCTGCGGCCGCCGGTGGCGGCGATCTGCCCGTAGATGAACTTGGTGGGATAGGTGTTGGTGTCCGGGTAGGCGCTGCGCAGGAGGGCGGCCATGGCGGACACGTAGGGGGCGGCCATGGAGGTGCCGCTCCATGTGGCGTAGCGGTTGCCGGGGATGGTGCTGAGGATCTGGCTGCCCGGGGCGTAGACCTCGTACTCCACGGAGTTATATTTCTTCACGTCGTAGTTGGTGAAGCCGCTCTCCACGCCCCGTATGTCCACGCTCATGACGCCCATGACGTAGGACAGGGCGGCGGGGTAGGTGGGACGGGCAAGCAAGCCCTCGTTGGGCGCGCCGTCGTTGCCGGCGGCGGCCACCAGCACGCAGCGGGTGTAGGCCGTCTCCAGCGCGTCCTGCACGGCGATGGTGGAGGCGCTGCCGCCGAAGGACATGTTGATGACGTCCGCGCCGTTGTTGTAGGCGTAGAGAATGCCCTTGGCGATCTGGGACTGGTTGAAGAAGCCGCTGGCCATGCCCGCCTTGATGGGCATGAGCTTCACGTTGTAGGCAAGACCCACCACGCCGATGTGGTTGTTGGCGGCGGCGATGATGCCGGCCACATGGGTGCCGTGGCCGTTGTCGTCCATACCGCTGTCGCGTCCCGTCTCCAGATCGACGCCGTAGACGTCGTCGATGTAGCCGTTGCCGTCGTCGTCGATGCCGTTGCCGGGGATCTCCTTGGTGTTGACCCAGATGTTGTCCTTGAGATCCTCGTGGGTGTAGTCCACGCCGGTGTCGATGACGGCCACCACCACGCTGCTGTCGCCGCCGGCGGCGATGCCGCGGGTGCGCAGGAGATCCCAGCTCTTTTGCAGGTTGCCGCTGCGCAGGTACCACTGATCCTGCCAGCTGGCGTTGCCCTGCACGGCCTCGGCCACGGTGTCGCTGTCGATGAGGGTGGTGTCGGCAGCGGCGTACATGTAGTCGTACTCCGCCAGCACCACGTTGTCCAGCGCGCGAACGTTGGCCATGACCTGCTGCACGTCGCCGGTGACGGAGGCGATGTACCAGACGCCGGTGGAGGTGTCCATGAGCTTTTCAAGGCCGGTGATGCCGGCGCGGACAAGGGTGGTGTTCAGCTTGCCGCGGAAGCCGCGGGCGAACTTGACCATGATCTGGTCGCCGGCGTAGAGACAGTCGTCGCTGGCGAATTCCTCCGGGAAGGCCAGATCGTAGGGGATGGTCAGGGCGTTGTTCTCATCCAGCGTGGCTGTGCCGCCGGAGGAGGGCTGCGCCGTGTCCGGTTCGATGTCGCCGGAGACGGACAGCTCCGAGCCGGACAGGCGGATGGCCGCCGTGTCTTCGTCGGTGATGCGCTGACCGCCGGAGGCGGTGTCGGTGTCGGAGGTGGGCGCCGTATCGGTGACGGCGGGCGCCTCCGTGCCGGCGAGGATGTTCGTCCCCGTCAGCAGACTGGTGAGTTCCACTGTCGAGGCCAGCATGACCACTGACAGCAGCATAGCGAGTATCCGTTTTTTCATGACGTTTCCTCCCGTGAGATAGTTGTCGGAAAAAGACACAGTACCTCTTATTTTGCAAATGTATAGTATAAACCTCTGGCCGGGAAAAACAATTAGCTGCTTGCATAGTATCGGTAATTTTGTGATTTGTCACAAGGAGTGGGGCGGAAAGTTGTGGAAAACGACAGATGGTGGGATATTTGTCCGGTATAGAGCGTTGCGCCGGAGCGGATGGCGTGATATAATGAGAGATAAGTCGAATTTTGCGCGGAGAAGGTGAGACGGCGTGATCGTATTGGATCTGGAGTGGAACCAGCCCTTTGGCGGGCGGCGGATGGAGGAGATCATCCAGATCGGCGCGGTGCGGCTGGCGGAGCCGGGCGGCGCGGTGCAGGACTGGTTCAATATGCACATCCGGCCGTCCATCTACCCCAAGCTGTCGCCGGTGGCGAGAAAGCTGCCGGAGTCGGCGCAGGCGCTGACGGCGGAGCTGGACTTCCCGGCGGCGTATCAGGCGTTTCTGGACTGGTGCGGGGACGACACCCTGTGGGCGGAATGGGGCGCACAGGATCACGGCGTGCTGGCGGCCAACGCCGCCTATTGGCGGATGCCGGAGCCGCCGGTGACGGCCTGCGTGGATCTGCAGGCGGCCTTCGGCCGGACGCTGGGCATCGGCATCGGACGGCGGGTGGCGCTGGAGCAGGCGGCGGAATACTGCGGCATCCCGCTGATCTACGAGTTCCACAACGCGCTGTATGACGCGCTGTACGCGGCGCTGGTCAGCGCATGGCTGACGAAGGACGCACTGGCGGCGTCCGTACCGCCGCCCTCCACCGGCAAGCCCCGCCGCAGGCGGAGCATCCGATTCTCCCCGGTGGAATATCCCCGGCAGCCCCGGCAGAAGGTGGGCGTGTTCCCGGAGCGGGAGCAGGTGCTCAACAGCCGGCAGGCGCGGCTGGTGCCCTGTCCTCTGTGCCGCACACCGGGCGCGGTGGAATCGTGGTACCCGCAGGGAGACGTGTTTTACGGGACGTTCCGGTGCCAGGAGCACGGGCGGTTCCCGGTACGGATGTCGGTAACGCGGCAGAAAGACGGCTGGCAGGGGCGGCGGGTGGTGCCCACCCTGACGGAGCCGGAGCGGGCGGCCTTTGCCGCGGCGCACCAGCATGAGCCGTTCCAGTGCCGCCGGGAAAAGGCAAAGCGCCGGAAGCGGCATCGGAAAAAAAGAAAAGAGACAGAGTAAGCCGGGCGCATAAGCACCCGGCTTACTCTGTCAAAAAAGCCCGTCATTGCGAGCCAGTCCGCGCCGCGAAGCAAGTGCCCTTGGGGTACAGACTGGC
>OLGE01002794.1_pt1 | contig 14841 bp, 10 predicted proteins | sample 1605151 | NCBI WGS metagenome assembly OLGE01 (sample SAMEA3888912, study PRJEB22519) | human gut metagenome | biome: human gut; feature: human-associated habitat; material: faeces | place: Denmark | collected 2010
CATCCAATCCCATCTCATTGCATTTTTCGATGAAATGATTCGTAATTTGATTGACTGATTCCGGTGTGTCGAGATATCCTTTAATACATGGCTCGTCTGTGTAATCTTTGTCGCTTGCTATTGAGCACATTTCATTTCCAGAGAAATGATTAGCTAATTGACATATTTTTTCGGAACTACGTCTATTTTCCAATGGGTAACAATTCAGAAACACAGATGCAATTTATTGGGATGGGGTAATAAAATATTGTTGTTGTACCGATAAACTTACACATAAATTTCGACTTACAAACGAACAGAGAAATACAAAGGTCAAGCGATTTTTATAAAGTCGAGGTTTGGGCGTATAACTAATTCCGCTTCCCTGTCTGATGCATCAGTTTTTGGCGCTGTTCGTGCAGCTCCGGGAAATACCTTCTGATGAACTGGCCGAACGAGCAGTCGTTGAACCCGAACCGCCTTGCCAACGACTTGATGCTTTCGGCGGTCGTGGTGTACAGGCGGAGGGCCTCGCTGTATTTCTCCATGCTGTGATGTGCCATGACCTTACCGTTGTCCGACCGGACCATACCCAGCCGGGCGTGTAGTTCCGGCTCGTGTTCTTTCAGGTATTGCCTGAAACATTCCGGATGCAACCTGAACTCGGCGGCGACCTCCGCTATAGTCAGACCACTCTCCTTCAGCCGTTTGATAGTTTCGGCATATTTCGCCTTTGTCGAGGAATTGTACTTCCGCACTTTGGACCAGTCAATAGTCATACCCTCCTCGTAGGGGATATTCTTTCGCTTGCATACCAGATCCATGTGCCAGTTGTGCAGGTAATCGTAGAATCTATTTCTTGATATTCCCGTCATCTTGGCTATCCGCAAGGCGGACATTGGTGTGGAGGCATATAGGCGTACTGCCTCGGCATACTTCTCCTTTGTTTCCGGCGAGGGGGGATGGAGTGTACCCCGACCTGTTATCTCGCCCTTGCGCTTCTGTCTGACCGCCTTCTCACGTATCTTGATGCGCCGCTTTACCAAATCCTTGTGGTAAAACAGCAGGTGCTGTTCCAAACCGGCATAGGAGACACCGCAGGAGTCAGCGACCTCCTGTGTCGTGATATATCGGTCCGAACGCAGAAGTTCCACAGCCTTGGAGTACTGTTTCTTACAGTGCTGGCGTGTATCTCGTGGCAGGTTGTCGCCCAATCCCAGTCGCTCGCGTACCTTCTCCCGCCATTCGATAACCCCGGGATAGTGCATGCGCAGCTGACGACCGAGGTTCGTGCCGTCCAGCCCAAACTCACGGGCAATCTGCGAAACGTTATATTCAATGTAGTCCAGACTATCGCAGGCTTCTATGGCTTCCTTATACGTGGCACGGGAGCGGGCTGTTGCCCGCGAAGCTGTGGCAGCTTGATGCACGAGGCTTCTTCCTTGTTACAAGTAATGTCGTACCGTGCCAGCAGTAGGTCGCGATGATATAGGGAGAGATAACGCTGGGAGTCTGATACCGTCACCTTGCAGGTCGGCAAATCTCCACGCAGGAGAGTTGTGTCGTGCGGTACAACTCTATCGCCTCGCGGTACTTTTCCTCCGTTTTCGGCTTGGTAACTCGAAGAGAGCCGGTTTCGTTGTGTGCGTTATTTGGGGCGTTCATCATTCTTTGGATGGATGGAACTTTCGGACAGCCAGGCCTCGATCCGCTCCGCCGAAGCATCTTTGAGTATTACACGTTTGTCTACATCGAGCAAGTAGAGGGTGGGCATTGCCTTGAGGTCGTACACCTGTTCGCGGGTGAGCCGCTGCCCGGCATCGTAGCCGTCTATCCAGCGGGCGGGGAATACCGCCCGTTCCCATGCGGCGGTCTTTCCCTCCACGCAGATGGAGAGCAGCTTCAGACGACCGGACTCCAGCAGTCTGTTCACGGTCGGGGACGAAGCGAGCCGCTCCTTCACACGGCGACAGTCCTCGCAATCGGGATCGTTAAAGTACAACAGGGTGTGTTCCGCCTTTATCTCGGAAAGGCACACGCGTTTGCCGTTCCGACAGGTAACGATAAAGTCCGCCGCTACGTTGCCTGGGCGATTTTTCAATGCCATTTCCAGCAGGTAGCGGGGACGGAGCTTGTCGGCCTCGTCCAGTCGCGGGTTATTCACTAATGCACGCAGCACGAGGATATGCAGCTCCTCATCGTGCATGGGCGAATTGGGTTCGTAAAGATACTTGTCTGCCAGCGCGATAAAGTGGTAAAACATCTCCTTCTCTGCCAACGTGCGGCTGAAGAGGGTATCGACGGCCTGCTGCGCCTTCGGCGTGTAGGGCAATACACTGGCAAAATCGACAAATGCCTGCTCGGTGATTTCGGGTCGGGAGATCAACGACGTGTCAGCGAAGTCGAAATGGTCCCAATAGTGCAGGGAGAGGTATGCCGCACGGTCCTCCGGCGCCGTAAGCGTGTCAGGCACGTCAGGCAGGCGGAACGTTTTTGTCTCTTCGCGTTTCTGGGCATACGAGCAGGATTCGATCCCGATACAGAAGAGACATGCGAGAATGGTAATATTCAATATCTTCATTTATCTGTTATCCGTAGCATATCTGATGAAAAACTCCGAACGTGGATGTGTCCGGAGTTTTTCGCTTGTGATTATTTCAATGTATTAGTTTTCCGGCGTAAGCGTGATGTTCGTATTGTTGAACAAGTCTGCCAAAGTTCCTCCGCCGGCATGACCGTGGTAAACCTTGCCGTTTAGTTCGTAGTGGAACTGTACCTGATCGGTATACCAGTTGAACGCATACTCCTTGCGCAGGCGCAATTCATATTGACCATCGGCAGTTACGGTTACGGCACCAATACGGCTGTTGTTGCTGACTCGCTCGAAAGCAACGAATGCTCCGGCAGGCACAACCTGTTCGGCACCGTTGTCATCCTTGTATTTGAGCGTTCCTGTAATCGAACTGTTGGTTACGCGGAATGTCTTGGAGTAGAACACCACCTGCTCCTGATCGGAAGAGATGACAATTTCGCCCGCACTCACCGCCGTGTTCGTGACAAACGGCAGAACCTTGCGCTCGCCCGACTGGTCCACTCCTTCCGTGTCATCTTGATTCAGAGCCTTGTCTGTGCCGTACTTCCGTTCTTCCTCTCTGTCTCTGCTCGCCGTGTAGATGAAACGTCCCGGAATGGAAGGATGGGCTTTCAGCTTGTCACCGTCCAGGTTGTATTGCGACAGGCGTCCCTCGTCGATACGTAGCATCGGCGCGTCGATGTAGATTTCGAACGTAGAGCCGTAGATCTCGAATTCTTCGTCCTTGAAAGGATGGACGGATTGGCCGTCCGAACCTCTGAAGCTCGTCAGGTCGAACGCAATGTCTACCTGCTGGTCGGGCTGGTAGGTCCAACTCAGCTCTGTAATCTTTTCGGGGATGTCGTCAGTACCCGAACGGTCAGGCTCGTCGGCATCTCCTTGCCACCCTGTATTGGCATAGTTCACACGTGCGCCGAAACGGAACGGATTGTAGTTAGCCAGTTCAAAGGTAACGCTTCGGTACTCGTTGCCGTTGTAGTAGCCCTGCGCATCCCCGTTAGTCGAGATTATCGCCGGGTAACTGTGCAGGTTGGAGGCGATACGCACCACCTCGTCGCTCTTGGCCTTGTTGGTGTACATATAGACGGAGTATTTGCCGGTTCCGTTCGGACTTACAAATTCTCCATTCGATTGAAGATATTCCTCCTTGGGCCGGAACATCATCATGCGTCCACCTTCCGGATTGTTTGTACGCCACCATGTGTCGGAGGGCGTGGCGTAACGATCGAACTCGCAGTCATAGTCTATGATTTGACTTTGGGTCTCGCTGAGGGAGTTCAGGTTCTGCGAATAGAGCAGGAACTCCACATATTGCCTCGCATTGACAGGCTTACCTTCCTGATGGGCATCCGGATTGTCTATCGGTTTTTCCCGCAGTTGCAGGTCGAACGTCACACGGGCACCGCGTTTCTGGGGCACCAAGCGGTAGAGCACATACTCATCGTCCGCGAACTCCCCGGAATTGTCGCTCGTATTTGCACTGTATTCATTCAGACCCTCCACCGTTATGGTACGGGTATGATCCGTAAATGCGAAAGTACGTGTCATGGTCTCGAAGTGCTCCGCTTCGATATAGAGCGTTCCGGTGTACCCGGCATTCTGCTCAAGAATATTCTCGAAATAGACGCGTTGCACACCCGGTTTTTCAACCGTATAGACGTACTTGTAGTCCGGTTCTGTCGGGATGTCGCCGCTGCTGTACCATTCCTTGTCGCCCTCGCGCACCACAGATAACGCCATGCCCGACTCGGCGCGTATGTCCAGTTCGTTTACGGAGATGTACACCTTCATCGGGAACAGTTCCTCCGGACAGCTTTCGGGTACGGTGAACATCACCGTCACATGTGGGCGCCCTCGGGTGGGATCTGTGTCGTTCAAACTGCCATACAGCGCCGTGTCGACCCATGAAGGGGTGAACGACTGTTTCTTTACCGTGATGACCCTGATCTTGCGCTGCAGCTGCCCGTGTTTCACGAGCAGGGTACCCTCCAGTTTCTCGTTATCGCCCAGAGGAAGCAGCGAAAGTAGAATGGTACCGTTGCCGACGCCATCTTCGATGCTAAAAACGTTATCTATGAATTGTCTTGCTACCGAGTTTTCGATCCAGGTGACTTCGGGCTTGTCGGCATTCGTTATCTGCGTCCCGTTCTTGCCCGTAAGGGTGTATTTGAGCTGGAATTTCTCAGTACCTACTTCGTCCGCGTCTATCACTACGTAGGTCTCGGCGACCGAGAGGATGTAATTCTGGTTCTCCACTTCGTTCACGTCGTCGGAGATGGATATCCAGACGTTATTTGTGGCTGCTGCCGTCAGTGCCTCTTCGAAGGTCTCTTGTCCGTATGAAAGCGGGCCGGCGATGTTCAGCTTGTAGTGGTGGTTACGGCGTACGAGTATTTGCTCGCCTTTCTCATCCACCAGCATGATGCGGTAATACTTCTCCGCGTTCTCTCCTGCAGCTTTTCCCCGTATGATGATGCTGACGGGGTTGTCCGAGCGGTTCTCGCTCTCGAAGATATACTGGTTCGTGGCTGTGGTCACATCCGTGATGTCGCTCATCTTGGCGTCGTTCAGGGGAAGCGTGACGAAGTCGTCCGTCTGCCAGTCTGCCCACGTGAAATTGAAGCCCTTTTCGGGGTGGTAGGGAGCCACCGTACCGAAAGCGTTGGTGTTGTACGCTACGAATCCCGAAACGTCAATCCACGGGTTGGTCGTTTCGGTTACCTCACCGGCTGCATAGGTCGGGTTTACCACCGAAACCTGCGCATGGTTGCGGAGCATGGTTATCGAGTTTCCGGCATCTTTTATCTGGTCGGCAATGGATGCATCTTTCTCACTGTCGCAAACGAAGCGTCCCCAGTAGATCATCCGTCCGGACGAGCCTTCGAGCAGCGCCATCACTTCGCTCTCGGAGCGGTTGCGGAACTGGTCCTCCTTGAAGTCCGTCATATTCTGGTTTGCCACAAAATGGATGGTTCGGGTGTTTTCGGGCACTTCGGCGGTAAATGATCCCGTGGTAGCGTTCGTTGTCGAAACCGTTGCCGAGGCGGTCGTGATGAAGAGACCGTAGCTGTCGAAGCAGAACAGCGTCATGTCCTGTACACCGCCTCCGTCGGGGTCCACCGAACGGGTCAAAACTTCCTGCATGGCAGGGACATCGGCATTGAACCGGAGTGTCACATAGCCTTCGCGTGCTGCTGACAGCGGATCCAGCAGGTCGTCTTTTCGACAAGAGACCAGCAGCACCGCCAAGGCAGCCAAGGCTATTGCCGTATGAGATATTCTTTTTATCATAGTCTTATCCTTTTATCTGTTCTTCAGCACTAATTGTCGGTCGTTTTGTCATCGTAGGCGTCGCGGATGCAGCGGATGGCTCGATCGTTCGGATCACTAACTCCGGGCTTAGGCACAAGACCGGATGCACTCCAATACCTGTTGCCGGAAAGCACTTCATCCATTACCTCCGAATCATTCTGGAACTTATATATGATGTTTATTTCGGCCTCCGTAGGCAGTCGCCAGTCATCGTATACTGTTCCGTCTCTCGTTACCTCCACATAGCGTTCGCAATGCTGTGCCGCACCTTCTCTTGCGTCTATAGCTTGCACCGCACCCAGTTGCGACGCGAGCATGAATGACGGCGATACCAGTTCGGCATTGTCGGAACCATCGTCGGTATATCCGTTCTCATCAAGCCTCGGTCTACCCAAGGTATATTCGCCCGATGAGGCGGTTATCTGTACATGGTACATACGGTGGTTGTTAAGACCGATAGAAGTTGCAGTTGTGTTATAGTTATAAGTATAATACCGAGGCCAACGCCTCGTACGATCTTCAGTCCAATTGGCATATCCAATACTGGACAAACCGGAAGTTGTATTGAAATTCTGTGCAACTTTTGACCCGAAGAACTCATAATTAGAACCATCCTTAGTATATGACCAACTGTTGTTCTCCCATGAACATGCGCATATCCACGCATTGCGATCCTTGTATGGTACTAGTTCTGAATCATATTCTGTGTCCTTATTGATACTCTTTCCGGCGAGCAACAGCCAAGTTGTAACTCCGAATGTGCCATCGGATGCCATGCTCACAAAGTCATCCCGATATGAATAATGGCCTTCAACATTGGTTATATATGTCAAGGGGTACTGTGCGACCGTAACCGAGCGGGACTGTCCGGTTTCGTTGGTTACGGTAAACTCGATATAGCGCACCGCATTGTTCTCTGGTACATCACTGAACACATCAATACTACCACTAATGCCTTCGTCGGGGGTGATACGGATTGTACAACGGTTCGTCCATGTCGGGTTATAGGTTGATCCTCCTCTTACACCCCACTCGTTGTCTGTATTAGGTATCGCTGTCAACGCCTGTTCCTGTCCGAACTTATTGATATAGTAAACTTTGGTAATTTCGGATTTTACCTCCGACGATGAAGAGAACTGCAGGGTCGTATAGTCCTCATCTATGTTGTGCATCTCGAACTCCTCCTCGTTGAGCGTGAGGTATTCCGGATGGTCAGTCTCGCCGCCGATGTCAATGGTCTGTTCATCCCACTCCCGCACCGAGTAGTCTATCGGCCCCAGTTCGACCGGCTCTGAGGGGTCGGTACCGCCCGGAACGTTGAGCGTCAGCGCGACCTCGTAGCAGATGTTACGTTCCAATGCCGTACCCTCGCACACCGGAATCTGGTAATAGCTGTTTTCATGAGGTACTTTTACGGGGTCGTCCACAACAGCGCCGCTCTCATCAACATATTCGCCCTGCTCGTTGTGCAGGATGGTGTACATCGGAATGTTCACAATCAGGCGCGTCTCCTTTTCCAGCGAGCTTGCGTTATCCCAAGAGTGGGCGTACGCGTATGCCGTAACGGTAATCAGCGTATAGGGTCCGTCCTCCGTATTGCGCGTCCAGTTGAAATAGTTATTGCGAGTCAAGTCCGTTGTGCGTAAAGCCGCTTCGGCGTTCACTCCCGTCAGAACGGAGGTGGAGTAAGACAAGTTGCGCAGGTAGTAACCGGCACCGGGGATGCTATTGTCGAACTCCACGAACTGACCTTTGTTAATCTTTATCACGAGCTTCGCGGCGGCACGGCGCAGTGTCGCTTTCAGCTTCGTGTCGTTCGACATGTTGCCGTCATTCAGGATAACCTCTGTGGCTGTGCTGCCATCAAGGTGCGCTATGCCGTCCATAAGAAAGGCCTGCGGGACATTTTCCGCCTCCGGACAGCCCGTCATGTGTATGTCACTGTCTGTCTGTTCCAATTGCCGTAATTTAGTCATGTCGAAATCATCGGCAGCAAACACTGATACGTCCGCAGTGCTGTTGGCAATGAGGTATACCTCGTATCCCGCGTTTACCTCGAAATCACTCCTCTTGGCCGACAAAACAATCGTTCCGTTGCCAGTATCGCTGCCGTCGATCCGTTCGTGGTGCTTCTTGCTGCCGTTTTCATCGAAGATAAGCACGTCGATATGATTTACCCTGATTTCCGCGCCGGTAGCTTCCGTGTTCACTGCACGGCTTATGGGCAGCGACCCTGACGAAAGGTCAAGGATGATGCTGTTGCCGTCTCCGGTGGCGTTGCCGCCGGGAATATCGTACTCCTTATCGCAGGCGGTAAAAAATAATACCGCACAACACGCAATAATATGGTATAATAGTGGTCTCATAGCTCATCAGTCATTTGTAGATTCATTTTCACCTATGGGCGCTTCAGTCTGTTTTATTACGATAACCTCGGCGATTTCGCTTCCCGCCCATTTCAGATTGTTGGTCAAGCCGTTGATAAGCAGCAATTGGCTGCCGTCGGTACTCCAACTGCGGTCGTAGGAGATAGCCAGACCTACTTCGTCATCTACATTGTCTGCATTCAAAGCGCTTACCGTAATGTAGTAGGGTTCGGAGGATGCCACGAGCCTGTCTACCATCTTATCGGTTTCTGTCTCTGGTTTTACAAGCGGGTCATCCGGATGATTGCTATACAGATACGTTTTGGTGGAGTTGCCATCGGTTGAGAGCTGGTACACCCGCACTCTAAAATCCGCCTGTGTTCCGTCCACAAGTGTCGGAGTCCATTTCTGGCCGGTCGGGCCCGTAATCTGGAACTTGAAGGTGTAGCTGCCCTCGTCGGTCGCGGAGTACCATACTTCCGGCTGGGGATATTTTTCGCTGCCTGTCAGCGTACTCCCGTCTTCCGGCTGTATAGGATTGGTATATTGCGGGTAGTTGAACTCGATCTCGTATTCGCCGCCATCGTCCCAGTCGGCCACGATGTATTCAATGGTAATCTTGCCGTCGTTGCGCATCAGACAGCAGATGGTATAGTATTTATTTCGCTCTACCGCAGGCATATGGACAAGGCCGGTACGCGATTCGTCGCCAAAGGCATAGTCTATCTTGAGGACATGCTCTTTTCCATCACTGCCCGGAATGTTCCATGCTCCGCCGTTGGCATACGGGTTCTCGAAAGGATAGAACGGGGTGTTCAACACAGGCGTGTAGTTCTTGGGGTTACGTCTTTCCTCAGAGGTGATGTTGTCGGCCAGTGCTGCCGTTACCTCCCCTTCAACAACAGAGAGTTCTACATCGCCGGCAGAGGTTATACTTTTCAACTGCTCATCAGTCGGTGTCATCAGGTAGTTACGCATACGCGTACCCGATTCCAGCATGGTCAGACCCGTTATGCGGAGCGGGGTGGTTTCGCCCTCGGCCTTGGCCGCGAATACGCCGAGCTTGCCGAAAGGGCGTTTCAGTTCGAAAGAAAGGTTGTCATAATCGAGCCACGCGTGTCCTTCGTGTCCGGGAGCGGTCGGGCTTCCCTGTTTCACATGCGTAAAGTCAAGTTCGTACGACTGGTTGTCGCAGAACATCGGCAGGCCATACTGCTGTATATTGGTCTGATAATTGGTGAACCACAGGTTTTTCAACTCTGATTCGGAAGTGCTTTCCAACAAAGTGGCGGGATTGGCATCTACCATTGCCCCCTCGTTTGCCACGGCGTAGAAGTCTACCGTCTGCACGCTGGAGGAGAAGAAAGTGAGGTCCATGAAGAATGTATGCGGGGTTTCCGTCACGTTGTCCGTAAAGTAGTGTCCCGCCGGTTTTCCTTCGACGAAGGCATAGACGTGGAGCGTATGGATTGCCGACTCGTCATCGGTCGGCGTACCGTCGGCTTCGCTGACGGCGCGTGTCCCCACGTTGAGTTGCACGGCCACATTGTGCTGTTCCCCGAGCGGGGCGATATCTTCCTTGACACACCCCTGCAGCAACAGACCGCTGCCTACCACTGCAGCCATCATATAATATATCTTTCTTATGTTCCGCATATCATTCGGTTTTAATCTGGTCTTACAACTTCGATGTACCATTCGGGTACACTTACCGTAACCTCACCCGACTTGAATTCGATGCGTATCGGTATGAGTACTTCGTGTTTGGAACAATCTATGACGGGATTGTCGGCAAGGAACTCCGCGAGATTGACCGTGGCCAGCGGTTCGCCGCCGGGCGTCGAGCGCAGGCAAACATTGACATTCTCGTGGTCCTTGTGCCGCATTATGTTGGTACGGGCCGTGAGCAGTCCGGCCTCATATTCGGTTTCAAGCAAATAGTCGGTTGCCTCTCCGCATGCACGATTTTCGAAATCGGTGCAGGGTGAGACTCCGCAAATTTCCAACACAGGCATGGAGCCTGCGCGGCTTTCCTCAGCGGGAATTCCTGCCACTTCCACCAACAGGTCGTAGTGAGAGCTGGCGAACTCTATGATTTTGGTCTGATCCTCCCCATTGTGAACGCTGTACGGCTGCACGGTATAGGAGGTGGTGGCGTAATAAAGCGAATCATTGCCGGTTACCTGTTTCTCGTCGAAATAATCTCCGGCAGCAAAGAGCATCCGGCCGTAGTCACCCGTTTCGGTGCCTTCGACCCTCGTGTCGTGTGTGTTCCCCAAACATATAATCCGGTAATCCCCAACAGCGAGCGGGGGAAGCGTCGCCGTCCGGCTTGCAACTTGTTCCTTCGGTAAGATACTCGAATTGACGCATCGATTCTCTGCATCGAAAACGAACATCTCAACCCTGCAGATCTTCTCCGGGAATATCTCCGTGGTGCCATCGCCTTTGTAGCTGAGCAGCAGTTTGTTCGTGTTCAGACAGGCATCCAGATCCTCACGGATGCAGGACGTGGAAGCCCCTGCAAGCATCAGGCAGAAAACTAATTTCGTCAATTTCATATAAATTCGATTGATAATATGCAAGGGCGTATCCTCGCCCTTGCATATCGGGTTATCGGTTTCTAAAATTCAGGAGTAACAGGAACAACTGTCCAGTTTGCTACCGTTACATTCAGCTCTACGCAACGCTCGGGCTGAGTGAAATCGGCATCAGAGAACGAATAGAGTACCCGGTAGATTTTACCGGAATTGAAAGCCTGAGAATTTGTAAACGTACCGCGCAGATAAATCGGTTCTTCCGTATCATCGGCAGTTGTTCCGTGCAATGTCAGCAACAACTCGGGATTGTTAGCTTTATCAGCCACATGTGCCAGTCCATATGTAATAATGTTCTCGGCACCTTCTCCGTTATCATCGGCAGCCACAGCACCACCGTTCGGAGCCTTCGACTCCCCGGGGGCCAAGGTCAATGCGGTAGTTGATGACAATTCGTCAGCCCATGGAGCTTTGCGCTTTCAACCCAAGACCATAATGTATTTTTATCGAGGTTGTCGAAAACCTTACCCGTTTCAGATGGAGTCTTTGTTACAAAGTCGTACTTCGTGTAGTAGTGATTCAACGCTATTTTATCCAACTTCACAGAAGTGTACTTGTTGGTAGCAGGGTCTTTTGCCAACTCGTACTCGAACCCGTAGATTTCGAAACGGGATACGCGCGGTTCCAAGTTTACACTTGCCTGATAAACATTTTCGTGGCTTTCATTATCCGGTGCGCCGCCTTCCGTCAGCTCATCTTCTCCATAAAGGGTATATTTGGGGTGAGCGTTTTCTGAGTCATTCGGAACATCTTCAGTCTTGTTTTCAATGGCTGCGTACTCGATATTTCCTTGGTTACCCACGACAACTACCTTGGCAGTCTGATAGGGCAGGAAGTGAAAAGTAAGGTCTTTACCCAATGCTGCTATCCCCTCCCAAGTATCGTCATCGCTGGAGAAATACACCTGTTGATCCTGACCGTTATACTGGGGAACAGTTATTGGTGCTCCGCTAGCATCTAAGAAAAATACCTTGAAATCAGTCAATTCTACTTGTGAGCCATTCTGCATTGCGTCACCCACAGCGCGTGTTCCCGGAGCAGGTGCGAGGTTAGGTAACTTGACTGTTACCCTCTTGGGCTGCATGTCCGTAGGACCGCCCATTTCGTTCTCGTTCTTGTCGCACGCGACAAGAGTCATTGAGGCTGCAAGAGCCATCAAGAATAAGTTTCTTGCTCTCATACTTGTTTTGTTTAGAAGTGAATATTAGGTTTAATTATCTTCCATTTGATTACAATTGATCCATGACCTGCCGCACCTCTTCGAGGTTATGGCGGGCGGTCTCGGAGCCTGCCTCGGCTGCTCGCCGGAAAGCATCCTCCGCCTTGTCGTACCTCCCGGATTTGGCGTATGCCACACCGAGGGTGTTGAGCAGTTCCGCCGTCTGCGTCGCCGTGTCGGACTTTTCGAGCAGCTCTATCGCCACATCGTACTCCTCACGATCTATGGCATTCACGGCATTCTCGTTGAGTACGGCGGGTGATGTCGGGAAGTAGCGTACCGCCACAGCCATTACCTTGTCGTACTCGGGTGTACCTTTGCCGTATGACCCCGCAACCTTGTACATTTCCGACAGGCTCAACAGGTCGGGACGGGTCTCGATCTGCCGCTTGGCTTCTTCGAGATCGAAGTTGCGTACGTTGTACTCGATACGGTACTCGTTGCGGCGCAACACGGGATATATCTCGTTGAGCAGACGCTGGTAGATGGTCGACGGAACGAGTTTCCGGAGTTGCAGCTCGCAGAAGTCGCGTTCGTTGGGGTAACGTTCGATAATCGCATACACCGAATCGCGCTTGAGCAGTCCCGGGTAGTCGCCGAGCACACGGACAAAACCGTCCCAGTCCTCACCTTTCCAGTCCACGTGGAGCAGGTCGACGGATATTCGGTCGTGGGTGCGGATATAGTCCGTCAGTGCCTTGGCGCGGTTTTCGGAGAGCTTGAGGTTGTGTGCCTCGCTACCCTCGGGAGAGGCGTAACCGGTGATATAGATGCCTGTGATCGTGACGTCGGCATTGTTCTTGACGAGCATGATGGAGTTCGACACCGTGTCCAGTTCGGCGCGGTTGTTCTTGATAATAGGCAGCAGGTAAGGTGTTCCGGAGGTGTCGTACTTGTTTATCAACTCCTGCATGGGTTTCTCCCATTTGATGAACAACTGTTGGTTGGTCTTATGCCGACGGTAGGATAATATGCCGTTTTGCAAATCTTTCTTTTTCAGAAAAGCCATGTCGATGAACGACATGCCGCGCGTATAAAAGGAAAACATGAAGATGTCCCTTGTGTAATCCATCAGCGGGTACAGGCTCAGGTCCAGATCCCGTATCTGGCGGATGACATTCAGGGGTACGGCACGCTTCACGGTCTTGTCAATCCCAGTATAGACGTGTTTGAACGGGTAATGCTGCACGGTAAGCTCCTTGTCCACCGCCCGGTTGTATATTGCCCGCAGGTTACGCATGTAGAAGGAAATGCTGTTCGGGCAGATACTGCTTGCCTTGAGGTATGTCTCGTATGCCGTCATCAGGTCGGAATCCACATCGTCCAATGGAACGTCCCGCTCGTTGCGGAAGCGGGCGAAGCTGTTGATGGCAGTCGTGTATGTGTCGGCCGTACACTGTTTGCCTATCTGCTTCAACTGCCCGACAAGATTGCGGGAAAAGGACAGGAAACAGTGGTTGTCTGTCGGGGATCGGTATTTTGCCACCACATCTTCCGCCGTATAGGTGTTGCCTGAACGATCAAGGTGTGAGACGATGCTTCTCAGCCGCTTGGTATCTTCCTGCACGGCGGTCTTTAATGAAACCAGATAGCTTCTACGTGCCTCTCCGGTATCGGGAGGGAAAATGATTTCCTTGTTTTCTGCATCCCATTCCTGCGGGTACAGTTTGTAACCGATATGGATCTGTCTGGCCACTCGGTTGTGAATCACTTGGTAAAATAGTGTGCCCTCTTTCGTTTCGGAAGCGGATGCACGGAATTTTGTTTTCACTGTTGCCATAATAAAATATGTATATATTGGTGTTTTCATTTCAGTTTATGGCAGACAAGGACAGTCAGCGCAATGCAGACGGCGAGGAACACGACGAAACTGCCGAGCAGCTTCAACAGCCATACGCTGTGCAGGAGATGCACGTTTGCGGCACAGATGCAGATGAAGGCTGCCGCAAGGAAGATGAGTCCTCTATCATGCACCAGAAAGCGGTGGAAGAGATAATCACGCGGTTACCTGCCGAGAGGCGCCCGATCAGTTTGGAACACTCGCTTTCCATCCTGTCCGCCATCTTCCGGCAGATCGCATCGCCTTCCCGCTCAAGGGCCTGTCTGGACTCCTTGCTGACCGTGATCCTGCCGGCCTGTTGCAGGGAAGAGACAGCCCCGTCCACTATGGGCAGGGTCTCGGAGAGCCTCGTTTTGAGCCTTTCCATCCTGTCGCAGAGGACGCGGACGGCCTTGCAATTCTCCTCCAACGCTTCAGTCATGCGTTCTCTCTCCTGCATCTTCTCGGCATCCGGAAGTGCCCCGTCTATTTCTGAAAAATCAAATTTCCTGTTCATGGGCCGTTACATTTTGCCTTCTGGAAAAGCCAAGCGAATTTGGCCAACATGGTCAAATTCGCTTGGCTTTTCCAGAAGCATCATCTCGAAGATTTGGTATAGATTTTTTGCGAGTGATTTTTTCTTTTCTTCATTCAGAGGTATGCTTTCGTCGCCTTTGTCATATTTCGTAAGTAGGTTGAATAACTGCGACGTTTTATTGTCATAGGAATAAGGCCGCAAACAACTTACGGCATCTCTTAATGGGCTTAAATAGGTATAAAAGATTTCTTGCAAAGATTCGTAAGGAACTTGCTGTCCTTCATTATCCCCACCCCATATAATCCTTTTGAAATATTTTTTCTTTCCATTATTTTCTTGGATGAATTTCAAATGCAATTGTATGGTTTGTTTGGCAGGATCTTCTTTATCTTGCGATATGAAATCATAGAAACATTCT
>OLGE01002797.1_pt1 | contig 14823 bp, 10 predicted proteins | sample 1605151 | NCBI WGS metagenome assembly OLGE01 (sample SAMEA3888912, study PRJEB22519) | human gut metagenome | biome: human gut; feature: human-associated habitat; material: faeces | place: Denmark | collected 2010
ATCTATAAGAAAGAACAACCAGCCATATATGCTGGCTATCTTATTCGCATTAGACCGATATTGATTTTTTCAGACTACCTTAATACTGTAATGAATAGCAGCTATTATCGTAATTGGTGCTATAATGTAAAAACGGATGCTGTTAATCAGTCTAATATCAATGCTCAAAAGCTTTCGCAATTAATGATACCTATCCCACCCTTAAAGGAACAAGAAAGAATTGTTGTAGAGGTGGCCAAGTGGATTTCTTTAATTGATACTATCAAGAATAGCAAGGAAGATTTACAAACAACTATCAAGCAGGCAAAAAGTAAAATCCTCAATCTTGCTATTCACGGCAAACTCGTGCCGCAAGATCCGAATGACGAGCCAGCCATTGAACTGTTGAAGCGCATAAATCCCGACTTCACACCTTGTGATAACGGGCATTATACGTTTGACGTTCCGAGCGGGTGGATAACGACAAATTTAGGGTCAATATTTAATGTCGTATCAGCTAAAAGAATTTTGAAGTCAGATTGGAAGCATAGTGGTGTTCCATTTTATAGAGCACGTGAAATAGCCAAGCTGTCTATTTATGGACTTGTAGATAATGAATTATATATTTCAGAGGAACATTATAACTCATTAAAGGAGAAATTTCCAGTACCCAAAGCGTCAGATATTATGATTTCTGCCGTTGGTACTATTGGCAAATGCTACATTGTAAAAGAGTCTGATAAGTTCTATTACAAGGATGCAAGTGTACTTTGTTTGTGTAATGACTATCAAATAAATACGAAATATATTTACCACATCATGAGAAGCGAATATATGCTAAAACAGATGTATGATAACTCAAAGGGTACAACTGTTGATACCATTACGATTGAAAAGGCAAAACAATATATATTGCCCCTACCTCCACTTGCCGAGCAACAGCGCATAGTAGCCAAGATTGAAGAGACATTCTCCATTTTTGACGGTATTCAAAATTCCTTAGAAGCGTAAACAAGAACGCTTCTAAGGACTAATGTAACTTTACCAGTTCACCACTTTATCCACAATCTTCTGCTGCTCGCTGGCAGTTCTGCGAAGATAGATACGAGTAGTTTCTATGCTTTCATGTCCCATTAGGTCGGCAAGTAGGGCAAGGTCATTGAATCGGTCAAGGAAATTCTTGGCAAAACGATGACGGAATGAATGAGGATATACCACCTCCTTATTCATTCCGTATTTTTCTGCAAAGTGTTTCAGTTGTTGGGCTATGCCACGTGTCGTAATTCGGTCTCCGAATCTGTTCAGAAATATATATCCGGAAGTAGCCCCTTTATCTTTCAGCCATTTCATGGCTTCTATGCGTAAGTTTCTCGGAACATACAGACGTCGTATTTTCCCACCTTTGCTATAAAGGTCAAGATGTCCGATTTGTACATGCTCTGCTTTGATATGGAGCAGTTCGCTGACACGTGCTCCTGTGGCTGCCATAAACCATACGACAAAATACCACTCATCATGGCCGTCAGCTTTCAGACGCGTTTTGAGAAACTTATAGTCTGCATCGCTGATTACATTCTCTAAAAAGTTTTTCTGCTGTACTTTGACGAACTTTACCTTCAGTTTCTCTTGTTTCGTAAATTCAAGGTACTTGTTGATACCCTGCAATCGAAGATTTACCGTCTGTGGTTTGAAGTTCTCAACCAAATACCCCTTGTAGGCTAACAGGTTCTTTTTGTTCACATCCCCATAGTGATTGAGAAAATACTGCACCGTCCACACATACGATGTAACGGTGTTCTTGGCGAGATTAGTCTTTGCCAAATGATTTTTGAATTTTGTTACCATACTACATTGATTTATAATGAATACAGTAACAATATAAGAGAATATATCGAACATGATAAGAAGTTGTCTGAAGGATGGGCTATGTGCAGGCTTGAATAAGTTGTAGATTATGAACAACCTACTGCTTATATTATAAATTCAACGGCTTATGATGATTCCTACTCAATACCAGTCTTAACAGCAGGTAAGTCTTTTATAATTGGTTACACCAATGAAGCGACAGGGATATGCTCAAATCTTCCTTGTATAATCTTTGATGATTTTACAACAGATTCAAAACTAGTTGTTTTTCCTTTCAAGGTAAAATCATCAGTAATGAAGATTCTAAAAATGCACAGTGATATTGAGATTGATTATGTGGCAATGTTTATGAGTGTCACATATCAATCTGGTTACACTCATAAACGATATTGGATTTCTGAATACTCAAAATAAGAGATACCTATACCACCGAAGGCAGAACAAAAACGGATTGTTTATACAGCCCGTAATATTTCATTCATCGTATCAAGCACCATATCTATTTTAGCCACAATTCGTTCTTGCTCTTTATATGGCGGTATGGGTATTAAAACATTACCAATAGATGTTTTTGTTAAACTGGGCATAGCCGTACTTTTATCTAATTTGCTAAAATCAAATGATAAGCAGAAATAATACAGATATTTATCAAGTATAGCATCATTAGCCTTCAAGCCAAAAGCTGTATCAACGTTCCAAAAATGTTCCTCTACGAATATAGGATTATTAATTGTACCTTTTCTTCCAATTATTGTAGAACCTGCGATGCAAAGATACTGATTAGCTCTGCCTATAACACCGCCACTACCATAAATTGGATATATGCCGTTAAGTGTTTCAACATTTTTTTGAGACTTCCCATTCGTTATACTTGTAATCTGTTTCATTTTACAAATAGCCCATCCTTCAGGCAACTGTGTATAATGCCCGTTATCACAAGGTGTGAAGTCGGGATTTATACGTTTCAACAGTTCAATGGCAGGCTCGTCATTCGGGTCTTGTGGTACTAGCTTGCCATGAATGGCAAGGTCGAGGATTTTGCTTTTGGTTTGTTTGATTGTGTTTTGCAAATCGGCTTTGCCTTGCTCTACTTGGTCAATCAAGGCAAACCATTTTTCTATTTCCATTACAATGCGCTGTTGCTCGGAAAGGGGTGGTAAAGGAATAAAGGTGTTTACGATTATTTCTTTTGATATATTGGGTTGCGCTCCGCCGCCACCTTTTGCGATAAACCCATTTCTTTGCGACAATAAGAAATAGAAGAGATATAATTGAGTAATGGCATTAAACTCGATACAAGCGCAACATGCTTGATTAGTGGTAGCAGGAAATGTAAGTATTCCTAATTTCCCAATTGTTGCACCATACATCGCAATTAACACACTCCCTGCTGGATTAATTTTAGCAGAAGAGTTTGCGACAGCTTCCTCTGTTATACTTTCTGGGATATCCGAAATCAAACCATCATTTAAATCTCCGGTTTTAAGCCAAGGTATATTTCCACCATAATATGTTTTGTTTGAACGACTAGGAGTTCCACCTGATTGCCAAGTGCCTACTTCACCCAATGTCGTCCACACCCACGATTCTGGCACCTCAAACGGCACATTCTCATAATGGGGCGTATCGGAAGGAAAAAAGGAGAGGAAAAATCCTCTCCTTAATCTAAACCATGTATTAGACATTTAAGTTTTTCATCGGCAATCCATAATTGTTTTGGTTGAAAATTTATATGCAGCATATTCACATTCATACTAATCAGCCTTCTTCATTCTAATGGTACAAGTAACATTTGATAAATAGAATAAGAAACAAAGCACTTATTCTTCATTTATCCGATAAATAACCATCGGAAACAATGCTGTCATTGCAGCAGGTTTGATCGTGACAAGAGAGGTTCCGGCAAATACGGTTGTGGGCGGTGTGCCTGTCAGTCATATCCGTAATATCAAGGAATAAAGAAAGGAGATAACCAATAGAAAGTTATAAGCAAATATGCCCTCATGCTCTCACTAAGAAGTTAACATATTGATAATGAATACTGAATGAATGATGGTAGCATATTTTTGAAGAAACAATTTGCCCTCATGCTCTCACTGTTTAATTATACTGATTACTATCTAATATTCTTATATTCAATGTGATATAGCTGAATTCGTTTCAAAATCACTCAGATGAGAAAAGAGTCTATTTTGCCGTTTTAGGTGAAGAAAAATGGCATAATGCCTACAAGATCCCTTTTATATACACGAATCTTATCATATTTTGCTAGGAGAAACAACGGTAACTACTACATTTTAGGGAGTTCTTGATAGTTTATATAGAGATCATTATATGATAATCGGTCATTCATATTGCAGTTCTTTACTATGGGAAATTGCTTAATCACGTTTGTGGTTAGACTTAATCACACTTGTGATTAACTTTAGTCACGTTTGTGATTAGAGTTAGTCACACTATTGAGTAAGCAATAGCGAATAATAGAAAGAACAAATAGGAAAGTACGTTGAGTAGAACTTATCAGCATGAAAATGTAATCGGATGTTTGTAAAATAGAGTATACTGTGATGAAAAAGCTCAAAATGCGATGGTTGACAAACTTTTGAAAAAGACTTTGTATGTGTTTATGTTGTTGGTTATCAGATAGATATACTCTTTTTATTTGTTTTGTAGAATGAGGGCATGAGGGCAAAGATACTTTTTGAAATATGCTATCATCATTCATTCAGTATTCATTATCAATATGTTAACTTCTTAGTGAGGGCATGAGGGCATAATTGCTTATAACTTTCTATTAATATTGGTGTTATGTTGAGTCGATTTATTGTGAAATACAGAAGTGTTTTTAATGCTTGTTGTAGCAATTATTAAAAATAATCGCTAAGAAACGTTTTTCCTATTTAAGAAATTATTATATTTGTACCGACTATTATACTATGGTGTAGTAGAAAGTTACATATTTTAAGAAGCGTTATTGAAATTATCTTCTATCGTCAAACTTCGCAACTTTGATAAAGGTCTGAAGATGATAACAACAACGCTCACGTCTGTGTTATATACCTGCCATTACTGTGGCATCTATATACCTAATGGCGTGGGTGGCTGTTGTTTATCCAGACCAAGGCATTGCGAAGGCCCGACGATAGGATAAACAAGATACAGCCCTCACGCTTTTTTATTGTTAACCGCCGAACAGAGGAGGGGGAGTTAGGCAAAGTCTTTTGACAAGATAGACTGATCTAACATTTACAGACGTATGAAAACAACACTGCAAGCGGGAATGCGAATCCTTATTTCCCGTTATCTGTCAAGTCGAGGTTGCGGAGACACAGTATATGTCACCGGACCGCCAGGAGTCTTCTGCCCACAGACGGCAATTATGGCATCTTTCTATAAAAAATATTCTATGGTATAATTGGGGCGTATAATGTCTGAACAGAATCATTGAAAAATTATAATCTAAATTTATTGTATGGAAATTATGGAAACAAACAATATGGAAATGTATGAGGCTCCTAAAGTGGAGGTTATCGAAGTAGAAGTGGAAAAAGGATTTGCAGTAAGTGGTGGAACAGAAGACTATGACCCGCAGCCTTGGTAATTGAAATAAATAATTTAAAAACATACACGTATGAAAAAGATATTGTTCACATCTTTAGCTGTTCTTGGATTAGGAATAACCGGTTGTTCCAATGAAGATTTGGGCGTGGCGAAAAGTGGCGTTGATGAAGTATGTGCCACTATGGGAGATGCTGAATCGCGTACTGCTATGAATGGCAATTCTGTCGTTTGGAGTATAGGTGACGAGATTGGCATTTTTGTAACGAATGGAAACTCTTCTACTTACACTAACATTAACTATTCATTATCCAGTGGAGCCGGAACCAAGAACGCAGGGTTCTCAGGGTTACTGGAAGGTGAGAATCCTGTAAAGAAAGCTGCTTTTTATCCTTATGGCAGCGATGCTTCTTATGATGGAAGTAAAATATCATTAACGTTGAAGGATACCTATAATTATAAGGAAGGAGAAAACAGCAGTGCTCTTATGGCTTGCCAAATAAATGAGAGCGCACAGAATGTCCTGGCATTTAAAAATGCAGGTGCCCTGATGAGCGTAACTGTCAATAATATCCCGAAGGACTATACTTGGGCGAAATTGACTTCTATGACCGCTCAAGGAAAAACTACTGTTCCAGCCATTGCTGGAAATGCACAAATAACATTCTCCAAAGGTATACCTACATTGACAACCACAGAAACGTCAAATTCCTCTTCCATAACTATAAACTTTGCTGCCAGCAGTGACGTCGTGACCAGTAAAACATTCTATTTCCCGTTGCCTGTAGCCGAGTATCCTACCTTGGAACTTTCCATTGGTAATGGCGCTACAAGCCAGGTCTTAAAGACAAAAGCTTTAGATGCTAAACGTAACGAACGTTATACCACAACTATAACGTTGGACGAAGTATCCGGAAGTGTACCGACAACAGTTGAAAGTGTATCAGAGGTAGCCGATGCTTTAAAAGAAACCAATTCTGTTTCTGTGGCTGATGTGGCTTCAACTGAAACCAGTCCTACAGTTTCAATACCGAAAAAAAGTACACCGGCAGAAAATGTCAGCATATCCTTTGAAAATATTTCTACAACAAATGCTGTTGCCATTAAAGAAGAGAGCACTGGTACTGGTGGTACAGCTGCACCTGAAAACGTGTTGGTATCTGTACCGCAATTAGATACTGCGCCTAAATTTGAGATAGATCTGCCTTCTTCTACCGTAACTTTGGCTGCCAATGGCGAAACTGCTACTTATGATGAAGTAACGGCAACTACTGCTGCAAACACATTGGTTCTAGGTAAAGGAATTACTGTTAATACATTGAAGGTAAAAGCCGGTAATGTAAGAGTGAAGAGTGGTGCCAAAGTAACAGCCATCAGTCGTGAAAGCGGTAACACTTCAACTGTCATTATTTATAAAGAAGAGGGTGCTGAATTACCCAATCTGTCCGGTAATGATGCATTTGAAGTAGTTGATGCTGCCGTAGCCGACTTGCAAAATGTCGCAAAAAATGGTGGAACTTATACTCTTGCCACAGACTTGACGGGAGATTTTACTATTTCCGCAACGAATGAAGTTATCATCAATTTGAACGGTCATAAAATCACCAACAAATCTGGTGATACATTTACTGTAAACAAGGATAGTAAACTGACCATTAACGGAAATGGTACAGTGGATAATGTAAGTCACGGGAAAGCTTGTATCTATAATAACGGTACAGTAATTCTTAATGGCGGAACCTATATTAGAAGTAAGGAAAACGGTCAGAACTCAGAAAGCTCTGGTGGTAACAGTTATTATAATATTCTGAATCATGGCGAGATGACGATTAATCCAAATGTGGAGATATCGCAAAACGGGCATTATTCTTCGATGATAGCCAATGGGTATTATGATTATACCAATACGAATCCGCGAAATGGATATGTAAGTGGTACCAATCATCAGAATCCTTCACTTATCATAAACGGTGGTACATTTGCCGGAGGTCTTAATACTATTAAAAATGATGATGGAGCCCGGCTTGTCATCAACGACGGTACGTTCACCAATATGTCTCAGGCAACCGTACAGAATCATCATGTGACTGAAATCAAAGGAGGTACATTCAATACGACTGGTTCCGCTCAGTATGTGGTGGATAATGAAGGTCATAATGGTGCAGCCAATGACTTGGGACAGATGACTATCAGTGGTGGAACACTGAATGGCAAGATCTATGTGGTTGGTGCAGGTGCATCGCTGGCTGTTACCGGTGGTACTTTTTCCGATCCGTCCGCACTTTTATACTTAAGCGGTAATGCTAACGTGAAGATACGTTTGAATGGAGACGCTACTTGTAATGGCTTTAAAACGCAAAGTGGACAATCTGTAGAATTGGACTTGAACAACCATGTGCTTACACTTGCTAAACCGACCGTTGGCTCGGCTGGCACAGAAACGAACAGTTGTCAATTGTTGAAAGGTTCTACCGTTACTATGAAAAACGGAACACTGGCAAGTGATAATGATAAAATTATGATTCAGAACTACTGTAATTTGACGTTGGATGCTATGACAGTGAGGGGGCTAAATGCCTTATATGTATTGAGTAACAATTGTGGTAATATTTTGATTAACAATACTACGATTAATGCCGGAACTGGTGCATATGCATTTGATGTTTGCGGCTATTCAACCTACACTGACGGAGTTAAAGTAACTGTTAAAGGTACTAGTATTATTAATGGTAACGTGGAATTATCAAAAAGTACCGGAAACACCGAACCTATGGAATTGAATATTGAGGGTGGTACTTTTAACGGCAATTTGGTTGTTGATTCATCGATAACAGATGCTTCCTCTATCATTAACGTGACTGGTACTCCTTCTTTTAAAGGAACCGGTTGGGATAGTTATATAAAATAAGAGAATTATTTGCTATCATGTTATTAGTCATGGCAGAAAGTGATTTGTAATAAAAGAAGGTCGTCCTGTCTCGAAAGGTCGGGCGGCTTTCTTTTTTTAAGATTAGAAGATTATGAAACTTAATCCCCATTTTAAACTCCGCTCCATAGCCGGAGAAACAATAATTGTGAACCAAGGTGTTCCCGATACTGATTTGACCCGTATTATTTCCTTTAATTTTTCCGCTTGCTTACTTTGGAAACGACTTTCGGGAAAGGATTTCACTTTACAAGAGGCAGCCTTGGTGTTGGTGGAATCTTATCATATTTCTCAAGAGCAGGCCGAAAGAGATGTGGTGATTTGGGCAGATGCACTAAAAAAATGTTCAGCCTTACTTGATTGATATAACAATGGATATAATACTCGATAAACCGGAGCAAATGCTATTTGCCTTGCTCCGATCCGCGTTGAACAGCACAAAGCCGGTTAGTGAAATCCTTTTTACCGATATATCTCCTGCCCTTTGGCAGGCGTGTTACAAACTAGCTTGCACTCAGGGAGTGATGGCTTTGGCATGGGACGGAATACAAACCCTGCCGGCCTGTTTGCAACCTCCGAAGGCTTTGAAGTTAAACTGGGCGATGGCGGTAGAGAACTATGAAAAACGCTACCGGCGGTACTGCCATACCATAGCCGAACTTTCAGCTTTTTATAAAATACATGGCATTACCACGGTCCAGTTGAAAGGAGTGGGTCTCTCCACCTATTATCCTATTCCTTCGCACAGGGAAGGGGGAGATATAGACATCTTCACTTATTCGGCAGACCATTCCCGGAAAAGTGATGCCGAGGCCAACCGGCTGGCAGACCGGTTAATGGAAGAAAAAGGAATAGAGGTAGACTTTGAACACTCCGAAAAGCATAGTATGTTTTACTATAAAGGTATTCCGATAGAGAATCATAAAACCTTCATTAATTCGGAAACATACCGTATAGCAGTGAAGATGGATAAGCTCCTTCAAAAACTGCTACAACCCGTATCGGCGGAATTGGACGGAAAATGCTCCATTTTAATCCCATCTTCCACCTTTAATACCGTATTTCTCGCTTTTCATGCCGCCCAGCATTATGCACGCGGCCTGGCACTTCATCATCTTTGCGACTGGGCTTGCCTGCTGAATAGATACGGCCTGCATATTCCTGAGGAAGTGACGGATATTCGTTTTAGAAATATGATGCTGGCAATGACCCGCCTCTGTAATGATTATTTAGGAACTTCCGTTCCTGTATATGGAGGAGAAGGATTGGCGGAGGAAATCTTGCGGGAAATCATCCGGCCACCCTATACGATGTCAGTTCCGGCGAAGAATAAATGGGGCATTCTGGTTTATAAAACCAAACGTATGCTGCATACTCATCGTGCGTGCAACAGCGTGTTGCGCATTTCACTGTGCAAATGGGTTGGAAATTCTATTCTGTTGCATCTGCGCTCTCCCCATACCATCTTCCAGACGGAACGAAAATAAGCGGTTTATGTTGAAAAGAATCTGCCGTTTGTTGTTGCCTGATGAAAGGAAAATGGGGATAAGGGTGGTTTGTGCCGTATTTCTTTGTGCATTACTTGACTTTGCCGGACTCGCTGCCCTGTTGCCTGTCTTGTTTTTTCTGTTGGATGACGGGAGGGATAAAGATGCCGCCCTGTTATTTTGTCTGGTGGCAATAGTCTTTATTTTGGTGAAAAACGCTTTGGCAGCGGGGCTTTCACGTTTTCAAAACCATTTTCTGATGTCTCTTTACCGTCGGCTCAGCTTTTCTCTCTTTACTTCTTACTATCAACGGGGATTATTGTTTATACGCAGCAGGGGGAGTATCCGGCTGGGATATGAGGTGAACTATATCTGTTATGCTTTTTCTTTAAACCTTCTTTCCCCCTTGCTTCGCATGACAGGAGAACTGCTGCTTGTTTTTTGGGTGACGGCAGCTTTGTTGGTTTACGCTCCGTTGACGGTACTGATGCTGTATATTGCCTTTCTGCCTTTCATGCTGATTTACGGATGGGGGATCAGGAAACCGATGCGCCGTTATGGTGAGCAGGAGCAGCAGGCTCGTCGTGAGCAATCCCGGCTGGTCACGGAAACGATGAAAGGGTATGCCGAATTGGAACTGAATGCGGCGTTTCCTTTTCTTCAGCAGGCATTCGCCCAGAAGGTAAGGAAAATCAGTGAGAGCCGTTTGAAACTGGAAACGATACAGCATCTTCCTCTTTGCCTTTCCGAAATGGCGGTCATATCGGGGCTGACCTTGCTCACTGTTTTCGGAACAGGGGATATCAAAGCGCTGGTAGGTGTCTTTGCTTTGGCGGCTTTCCGGCTGTTACCCGCTTTGCGCGGCATCTTAGGTGGTTGGACACAAGTACAGAATGCGGTCTATTCTCTGCGGATTATAGAGGAAGGGTTGGGGGATAAGGGGATGGAAGCAGTTTCTCCATCATGGGGGCAGGAAGCGTTTTCTTTTCAAAAAGAGATACGGATAGAACACCTCACCTATGCTTATCCTGAAAGTAAAGAGGTTCTAAAGGACTTTTGTTGTACTATTCGTAAGGGGGAATATGTAGGTATCTGTGGTGAGAGTGGCGTGGGTAAATCTACCTTGTTTAATCTGCTTTTGGGATTTATCACTCCGGATAAAGGCGCTATTCGGATAGATGGCAGGCCGCTTGCCGATGTGCCGAGGCAGGAATGGCATCGCAAGGTGGGATATGTGCAACAGGAAGTGTTTGTGCTGGATGGGACCTTGGCGGAAAACATTGCTTTGGGATGCCGGTCTATAGATAAGGAACGGGTAGCGGAGATAGTGAGGCTGGTGAGATTGGATGCTTGGATGGATGAATTGCCGCAAGGAATGGATACTCCTTTGGGTGAAGGGGGAGGAAGGCTTTCGGGAGGTCAGAAACAACGGGTAGGCATCGCCCGTGCTTTGTATAAGAAAGCGGAGGTGCTTCTACTGGATGAGGCTACTTCTGCATTGGATAATGAGACTGAACGGGCTGTCAATGAAATGCTTCTCGGTCTGATGAAGGAGTGTAGGGGGCTGACTGTTCTTACGATAGCCCATCGGGAAAGCTCGTTGGCATATTGTCATCGTGTAATCAGATTAAATGGAAAAGACAATGGATCGAATTTATAAAATAGGTGGCCACTGCTTCGCATTGCCGGACGAAAGGTTGATGGAGGCGGTGGATGGTATCAGCGGTTTCAAGCCTTTTGTTTGGCAACCGGATCTGGTTTCGGCAAAAGATGTATATGAGGGTGCTTGGTTGCCGGATTTTACTGTTTGGGAGGGAAACGGTTGGGGTTTTCCGGCTTTTCAGAGAAAGTCCTATGGGTTCGGATATGAAGATGTAACCGGTACTTTTGGTGTGAGTGGGGATAGCTTTTTGTTGGAACTGGCTCCGCAGGGAGAACCGTCGCTTTATCTCCGGACGATGGGTGGAACCGGGAGAGGTATCTGTTTATATGGTCATTATTCTCCCCGTCTTTTAAGGTTTGCCTTATGGATGGGGTATGGCCTGATGACGGTACGGAAAGATACGGTTGCCTTGCATGGCAGTTGTATTGTTTATAAGGGGAAAGCGGTTCTTTTTTTAGGTGAAAGCGGAACCGGAAAAAGTACCCATACCCGTTTGTGGAGGGAAAATATAGCAGGAAGTAAGTTGCTGAATGATGACAGTCCCATTGTGCGTTATGAAGAGGGGGGCGTGTGGGTATATGGCAGCCCGTGGAGTGGGAAGACTCCTTGTTATAAGGCGGAGCGTTATCCGTTGGCCGGATGTGTACGTTTGTCACAAGCACCGTATAACAAGATACGGAGATTGAACACTTTGCAGGCTTATGCAGCTTTGCATCCGTCTGCTCCTCCTGCATTTGCATACGAGGAGGAATTATACTGTGGGGTTTGTAGTCTGTTGGAAAAGATGGTTTCATCCATTCCTGTTTATCATCTGGAGTGTTTGCCCGATGCGGAGGCGGTGAAATTAGTATGTCGTACTTTATATGGAGATGGGTATGAAGCGGATAGCGAATGAATGTTTCTTTGCGTGGGTGGAGTCGGAAATCAAAAGTGGCAGGAGTGTGAAGTTCCGGGTGAAAGGCAATTCCATGATGCCTTTACTGAGAAATGGGAAGGATGAAGTGGTGGTGGGGCCGTATGATAAGGAGGAGTTGAAACTTTTTGATGTCATTCTGTTCCGGCAGACAGACCGGTATGTATTGCATCGGATTATTCAAAAAAGAGACAGTCGTTATCTGATGCAGGGGGATGGCGTCTGCCGTTTTTATGAGGAATGTGAGGACACGGATATCATCGGGGTGGTGAGAAAGGTATGCAGGCCTTCCGGAAAGAAGATTGAAACGGATTCCATGTGTTGGCGGTTGGAAAGCCGTTTGTGGTTGGGGCTTGGTGGATGCAGAGGAATGGCGCTGCGTGTCCTGAATAGATTGGGTTGTTGTCTCCTTTTTTGACGAAATCTGTCAGCTTGGAAGGAAATATTATTCATAAAGCAGGTATTTCTCTCTCATCTTTTTGTAGGCTTCCAGTTCATTCTGCCATCCTGCACGGATTTCTTCTTCACTGGCTCCTTTCATGATTTGTTCCCTTACGGTACGGTTCCCTATCAGCAGGTCGAACCATTGCGGGCGGGTAAAGAACTTGTCCGCTTTCCCAAGGTCTTGATAAGCTTGATAATAGGTGATGATGTATTTTAAAGAGAATCCTTTCGGGGCGGTGATATGGCGGAGATTATTGCCATAGCAGTATTGGTTTTTATACATCGGATTCTTGTCAAAGCCTTCCAAGGCTTCCGGTCTGAAAGAAAAGGAGGAGATGCGGATATCCGGTGAACCGATTACTTGAAAAGGATAAAGAGTACCTCTGCCCACACTGATGGCTGTACCTTCAAACGGACAGAGTGAAGGATATAAGGCAATTGCCTGGTCGTTGGGCAGGTTGGGAGAGGGTTTTACCGGAAGCGAATAGGGTTGTCCGTGTTTCCAGCCTTCCACGGGGATGACGGTCAACGCGCATTTTTTGCCATTGGGCAGCCAGCCTTCGCCATTGATCATTTGAGCCAGCTCGCCTACAGTGCAACCGTGTAAAATGGGGATGGCGTGCATACCCACAAAACTTTTCTGGTTTTTCTGTCGCACAGGGCCGTCCACGTAATCACAAGGATTGGGCCGGTCTGTGATGACCAGTTGTTTCCGGTTCTCGGCACAAGCTTCCATTACATACTGCATGGTGCTGATATAGGTATAGAAACGGGCACCTACATCCTGAATGTCGAACACAATCAGGTCTATGTCCTGTAGCTGTGTGGCTGTAGGTTTCTTATTTTTACCGTAAAGGGACAGGATGGGTATTCCCGTGCGGGTATCTTTTCCGTTCCTGATGGTTTCTCCGGCATCGGCGTCACCCCGGAATCCGTGTTCGGGAGCGAATACCTTTTTTATTTGTATATGCGCTGCAAGCAGGGTGTCCAACAGATGGGTTTCTCCTACTTTGGAGGTTTGGTTTACAACCAATGCCACACGCTTCCCTTTTAATATAGGTAAGAGACGGTCCATCTGTTCGGCTCCGGTGATAACCTTTTGCGCGGTCACGGCGTTGCAGATAAACAAGAGGCAGTATAGGAAAATGTATTTTGTTTTCATGATATGTGGCGATTATTTTGTAATATTGCACAAAAATAAGAATTTAATTGAGAATGGACGCACTTGCTATCATTAATAAATATTATCCTGAAGATAATGAACTGAAACATATCCTGCTGGCGCATAGCCGTTCGGTGGCCGATAAGGCGTTATGGATTGCCGGAAAGCATCCGGAATTGAATCTGGACAAGCAGTTTCTGGAAGAGGCGGCGATGCTGCACGATATTGGTATTTTTATGACGGATGCTGAGGGCATTTGTTGTTTCGGATCTTATCCTTATATTTGTCATGGATATTTGGGGGCTGATCTGATGCGGAAAGAAGGATTTCCGCGTCATGCATTGGTCTGTGAGAGACATACGGGAGCGGGTATGTCTTTGCAAAGTATTATTGACCAGCAGTTGCCTGTTCCTCATCGGAATATGGTTCCGGTTTCGCTGGAAGAACAGGTTATTTGCTTTGCCGACAAGTTTTTCTCAAAGACGCATCTGGACAGGGAAAAGAGCGTGGAGAAGGCGTTAAAGAGTATTTCACGTTATGGGGAAGATGGGATAATCCGTTTTAACCATTGGTGCGAATGTTTCTTGTAAGCCTTAAAAATAAATTAAATATCCGCTAAATAGTTCATTATTGGCGGATAATGCTTAATTTTGCCCCTCAAAAGCGTAAATGATTTGTGAATGACGCCACTAAAACGACATAGATTTATAACATTCCTACTACTATTTGCATGCCTGTCACTTTCTTTAAGTACAGGTGCTCAACGCAGAAAGCGGAATTCTGCATCCGGTAATGATTCCCTGAAAGTAGATAGTGCTTTGGTAG
>OLGE01002803.1_pt1 | contig 14803 bp, 10 predicted proteins | sample 1605151 | NCBI WGS metagenome assembly OLGE01 (sample SAMEA3888912, study PRJEB22519) | human gut metagenome | biome: human gut; feature: human-associated habitat; material: faeces | place: Denmark | collected 2010
GGTGTTACCGATACGCAGATTGAAAATCTGCAAGATAAAATCTATAACGGAAAAGCCACAAGAGCCGACATCACACGAGTTACCAAAAGACTCGGCGATGATATTGCCGGCGTATATGGTTTTTCTATTCCAAAAAAATAGCTATGCAAAAAATGCATAGCTTGAAAAGATAAAGATATAGAGGGGGAATTAAGGATCAGTATTAAAGAACTTTTTTAAAGCTCTTCCTTATCCATGTATGCATTATATCAAAGAATTCTTAAAATAATCTTAAAGCTTATTTAATGCTCATTATCGCTGTTTCGAGTGCGATTTCCATCATGTCGGTAAAGCTTGTTCTGCGTTCCTCGGAAGTTGTGGAAAGATTTTTAAGCGGGCAGTCTGAAACGGTTAGAATACAAAGCGCTTTTTTACCGAATCTTGCGGCGTTCATGTAAAGAGCCGCAGATTCCATTTCAACTCCCAGGACATTCATTTTCTGCCATTTTGCAAGAGAGCTGCCGTCGTCATAAAAGGTATCGCTGGAAAGTACATTGCCGACATGATAAGACGCCCCCTTTTGTTCAGCGGCTTTAACCGCATTGCTGAGAAGACTGTAAGAAGCGGTCGGCGCATATGTTCCGGGCAGTCTGAACTGCGCTGCAAAGTTTGAATTTGTGCAGGCGCCCATTGCAATTATAATGTCGCGCAGTCTGATATTTTCAGCGATTCCGCCGGCGGTTCCGACTCTTATGATGTTGTCGACTTCATATTCTGTGTAAAGCTCATGGGAATAAATTCCGATAGAAGGAATCCCCATTCCGCTTCCCTGAACTGATATTTCAGTCTCCTTATATTTTCCGGTAAATCCCAGCATTCCTCTGACGTTGTTGTAGCATACGGGATTATCAAGATATGTTTTGGCAATATATTCTGCCCTCAGCGGATCTCCGGGCATTAGCACGGTTTTGGCTATCGCGCCTTTCTCTGCGCTGTTATGCGGTGTCGGCATTGATTTCTACTTCCTTTCCGATTTATATACTTTATATTATATCATGAGTAAAAATCCATGTAAAGATTAAATTTGAAAATATAATAATTTAATGCTATAATATAAAAAGCTATACCGTTTATTGGTGATATTTTCATATAAATATAAATATATTTTGTACACTTTACCATATTTTAAGTTTATGTGCAACAATTCATACGATTTAAAACACTTATATTATGAATCGGTTCAAAGGGGGATTTTATAATGCATGATTTCAGAACAGACGCCGAGCTTGCCGGAAGGGGAGACACCGCAGCGTTTTCAAGGCTTTATTCTCTTGTGTATAAGGATATGTACCGAACGGCCTTATATAATCTTAGAAATACCCACGACGCTGCTGACGCGGTAAGCGACGCGGTTGCGGACGCATTCGAAAATATAGGAAGACTGAAAAACGCCGAGGCATTCAAGGCGTGGATTATGAAAATACTTTTTGCCAAAATAAAAAAACGGCAAAGAGAATATATGAACTCAGGAGCAGAGATAAGTCCGGAGAGCTTATATGTCGGAGAGTTTGATTTTGAAAGCTCGGAGCTGAGGGAAGCCGTTTGTCTGCTTGACGATGAATCAAGGGCAATTCTGTCTCTTTCGGTTCTGGGAGGTTACAAGAGTATGGAAATAGCGGAAATAAGCGGAATTAAGGCGTCTACGGTACGTTCAAAGCTTTCGCGAATCAAAGAAAAGCTACGTCTAAGTCTTTGTGAATGAAAGGAGAAGATATTATGAGTGATAATAGCAACGATAAAAGAATAAAACAGATCCTTGAAAATTGCAGTATTCCTGAAAGGCTTGAGCCGGAAAATATTAAGAGAACGCTTGATAATAATTATTCTCAGAAAAAACGAAGCAGGATTAAAAAAAGCAGAATAATGCGTATTGCGGCGGCAGCGGCAGCCCTTGCCGTTGTTTTCGGAACATCTGTATATTTTATGAAGCCGTCTCTTTATAAAGATCAAATCGTAATAAACGATACGAATAAGGCCGCTGAGGCAAGTTCTATGAAATCGGCTGACAATTACAGCGAGGTTTATAATTATTTTACGGCTGCCACTAAGCTTACCAGGTTCAGGAATACTCTTAAAGGGATTTTAAACGGCGGCGTCAAGGGCTATGCTGGCGGCGGAGACATTGTTTATGAGGATGCAATGGAATCTGAATCTGTCGTTGAAAACGGTTCAACGGACGATATTGACGGAGCGGCTAAAAAGGATTTTTCAGACACCTATAATCAGGAGGAGGGAGTACTTGAGGCGGATATTGTAAAAACCGACGGCGACAGAATTTTTTATGCAAACGGAGATAATATTTATATTGCTCGGGCTGATAACGGAAGGTTTTTGGATCACAGCTCAATGAGCGTATCTGGCAAGCTTGGTATCGGCAGAATGTTCGGCGAAATAAGGGACATGTATATTTATAAAGGAAAACTCATAGCTGTGTGCGAGTATTATAATAATAGCGACGGAGAGAATTCGGAATATTATGATTCGTGCTATGGCTGCGGTGTTCAGGCTGATACCTATACGGCCGTTTTTAACGCCTCAAACTTGGAACTGATCGGATATTATATTCAGGAGGGAAGTTATAATGACGTTAGGCTTATGTCGGACGGATATCTTTATATAATTTCTTCCGATGATAAATATTTAGATTATGAAGAAACGTCAGACGATGATATAGATAATTATATTCCGCAATATTGCGTCGGTAATGAAAGCCGCTATGTTGATCCTGAAAATATTATGATACCGTCCTGCAAAATCACAGAACTATATGATTATGTTTCATATACCAACATATCCGGACTTGATTTGAACAGCGAAACCCCTAATCAGCCCGTAGATATGAAATCCATTGCCGGTTACACAAATAACGTATATTGTTCTCCGCAGAATTTATATGTGGTGTCAGGATATGATGAATCTGAGATTACCCGATTTTCGGTAAGCGGCGGAGCCGTAGCGCCTCAGGCGTCCGGTAAGGTAAACGGCTATGTGAACGATCAGTTTTCTATGAGTGAATATAATGGATTTTTCAGGATAGCGGTTACAGAAAACGTATGGGAGGAATCAACCGTTTTTGCCGAAGAGGACAGCAGTATAGCGACTAATGCGCTGGTAACACAGAAAAACAGCTTGTATGTATTGGATATGGATATGAAGGTCGTCGGAAGCATAAGCGATTTTGGAATTAACGAACAGATTAAATCGGTTAATTTCAGCGGAGATACTGCATATGCGGTAACCTTCCGTCAGACTGATCCGTTATATGCGATAGATCTCAGCAATCCTTATTCGCCTGTAATGCTTGACGAGCTTAAGATTAGCGGTTACAGCTCGTATATGCAGAAATGGGGCGATGGACTTCTTCTCGGATTCGGTGCGGAAGCGGATGAGGATACCGGAATGGAGACCGGAATAAAGGTCACTATGTTTGATAACAGCAATCCCGATGAGCTTGCGGCGCTTGACTCAGTTTCTTTAATAAGCGGCGGCGAATTCGAGTATATATATTCCGAGGCAGTTTATGAGCGTAAAGCCTTGTTTATAGACGAGGAGAGAAATCTAATTGGATTTCCTGTAGATAAATACAATTACGACGAAAATGGACAGAGCTTATATTCCTATCAGTTTTATTCTTTTGAAAACGACAGTTTTACTTATAAAGGATCTATTAATAAGGAAAACGGGCAGGACTCGGAAAATTTCAGAAGAGCGGTGTATATCGACGGTTATCTCTATGCGGTATCGTCAGATGAATTTAAGGCGGCGGACGCCGTTACTATTACTCAAACAGATTATATACAATTTTAAAATAAAAACGGCGTGAATAATTTCACGCCGTTTTTAGTTTATTTCAGTATAATTCCTCTCAGAAGCGACGCGTCGAATACGTTTAATACATTATCGCTGTTAATATCGGCAGCGTCTGCGTTTTCAATATACCTGACTGATTGTACAAGATATTTTTGGAGCATTACAAGATCTGCGGCATTAACCTGTCCGTCAGAATTTATATCTCCGATTTCAAATTCCGAAGGATCATTTTTAAGCTCAAGAACTCCGAAGCCTGACGTGTTGATGTATCCCTGACCGGTAAGATCGCTCCAATTGGCTATTCCGGTTCGTTTGCCCTCTCCGTTGTCGTCGTTGATCTGCACGTCATAACCGACAACCTGATTGGCTTCAAATTCTTTAATAGTATGCGGTATGGCAATTTCGACAATATAACCGCCGTCCGTTATTTTTGCCGCTGTCTTATATATGTCCGGAGATTTTCCGTCAGTAACAGTCACCTCGTTGTCATAGTTGACTCTTATCTGAATGTCATCTTCCTCATAATATGAGGTCTTTCCGTTATTTTCATCAAAAAATATTTCTACCGTGTCTTGTTCATATGCGCTTGCGTTAGCTTTGCTTAGGTTTTTATCCTTAACCTCTATCATGAAATAAATATAATCTTTATCCCATAAAGCCTTTGCAGTACCGTAGGCTCCGTCCTTGCCCATAGTATATTTATTGACGTCGACGGCTTCAGCCTGCCGCCAGCAGTCGTCGATATTACCGTCTATTACAGGAGCCTCCGATATCTTATATGCTGCTGCGCTCAGCGGCTGTCCGATAAAATTAAGCTTGCCGAAGGTATACTCTATGTCTTCAGCGCCTTGAATTTCATTTGTGTTCCAGGCATAATAATTATAAACGCCGGATTTATCTGTTTCCTCTTCAATAATTATCTCCATACCTGCCGAGGCGCCGGATTTTATACTGAGTTCAGACAAATCTATTTCAATATCTTTTGTTTCTCCGGCCTTTAAATGAACTGATTTTGAAATAAGCGTCTCATCTGTTTTGCCTTCAAATACTATTCTTGCATTTCCGGTTACAGCGGATTCAAGTCTGAAAATAACTGTATTTCCGCTCCATATTGTTCTGAAGGACGCTGCATTAACAATTTCGTTTTTCTTTTGCAGCCTGAACGCCTTTTCATAGTCGGAATCAGTTCCGTTATATTCCAATGAGCTTGACGTTTTTATTTTCTGAATTTCCTTGTCCGTATCAGCCACAGCGTAAAATGCGTCTTTTGCCTGATAATCGGTATCGAACAGATTTGGATATCCTCCGATCCATGAGCTGCTGTCAGAAATTCCCCATGTTATAACTGCCGTAAGATTTACACCTTTATTTACCAGTTTTTTAAATAGGTTGAAAACATCCTGATAACGCTGTGCCAGGTCAAGCATGTTTTCCTGACTGTTTGATTTTTGATCTATATCAAGCTCGGTAATGTGTATTTCAAGACCAAGCTCATCATATTTTCTGAACGCTTCCTCATAAAGCTCTATGGAAGGATAGCTCATGCCTATGTGGGACTGCATGCCTATGCCGTCGATATTTCCCTCCTTAACAAGCTCTTTAATTTTTTTAATGATTCCGTCTCGCTTTGCGGGAGTATATTCGTTATAATCATTATAAAACAGCTTGCAGCCTTCCGGAGCGTATTTTCTTGCAAATTTAAAGGCGTAATTGATAAACGAATCGTCGCCGAATACCTTAACCCATGCAGACTGACCCGACACAATATTATTTGAGCCGGCCTCACGCATTGTTCCTTGCTCTGAAAAGGCTTCGTTGACTACGTCCCATGCGTAAAATTCAACCTCCGGATATTCGTCCTTGAGCGTCTGCATAAGATTTTTTATATAGTTTTCAAGCCTTTTTATCATTACCTCTTTTGATACCCATGCGCCGTCGTCATTAAAATTTTCCTTAAAGAACCAGTCCGGCGTCTGACTGTGCCATACAAGAACGTGGCCTCTTACTTTTATATTGTTTTCCTTTACGAAATCAAGCTGTTTTCTTGCAGCGTCAATATTCACCTGAGGATTTGTATCGTCGTTGTGTTCAGCAGCATATTTTTTTGACGCCGACTGATCAAGAGTTGAATCCGGCTTTAATGTGTTTCCGAATGTTATGCTGTCGTAGTGCTTTACTATAATATCCTTTGCTGCCTGGACCTCCATATCGCCCTTTGAGCAGGAGCCTCCGAGAATAAAATAATCAGAATATACGTCCTTAAGGCTTGGAATATCCATCTGAGCCTGCGGCTCGGGAAGCGGCTCTGCGGATACATTATCTATATAAAAATCCATAAGATCCTGATCCGTTACGCTTGCGTCATTTTTCCAAGCCGTTTGAAAATAAATCACAAAATTTGCAGCGTCAGCCGGTATAGTATATTTCGCTTCAATTTTAGCCCATTCGCCCTTAGAGGCGGTAACCCGTCCGATTTCGATATATTGCTCTTTGCCTTCCTGCTGAAACTGTATATTCATGGAAAAGGTCTGTGTTTCCGACCATTCGTCACCGTTATACATAACCCAGCCCGTGAATTTATAATAGCCCTTTGCGGAAAGAACCATTGTTTTATTTTCTGAGGGACCGTTCCAAAGGCTTTTTCTGCCGGAAGTGAATAAAGCGCTGCTTCCTTCGCAGCCGACGCCTGAAACAATTTCGCAAACGGCGTCGCCTCTTCCGCTCCAGCCGTTTATTCCACTCTCAAAATTTTCGGTGAAGCCTTCTGCCGTTTCACCGTCATCATTAGGCTCGCCCGTTGCCGAAATGTCGTCGATATAAAAGTTTATAAGATTAGACGGCGTTTCAAAATAAATCGTTACGTTTGAAGCGTCGTCCGGAATGGTATAATTTCCGCCTACCTTCGCCCATTCGCCTTTTTTTGCCTGGGTATTTGCAATTGATTTATACTGTTCTTTGCCGCTTGAATCCTTGTATAGTATCTGTAAATTGATCTGCTCGGTATCGTTTCCTTCATCTTGCATTACATATCCGCTGATGTAATAGTTTTTACCTGGTCGCAGCTCTTTTATTTTAGCGCATGCGGCGCCGTGCCATGCGATTGTTCTTTCGCTAACATAAAGCGATTTACTGCCTGTGTTTGCGGCAGCGTCCACAACGCTTATGGAGGCGTCGCCTCTGCCAGCCCATCCGCCGAAGCCGTTTTCAAAATCGTCTTTAAAAATTTCAACGATTTCAGCCGACGCCGAAAAAGGCATGGTAGCTGTCATGCATATTAGCATAGCTGCTGAAATAATGCATGATATTATTCGTTTTTTTATCATATGATGCTCTCCTGTATATTATTTTTTTCATTAAAAAGTATAAACCATTTTATAAATTTTGTCAACTATAACGATTAATTTTGTGATAAATATCAAAAATCTTATGCGGGTTACTGTAAATCAGACAAATGATATGGCAAAATACTGTAAAAATCATATTTTATATAACGGACGAATATACATTAATAAAACTTTATTTTAAATGAATGGAGGAATAATTTTGAACGATAACGATTTCAGAAATGAAAGTCAAAGATATTTTGATGAAATGATGAAGCTGTATGCAAAAAGCGGAAATGCGAATTCTAATGCGGAAGGGGTACAGTCCGGACCATCATCTGCTTTAGGTAATTCAATACCTGTGAATAATAATTCAGCGACTCAAAGGATAAATAATGCGGAAAGAATGTCTGATAATAATATGTCAGAGCCTGAAATAAATTTAAATGAGGTTAGAGAAATGCCGCAGGGACAAACGGGTACGGAGCGGCAGCAAAGTATGATGAGAGAAATGCCGCAGGGGCAAACGGGTACGGAGCAGCAGTCAAGCGTGATGAGAGAAATGCCGCAGGGGCAAACGGGTACGGAGCGGCAGCCAGGCATGATGAGAGAAATGCCGCAGGGGCAAACGGTCACGGAGCAGCAGTCAAGCATGATGAGAGAAATGCCGCAGGGGCAAACGGGTATGGAAACACAGAATAGGTTGATGAGGGAAACTATGGATAGAAACGGCGATGATTCTCAGAAAAGCGCCGTTGAGAGATTGGCAGAAAATATTTTTTCCGAAGCAGAAATTTCTAATATGGAAAACGATGTAAGGGAAGACGAATCTAATTTTGAAAATCGTTTTCCGTCGCCTATTATACCTGATTTTATTAGGCAGTCATCACCGCGGCAGGAGAATAGGCCCGTTACAATAACAGAACCCGGTATATCATCAAGGACTACCGGTCGAACGGTTAATCCTGTAAACAGCGAGCATGGTTTTTTAAAGGTTGAGGTTAGAACCGGCGAAAACGGAATACCGGTATCGGGAGCAGCAGTCTCAGTAACAAAAAAGAACGGAAAAGAAGAGGATATAATGTTTACGGGAATTACCGATGAAAGCGGTTCTGTTCCGATTATAGAGCTTCCGGCTCCGCCTATGGGAACAGATAACACTCCGGAATCGTTTGAGCATTATGAAACATATATGGTGAGCGCCTATTCAAACGGCTTTTACCGCGAAGTCAGTGAAAATGTTCCGATATTTTCCGGAATAACTTCGATACAGAGGTTTAATCTGATACCGGAGCCTTTTAATTATGACGATATGGGGCGGTCAATTGTAATTGAAAATACTGAACCTGATTTCTAATTGCATGATTTTACCGCCGACTATAAAGAAGGAGAAATTTTTATGACAGGAGAACCTTTTATTCCGGAAACAATAATCGTGCATCTTGGCAGACCTGATGAGGACGCCAGAAACGTTACGGTCAGCTTTCCGGATTATGTGAAAAATGTGGCGAGCAGCGAGATTTTTCCTAACTGGCCTGAAAATGCGCTGAGAGCTAATATATATACTATCGTTACATTCGCTCTTAACCGCGTTTACACGGAATGGTACCGTTCAAAGGGATATGATTTTGATATTACGGATTCTACGCAGTATGATCAGAAGTTTATATTCGGTCGTGAAGTTTTTGAAAATATAAGCAATATAGTAGACGAGATATTCAACGATTACATAGTACGTCAGGGAAATGTCGAGCCTCTTTTTGCACAGTTCTGCAACGGCACAACCGTAACCTGCGACGGGCTTTCTCAATGGGGAACGGTTGATCTTGCCGAAAGAGGCTATACGCCTTATCAGATTCTTCAATATTATTACGGGGAAGATATTAATATTGTTCAAAACGCGCCGATCTCCGCGGCAATTCCGTCTTTTCCTGAAATAGATCTCAAAACCGGTATACAGTCAAACGAGGTCAGAGACGTTCAGATTCGGCTGAACCGTATTTCAAGAAATTATCCGGCGATACCTAAAATACCGGTTACAGACGGTATTTATGACGACAGTACCGAGGAGGCGGTAAAAAAGTTTCAGGAAATTTTTAATCTTCCCGTAACCGGTACTGTCAATAAGGCTACATGGTATAAAATTATGTACATTTATACAAGCGTAAAAAAGCTTGCGGAGCTTAATTCCGAGGGTCTTAGCGTGGAGGATATTCAGAAGCAGTATATAACGGAGCTGAGCATAGGAATGCAGACTCCGGAGGTAAGAGTTCTTCAGTATTTTCTGGCGGTAATCGGCGCATATTACGCCGCCGTAATGCCCGTCGATATTACCGGTTATTTCGGAGAGCAGACGGAACGTTCTGTAAGGTCTTTCCAGCAGGTTTACGGTCTTCCGCAGACGGGAACGGTAGACAGGCAGACATGGGTTGATATTTACAGAGCCTACGAGGGCATCGTGGAATCCATACCGATTACGGACGGCTCCGATGTTATTCTATATCAGGGCAGAGTACTCAGAGAAGGCATGACGGGGGAGGATGTTAAAATTCTTCAGGAATATCTTTCGTTTATTAATCAGACATTTCCTAATATACCGGCAGTGGAGAATACGGGTTATTTCGGTCCGGTAACGCGTTCGTCTGTTCTTGCGTTTCAGCGGCAGTTCGATCTGCCGGTCAACGGAATAGTTGGAGGACCGACTTGGAACGAGATAGCGGGCGTTTATTCCGATTTAAAATATGGTTTTGACAAAAGGCCATATCAGAATCCCGGATATGTTATTCAGTGAGAGGGAGGAAATGTGAATTATGTTCAGCGACGAACAGCTTAGGCAGCATATAAGAGAGCTTCAGCAGTTTTTATTTGGAATTTCGCATTATAATGTGAGAATTCCTGTTATTATTCCGGATGGAATATACGGCGCGGAAACCGCGGGAGCTATCAAAATATTTCAACAGGAATATGGGTTAATGCCGACGGGAGAAGTAGACAGGTATACATGGGATAAACTGGCAGACGTACACAGGGAGATTTTCATAAATATAATAAGACCGGACGCTTTCAGGAAAAATTCCTTGCTGATACCGGGCAGCGCAGGGCCGGTCGTTTATCTGGTTCAGGTCATGCTTAATACTATATCGGATAGGTATGATAATATTCCTCCGTTAGGTTTAACAGGTATATATGACGAACCTACAGAAAAATCCGTTAATATGTTTAAGGAGGTAACAGGCGACCGCAATAATTACGAAGGGATCGACGCAGAATTATGGAATGAAATCGTTTCAGCGTTTAATAAACTGGTATAGTTAAAAAATCCTCCTAAATCATAGGAGGATTTTTACATTTTATGGATATAAATATTATTTGATAAGCGTTTTTGCCGTTTCTATAGCATCATATGAATTTATTGCGCCGTCGTATTTAACATTTTACATGAATAATAATTTACAAATTTCGAGTTATTTCTTTAATTGATGTTTACAATTTTTAAACGGCATGATATAATGTATTTATATAATAATCAAGGATTGTGCAGTATATAACTTTCGGGGGACGGCGGAATGTTTGCAAAAATCAATAGTCTTGGTCTTTTCGGACTTAACGCTTTCAGCGTAGATGTAGAAGTTGAAATAAGCAGGGGTATACCTGTTTTTGATATTGTAGGTCTGCCGGATTTGGTAGTCAGGGAAAGCAGAGAGCGCATAAAGGCTTCTATGAGGAGCTGCGGTATGGAGTTTCCCGTAGCGAGGGTAATGGTGAATCTTGCGCCGGCAGGAACCCGTAAAAGCGGATCTGTTCATGATACGGCGATTTTTATGGCGGTAATGAAAGCCGCGGGATATATAAACGCGGAGCTGGATAGCTTCTGCTTTATCGGAGAGCTTTCACTAAACGGAGATCTGCGTCCTGTAAACGGCGTTCTGCCGATGGTTCTGCTTGCAAAGGAAGAGGGAATGAAAGGGGTATTCGTTCCTTCGGAAAACGCTTTTGAAGCGACGGTAGCCGACGGCATTGATATTTACGGGGTTTCGGATATAAAAGAGCTGATAGAGCATTTTACAAGTTCCCGCCGTATAAAAAAATCCGGAAAATTCAAGCTGCCCGTCAGGGACAAAGGCCCTACTCTGGATTTTGCTGATGTTAAGGGCCAGCGAACGGCCAAGGCCGCTCTTGAAATTGCGGCCGCCGGAGGACATAACGCTCTTTTAATAGGTACTCCGGGAAGCGGAAAGAGCATGCTTGCAAAAAGAATGCCTTCTATTCTGCCGGATATGACCTTTGACGAGTCGATAGAAACGACAAAAATACATTCTATTTCCGGAATGCTTGATCCTGCTTCTCCGTTTGTGACTTCAAGACCGTTTAGGGCTCCTCATCATACGATTTCTTCAGCAGGGCTTGCAGGCGGAGGAACAATTCCTAAACCCGGTGAAATTTCCATTGCTCATAATGGTCTGCTTTTTCTGGACGAGCTTGCGGAATTTGACAGAAGGACTCTTGAAATACTTCGCCAGCCTCTTGAGGACGGCAGAGTGACTATTTCAAGAGCCTCCGGAACTGTCGTTTATCCTGCTTCAATAATGCTTATTGCGGCGATGAATCCTTGTCCCTGCGGATATTACGGGCATCCAAGCGGAAAATGCAGGTGCAGTCATAAGCAGGTGGCCAATTATCTTTCAAAGATTTCGGGACCTATGCTGGACAGATTCGATCTGCACATAGAGGTTGCTCCTGTCGAATTCAGCGATATATCGTCCGATAAGAAGGAGGAATCCTCGGCGGAGATCAGAAAAAGGGTTTCATCCGCAAGGGATATTCAGAATGAACGGTTTAAAGGAACCGGTATTACCTGCAATGCTAAAATAACTCCTGACCGTCTTAACGGTTTTTGCCCTATGGACGATAAGGCAAAAGCTTTTATAGGAATGGCCTTTGACCGTCTTGGATTATCTGCCAGAGCTTATGACAGGCTATTAAAAGTAGCAAGGACTATTTCGGATCTGAACGGCTGCGAAAAAATAGAGAAAGAACATATATCCGCCGCGATACAGTTTCGCAGTCTTGACAGAAAATACTGGAGCGGCGAAGAACAAAAGTAAAAAATTGAAAGGCAGCAAAATTTATGAAACCCATTTTAAAAAAATTCTCAGGCTTTTACAGGCGGCTTGATAAAGGCCTGCTGGTAGTTGTTACGGTTTGCTCGGTAATAAGCGTCGTGCTGCTGTATTCTCTTTATAAAAATGAAGTAGGCGGCATTGAAAGCGGCTATTATGTTACTCAGCTTGTTTCAACCGCACTCGGAATCGTCGTATGTCTTATAGTAGCTTCCATTGATTATCATACGCTGTCGAGGCTGTGGTTTTTATATGCTCCCGCGGCGCTTTTTCTTGTTCTGCTGACGTTTACAGGTCTTGGCCTTCAGAGAGCTGGTGCAGACGATAGGGCATGGCTTAATCTCGGATTTACAACAATACAGCCGTCGGAGCTTCTTAAGCTCGCTTTTATATTTACGTTTTCATTTCATCTGTCAAAGGACGAGGCCAATATTAACCGTCCGCTTCATCTTCTGCTGATTCTTATTCATGCGGCTGTGCCGATAGGTCTTATAGTCCTTCAGGGAGATTATGGAACGGCTATGGTATTTTTGGTTATGTTTATAATAATGCTGTTTTCTGCGGGACTTTCAATTAAATATATAATTGCGGCTATTGTTATAACGCCTCCGATAATTTATATCCTTTGGAATTATGTTTTGCAGTCGCTGCATAAAAATCGTATTCTTGTTCTGTTACACCCGGGTACGGATCCTATGGGTTTGGAATATCAACAGGATCTGGGACTTGCTTCTCTCGGAGCAGGCGGTCTTTTCGGAAAAGGTCTTTTCGGGGGGAATGATTACGTAGAGGTACCGGAAATACATAATGATTTTATTTTTGCTTATATAGGTCAGGTATTCGGATTTGTCGGAGCGATTGCCGTTATCATATTGCTTGCTTATATTTGCATTAAAATATTAAACGACAGCCGTAATACAATGGACAAGTTGGGAAAGCTTATATGCTTAGGGACCTTTGCGATGATTTTCACCCATTGTTTTATGAATATAGGCATGGTTTTAAAGGTGATGCCTGTTATCGGAATACCGCTTCCGTTTTTTAGCGCCGGAGGTACCGCCTTGGTAAGTATGTATGTATCTATAGGAATGGTGCTGAGCTGCTGCGCTCATAATAATAAGAAATACAGAATGTTTTACGATGAAGATTAAAGGATCTGATAATGGATACTAAAGATATAATAAAAAAGATTGCAAAGGTTCATGAAGCGACTACCGATGAGATTTCCGCTGTGATAAAAAACAGTGAAAACGACGGTTTCCTGTTTGAGTGCGCGGATAAAGTCAGAAGAGAGGCGTATGGAACAGATGTTTATATCAGAGGCTTAATAGAATTTACAAACTATTGTAAAAATAATTGCTTCTACTGCGGTATCAGGCGTGACAACAGGAATATTAAGCGATATCGGCTTTCAATAGATGAAATTATGGAATGCTGTGAAGAGGGATATAAGCTCGGCTTTCGCACCTTTGTGCTTCAGGGAGGCGAGGACGCGGGCTTTACTGACGATATACTCTGTAATATGATATCAGGAATCAAAAAAAGATATTCTGACTGTGCAGTTACGCTTTCACTGGGAGAACGGACGGAGGAAAGCTATAAGCGTCTTTATGACAGCGGCGCGGACAGGTATCTTCTGCGTCATGAAACGGCTTCAAAGGAGCATTACGGCATGCTGCATCCACCTGAAATGTCTTTTGAAAGACGGATTGAATGTCTGAATAGTCTAAAAAAAATCGGTTTTCAGACAGGAGCCGGATTTATGGTGGGCTCTCCTTTTCAGACAACTGAAAATCTTGTATCAGATCTGCTGTTTATAAAAAGCCTTAAGCCTGAAATGGTAGGCATAGGTCCATTTATACCTCATAGTGAAACTCCTTTTAAGGATTATCCTCAGGGATTGCTTCGCGATACTTTAATTATGGTGGCTCTTACAAGGCTTATTCTTCCGAACGCTTTGATACCGTCGACAACGGCGCTCGGAACAATACATCCCGAGGGACGTGAGCTTGGATTAAAAGCGGGAGCAAACGTTGTTATGCCTAATCTTTCGCCCGTTAGATTCAGAAAGCTTTACGCGCTTTATGACAATAAGATATGTACCGGCGATGAATCCGCACAGTGCAGAATGTGCCTCGAGGGACGTGTAAAAGCCGCCGGATACAATATTGTAACGGATAGAGGTGACTGGCGTGTTCAATGAGTTTTCCAGAACAGAGCTGCTTTTGGGGGAAGAAAGCATGAATAAGCTTAGAAATTCTCATGTGGCTGTTTTCGGAATAGGAGGAGTAGGCTCTTATATCGCGGAGGGACTTGCAAGGTGCGGCGTTGGAAAGCTTACCCTTATTGATAACGACGAGGTTGTATTAACCAACCTTAATCGTCAGATTATCGCGCTTCATTCGACAATAGGAATGAAAAAAACAGACGCCGCGAAAAAAAGGATATTGGACATAAACCCAAATTCGGAGGTTTATGCTGTCGATTGCTTTTATACAGGCGGCGAGGTTG
>OLGE01002806.1_pt1 | contig 14793 bp, 15 predicted proteins | sample 1605151 | NCBI WGS metagenome assembly OLGE01 (sample SAMEA3888912, study PRJEB22519) | human gut metagenome | biome: human gut; feature: human-associated habitat; material: faeces | place: Denmark | collected 2010
TGGTGACGATGACGGCGTTCAGGAACCCGATGTGGAACTGCTGGCCGATGGTGTTGAGAATGGTTCCCACCAGCAGCGTGCAGAACAACCCCTGTGCCATAGCACCCATGGCGTCGATGAAATAGCGCTTTGCGGAGAAAACGATGTCCTTACGGCGCAGAAACGCCCGTATCTTTTCCATGCTTCTATACCTCATTTGTATGTCGTTGGCCCGTGGATGCGGGTGTATGTCGTTGGCCCGTGGATGCGGGCTCCTATACTTCATTATATAAGGTCGGGCCGCCGTTTGTCAATGCGTCCCCGAGCCAACGGAACACCGGCGCGCCGTCATCGGCGTCCCGCCGCCGGTAGGCAAAGCTCTGGCGCTCCGGGTGCCACTGAACGCCCAGCACCGGACGGTGCGGCGCATACAGCGCCTCCGCCGTGCCGTCCGGCGCCCACTGGCACGGCAGCAGCCCCTCCCCCACCCTGTCCACCGCCTGATGGTGGCTGCTGGTGACGGTGGGACACGGCCCCAGCAGCGCCGCCAGCGACCCCTCCGCCCGGCTGGGATGCACCATGTCGCCCTCCGGTATCTGATGGCCGGGGAGATCGTCCCGCAGCGTACCGCCCCGGAACACGTTGAGCGCCTGCATCCCCCGGCAGATGCCCAGAATGGGACGGCGCGCCTCCCAGAACGCGCGCAGGAGGAACGTCTCCTCCGGCGGCAATCGGCCGTGGATATCTCCGCCGCCGGGCAGCAGCAAGCCGCCGCAGCCCAGCGCCGCCATGAGGCTGCGGCTCACCACCGGACGCAGTCCTACGGTCTCCAGCGCCAGCCGGTAATTGGTGTAGTCCCCCGGCCTTCCGTAGAGGAACACGGTATTTGCAGGTTTTGCCACAGCAAACACCTCCACTCCCAGAGAATGCAGATGCCGGTGAAAATATGCGGGAAAGGGTGTTGCACCGCAGAGAAAAATGTGGTATGATACCGTGCGTATCGTGTGCGGCAGCGGGAACGCCGCTGCACCCATGACAGGGCAAGTCCCGTAAGGAGATGTACCCAAGCGGTTGAAGGGTCCGCACTCGAAATCGTGGTCGCTACTCGGTAGCTCCCTAACCGGAATCCCTTGATTTTACGGGATTTTTCGGGTATTCTTAACTTAATATTTTTGCTTGTTCTCCCCATCAGTTCTCCCCGTTTTCTGAGGTGCTGATGTTGAGATAAATACGGAGACGTATCGAAGTGGTCATAACGGGACTGACTCGAAATCAGTTGATCCGCAAGGGTCCGTGGGTTCGAATCCCACCGTCTCCGCCAGAAATCACGCCAGTAGTCGGTTTTTCCGGCTGCTGGCTTTTCTTTTTAATTCGCTGCAAAGCCCAAACCATTGAGCATTGCATCAGCCGAAGTCAGCTTCGAGCTGTAATCCAGATGTGCGTAAATGTTCGCCGTAGTTGAGAAGTCGCTGTGACCAAGCCATTCCTGAATCTGCTTCATGGGAACACCGTTTGCCAGAAGAAGCGAGGCGCAGCTATGCCGGAGATCGTGATACCTGATCTGCCTCATCCCCTTCGCCTTGAGCAGCTTCGGAAAGCTCTCTGTGACGTAGTGAGGCTTGATCAGATCGCCAATCTCATTGACACATACATGCCCCGACCCACGCGCCAGAAGTCCGTGAGGGGCTGATGCGTCCAAAGCTCACGCCGGAACTTCATCTCATCCAGCTCTACAATGCGGACGCCGTTTTTGTCGGCGGAGATGTGCTTCGCCACAATATCCATTGCCACTTTGCAGAGGAAAAGGTTCGTGCCGATTCCTGCTGTTGCTGTGATGCCGGTTGTTTCAAGCACATCGAGGATGATCTTCATGGCAAGATCATGTGCCGAGAGCTTGTAAGTATTCAGGTAGTCCGTCACGTCCATGAACACCTCGTCGATGGAGTAGACCACGATGTCCTCCGGCGCAATGTACTTGAGATAAACCTGATAGATGCGGGTGCTGTACTCCATGTAATACGCCATCCGGGGCGGCGCGATGATGAAGTCTATCGCCAAAGACGGATCTGCTTGCAGCTCCGAGAAAAAATGCGATGATCCTTCCAGCCTGCGTCCCGGTGCGTCGTGCTGCCGTCCGGCATTCGCTTCCTTCACACGCTGCTTGACTTCAAATAGCCGTCCGCGTCCGGAGATGCCGTAGCTCTTGAGAGAAGGTGTAACGGCAAGGCAGATGGTCTTGTCCGTCCGGCTCTCATCCGCAACAACGAGGTTTGTGTCCAGAGGATCTAAGCCGCGCTCCCGGCACTCCACGGAGGCGTAGAAAGATTTCAGGTCGATTGCGATATAGGTGCGTTGCTTCATCTTCTATGCCTCCTCGCGTAAATTGAAAATTGTCAGTCCACATAAGCAGCCTCTGCCGCGTTCTTGAAAATCTGCTTTTCAGCCATTGCTTGTAATAGGAAACTGCCTGTTCAAATGTCCAGAAGAAATTGTCTGCAGAGGCCATTTCTACAGAAAAACTTCTGAAAAATATCGTCCCCTGCGAGTATTCAATGTGCGCAGGGGTTCAGCGTTTGTTCCGGCGCGTTTACATCTTCTGTATGACGGCGCCGAGCCAGCGGCACATGGTATCGCCCGCCTGATTTGCGATTTCCAGCACACGGGCATGGCTGTGCTTCACAGTTTGGATGCCGGTTGCCATATTGGTGATACAGCTCACGGCAAGTACCTTCATGCCCATATAGTTGCAGACCATCGTCTCCGGTACGGTACTCATGCCCACGGCATCTGCGCCCATGCCTGCAAAGGCGCGGATCTCGGCGGCGGTCTCGTAGCAGGGACCCATAAACCCCATATAGACGCCCTCCTTGCAGGCGATACCCAGTTCCTCGGCAGTGTGCTTGGCAAGCTCCCGCAGCTCCAGACTGTACGGCTCGGTCATATCGGGGAAGCGCGGGCCAAACCGCTCATCGTTGGGGCCGATCAGCGGATTCGTACCCATCATGTTAATAAAGTCGGTAATGAGCATCAAGGTGCCCGGAGCAAAGTCACGGTTGATGCCGCCGCAGGCATTGGTCAACACCACCTGCTCCACGCCCAGCAGCTTGAGGACGTAGAAGGGATAGCAGACCTCCTTCATGGTGTAGCCCTCATAGAAGTGGAACCGGCCCTCCAGTGCGTAGACCTCCTTTTCGCCTAATCTGCCTGTCAGCAGAGCGCCTTTATGTCCCGCCACCGTGGACACCGGGAAGTTGGGGATGTCCTTGTAGGGCAGCTCCTCCGTGTCGGTAAAATCGGCGGTCAGATTCCCCAGTCCGGACCCCAACACCACCGCCACCGTTGGATGCTTGGTCGTGTGTGCCTTGATGTACGCTGCACTCTCCAGTGCCTTTTCGTAAAGATGCTCCATGGTGTGTCCTCCTTTAGTACTATCACAGAATGCCAGCCCGTTTCACAAATGGGGAAGTTATCGTTCTCAATTCCTAAAAGTCGCTAGTCTTTTTGACAAATTATAGTTTTACTCCCAGCAGGGCAAGATCATCATCCATTAACCTGCGATTAACATCTTCAACGAAATTATAGTAATTACCGCCACGAATACATAAATCCTTTCCGCTGGAATTACGCTGAGCAATCGTGATGATATAATTTCCCACTCCAATCGTAACCCAATACGCTTTTCCGTTACACACAACTTCCCAGGTAGAGTTCAAGAATTTCCCCCTATCAGGGCGTACCTCAGCGGTTTTCGGCGTCCATTCGTTGACATCAAAGCAACGAACCTCGTAGAATCGTTTCTAAAATTCCCGTAGATATACCCCCATAATTTTTTGCGGCTGCAGTTTATTGTAACAGACAGCAGTAAAATGTGCAATGTACCACATTTTTATAATTTCTTTTTTTCTCGTCTGCGTTCTACATCGTTCAACACGTCCTCGTTCTATAATGTACCTATATGGTGCAAACAATTGTACCATAGTCAGCCCCTCGATGATGACCAGCGCGGGGACGCCGTGTTCCGCGATCTCGCCGCCTCAATCGTCCATGGCGGACATGGCAATCTGAGAGACCGTGCCGCGTTGCCCGAGGCTCAGCACAAAGTCCCAATGCCGCCCCGGAAGGAAAGCCGGAGCGGTCCGTCTGCTTCACACGCAGGAAAATCCCACCGGATCGATCCTGGTTTGGAAAAAGTCATTTTCTTTGCAGAGATTTTCCGAAGCCCGGGAAACGGCATTGGCGCGGAGAATACAGATTTTCAAAATTATAGCTCTCCGCATTGGTATAGTCCATGTAGGCGCAGCGAGGGCTTCAAAGGGGCTATTCTCTACGGTAGAGAATAGCCCCTTTGGTATACGTTGCGCGATGCGCGGCGGAAGTCAGCGTTCTTGGACGCAATCGGAGAAGTATATTCCGCTGACAGAACGCTCCCCACTGTGCAGGGTCTTGAACGTGCCGTAGTCGGTGCCGACGCTTTCCTCAATCGCTCTTTTCCGTTTCTCTTTGACTTCGACTTGTGCCTTTCCAAGAGCATTTTCGATGATGACGTTTCCGGTTTCCGGATCGTGGCTGACGGCGTGCCGTTCTTCCCATCAAAGGATACAGAAATCCACATGGGCTGTGCCCATTCATCAAGATCGACAACGGCATTGCAAGCCGGTATCCTGCGTATCCGAAAGAGCCTTGCAGCATACAGTCATTTAAAAACCACTGGTCAACCGACGCACCGTCTCATTGAAACCGGCCGCAAGAAAGACGTTCTGTCTCATCGGTAAGGCATTTTCCTGAAAGTATAGCCGTTTTTTCAGAATACCCTGAATTCTCCCCGCACAAGCGGGAGCTCACCGCCGTATCGCTTGAAGTAGTCCAGCAGCAGGTCGGACATCTCTGTGCCGATCTCGCGCACGATCGGGCAGCCGACGTAGCCGTCGTACCCGCCTGTGCCGCTGGCGCGGTAGCTGCTCAGGCAGGCGGTGAACACATCCGTGTCCTTTATGGGCGTTCCATTCACCGACAACTCGACCACCCGCTCGCCGACCGGCCTTGCAATGTCGTAGGCATAGGTCACGCCGGCGTAGTAGTCGTAATTATAATGCTCCACCTTGGGCTCCAGGAAGCAGTCCGACACCCGCAGCGAGCCGTCGGCGTTTCGGGTGAAGTATTCCGCGCTGCGCTCCATGGCCCGGCGTAGGACGGCGCCGGTGATTTCCAGCACCATCAGCGTGTTGGTGTAGGGGTAGGCGTTGAGGATGTCCCTGCGGCGCACGGTCTGCGGCAGACCGGCGGCGTCGTTGGCAAGGCTCGTGACCGAGAGCTGCGCGCCGCTCGCCGCGAGCTGCACGGTGTTGAAGAGGTCGGCGAGAGCGCTGCCCTCGGCCGCCATCCTCAGCGGAGTATCCGGCAGCATCGGCGTCTCCAGATGTCCCACCACCTGGTCGAGCCAAGCCTGCGCGCCGCGCTCCATGTCGGCGAACTCCGCGAGCCAGTCCGCCCGGCATTCGCCGTGAGCGGGGACCGCTTCGCTGGAAAAGCGCTTCCCGCCGCCGGACACGGCAGCCTCTACCCGTAGGAACTCCTGCCCCTTGTCGGAGGGCTGCACTACGAAGGTGCCGCTCACCAGCTGCCCGGGAACGGACATATGCTGGTGTCCGGTCAGCAGGATGTCGAGATCCAGCTCCTGACAGATGCGGTAGGCGACGTTTTCGTGGGTCGCGGAGAGCACGCGCCCCGTGGCGAGGTCGCGCTCAAAGCCGCCGTGGTAAATGCCGACCGTCAGGTCGACCTGATCGCGCAGCCTTTCCAACGCGGCGGCCACGGCGGGGATCGGGTCGGTGATCGCAATGCCAGCGAGGTGCTCCGGCTTTTCCCAGATGTTCACATAGTCGGTCACGATGCCGATGATGCCGACCCGCAGCCCGTTTCCCAGCGTATGGATGCGCGCGGGAAAGCGCACCCCCGCCTCGTCCCAACGAACGTTCTCGCACACGCAGCGCGCTTTCAGCACGTTGAGGTAGCTGTCAAGGTACGGCATCCCGTAGTTGAAGTCGTGGTTGCCCAGCGTCACATAGTCATAGCCGCAGCGGTTCATCATCTCGGCAAAGCGCGCGGCGCTGCCGATGGTATCGTGGCAGAACGCCCCCAGCGGCGAGCCCTGCAGGATGTCGCCGCCGTCGATGACGAGGGTGTTGCCGTCCTTGCGGAAGAGGCTGGCGCACTTGAACAGCCCCAGCTCCTTTTTCCCCTGTCCGCGGTAATCGGTCGGATAAATGTAGCTGTGCAGATCGGAGGTAAAATAAATCGTCAGCTTTTTTTCGTCCATCGCTTACCCCCGTGCCAGCTTCACGCGGATCTTCGCCGAGATCCACTCGATGATGAGCACCAGCACGATCAGCCCCAGCAGGATTGCGCCGACCTCATTCCAGCGGTACGAGCTCATGGCGAAGATCAACGGCGCGCCGATGCCGCCCGCGCCCACAAGACCGAGCACGGTCGCGTCGCGCAGGTTCATGTCGAAGCGGTAGATGATCGTGGAGGTGAAGTCCGCCGTCAGCTGGGGCAGAATGCCATAACGGATCTTCTGGAAGGTCGTGCAGCCCGCGGCGTCCAGGGACTCCAGGATTCGCTTGTCCAGATCCTCAATGCTCTCAATGAACATTTTTGACACCATGCCGATGGAGCAGAGGGACATGGTCAGCAGGCCCGCGAACGGCCCGGGGCCGGTGACGCGGATGAACATCAGTCCGTAGACAAAGGCGGGGATGGTGCGGATGGCGGCGATGAGCACCCGGCCGACGAGCGCCACGCCCCGCGGCACCAGATTGCTCGCCGACAGGAACGACAGGGGCAGCGAGATCACCGCGCCCACGATCGTGCCAAGGAAGGCGATGCAGAAGGTCTCCAGCAACAGGTAGGGCACGCCGTCTGTGCCGAGCGTAAGGAGGAGCTTCGCCGAGGGATGGAAGATGCCGGAGAGGATGTTCCCCGCCACCTCCAGCCCGTTGCCGGTAGAGCTGCTGACCCTCACCGCCGTGCCGGACCACGCCAGAAGGCAGGCGACGATGAACGCCGCCAGCAGCTGCCACACCCACGTCTTCGGCGCGGAAGCATAGGCTTTTTTGATTCGTTCGTTCATAGCCGTTCCTCCTCACGTCAGGCGCTTGCGCAGCGCGTGGCTGATGCCCTCGATGACCATGACGGCGGCAAAGAGGACGATCAGGATCATGCCAAGGCTGTCGTATTCACGCCAGCCGATCTTTTCATTCATAATGAGGCCCAGTCCGCCCGCGCCCACATAGCCGAGGATAGAGGCGTAACGCACGTTGCCCTCCAGACAAAACAGGGACACGGACAGATAGGTCGGCAGCACCTGCGGAAAGACGGCGGTGGTAAAGGCGCGCAGGCGCGTGGCGCCCAGGGCCTCCATGGCCTCGTAGGGTCCCATATCCACCGTTTCGATGATCTCAAAGAGCTGCTTGCCCACATAGGCAAAGGTGAAAACGGCGATGGCACAGGTACCCGCCATCGTGCCGAGGCCGAAAATGTAGGTGGCGATCAGGGCGCACACCAGCGTCGGCAGGGTGCGCACCAGACTCAAAAACAGGCGCACAAGAAACACCACAACGCGGTTCGTCACGATGTTGCTGGCTGCGGCGACGGCAAATGGGACCGCCAGCACCGCGCCGATGAACGAGCCGAGGATGGACATTTTGATGGTGTCCCACAGCGGCTGCCAGATCTTGCCGAGGTAGGCGGTGTTCGGCGGGAACATCGCCTTGAGGATGTCGAAGAACTTGCTGCCCTTTTTCACCAGCACAGCAAGGTCAAAGCCCGTGATGCGGACGGAAAGGATGGTCAGCGCGATCAGCACAAGTAAGATCAGCGGCGCGCGGCTGCGCTTTTCCTCCACCGCCGTACCGTCCGCCAGCGTATAGACGTGAGGCTTGAAAATGCGGTCGTAGAGGCTCATACGCACTCCTCCGCGCCGGCCTGCTCCCCGTAGATGGCGTCGAGCACCGCCTGATCGACCTTTGCGGAGGGGCCGTCGTAGACGATCTTACCGGCGCGGATGCCGATGATCCGGTCGGCGTATTCCAGCGCCAGCTCCACATGGTGGATGTTAAGCAGGATGGAAATGCCCATCTCCTGATTGATGTGAACGAAGTCCTGCATCACCTGCTTGGCGGTCACGGGGTCGAGGGCGGCGACCGGCTCGTCCGCCAGAATGATGCGGGGGCTCTGGGTCAGCGTCCGAGCCAGCGCCACGCGCTGCTGCTGGCCGCCGGAGAGCTGGTCGGCGCGCATATACGCCTTGTCCAAAATACTCACCTTGTCCAGAGACTCCAGCGCCTTGAGCTTGTCCTCCCGGCGGAACGCGCCCAGCAGCACGCGCCAGAAAGGCATATCCGGCACGCAGGCGGAAAGCACATTTTTGATCACGGTCGTGCGCGTGACCAGATTGAACGACTGGAACACCATGCCGATGCCCCGGCGGAACTGCCGCAGCGCCTTGCCGGAAAGGGTGCTCACATCCGTGCCGTTCACCGTCAGCGTGCCGGCGGTGATCCGGTGCATACGGTTCACCGCGCGCAGCAGCGTGGACTTGCCCGCGCCGGAGCGGCCGATGATGGCGACGAACTCGCCGTCCCCAACGGTCAGGTTCACATCGTCAAGGCCCACTGTGCCGTTGGGATATACCTTGGATACATGGTCAAATACGATCATACGGTCTCCTCTTCTTCCTGATATGAAACGCGGGGAGAACAGCACAGCGGAAGGTTCTTGTCTGTGCGTATCCTCCCCGCGTTTGGGAAAGTTCTGGCTTACTGCGCGGCGGTCAGCTCCTGGATGAGCTTCTGCGCGGCGCGCTCGTTGTCATAGTCGGAGGACTGCGCCTTCTGATAGCCGTTGTGACTGTAGATGTCGATGACCTGCTTGCCCTCGTCGGTGTTGCCGATGTTGATGAAGGCGTTCTGCAGGGCGGCGATCAGCGCGTCGTCCATGATCTCGGAGTTCTTGCTCACGGAGATGGTGTCGTTGTAGATGGGGGCGGTGACGCCGATGACGTTGGTCTCCTCCCAGATGGAGGCCTCGCGGTTGAACTCGGTGTTCCAGCGCTCGGCATAATCGCGGCGGGCGTCGGCATAGGTCACGAGCACGTCGACCTGACCGGAGGCAAGACGCGCGAAGGCGCTGGCGTAGGAATCGGACTGCACGGCGCTGCTCAGGTCAGAGATGCCCTTGCTGTAGTGATCCTGCAGCCACAGGGCGGGATAGATATAGCCCGCGGGGGAGGAGGTGCCCATGATGCTCCAGTTGGCGCTGTCAAGGTCCTCCCAGGTCAGCTCCTCGCCGCCGTTGACCTTGGCGGCCAGCTCCTGGCCCTTGTCGGAGGGACCGGCGATGATGAGCGCGCGGTAGGAGACCGCCTGCTTCTCGGACGCTTCGGTGGGCTGACCGTCGTTCCAGTCCTTGGCGTTGTCGGAATCCTTGCTCAGACCGTTGCGGGTCGCGGTCAGGATGACCTCGGCGCCGTCGTCATAGAGAACATAGGTGCCGCCCGGGATCAGACCGACGTCGATGGTACCGGCCTCAAGGCCCTCGCCGACGGCTTCGTAGGTGGTGCCGACGGTGATCTCGACCTCGCCGACCTCATAGCCCTCCTTGGCAAGCTCGTCCTTGAGCAGCTGCTTGAGAGGCTCGGTCGCGGTGATGATCTCCTGCGGCTCGCGGGACGGAACGAACGCCACCTTCAGCGTTTCGATCTGCTTCGCGCCGCTCTCGCCGTCCTGCTGGGGTTCGTCAGCGGTGGTGTCCTTGCTGCCGCAGCCGGCCAGAAGGCCGAGGCTCATGACCAGCGCGAGCAAAAGTGCAAGACTTCTTTTCATTGTGCTTTCCTCCATAATGTATCGTTTGCATTTCTCCGCCGGATACCCCGTCGGAGCCGATGATCGCGGAAAACGGCATTTTCCGCCGTACCGCATTTTGAGTATAACACAGCCTCGGAGGGAAAATTTTTCCGGTTGAGTAAAAATTGTACCGATTAGACGCTCTCCTTTCGCTCAAAATAGCGCGCCATCAGATCCTCGAACACCAGAATGACGTACCCGAAGAAGGGATTCGGCAGGCTGCCGGCGAGCGTCTGCTTTGTCCCGTCGAGCACGAATACAAGGTCAGAGAGCTGTGCCAGCGTAGAATCGCCCCGTCGGGTAAAGGTCACGATCTTATGCCCGTGCTGCTTTGCGTGGCGCACGTCGTTGAGGACCGGCTCCGTCTCGCCGCTCTGGCTGACGGCGAACATGACCGCCGCCTCGTCATTCACCGCGCTGCGGTGCGCCTCCTGAAAGAGCATATAATCGTAAAAATGCACATTGTTGAACGCCATAAAGCCGCAGATCGACAGGCGCTGCGTGATATAGGTCCCCACAATGTTGGAAAAGCCCTCGCCGGTCGTGAACATCTTTCCGCTGCGGCGCTCCCGGAGCAGCGCGCAGAAGCGCTCGACCAGCGCATCGTCGTAATTGTCGATCAGGCTCTTGAGGCTTTCCGCCTTTCGGTCCCCCGAAGAGGCAAGCTGGCGGCTGAGGTGGTAATAGAGCTCGCTGTAGCCGTCAAAGCCCAGCCGCTTGCACATTTTGACGATGCTGGTCGTGGACAGGAAGTTTTCATTTGCGATCTGCTGGATGCCCACGCGCTTCTCGCCCCGTTCGATGTGCGCGGCAATACCGGTGATCACCTTGCGCTCATCCTCCGAGAGCAGATTCGTCAGCAAAAAATAATTGTCTCCCATGACGGGTCCCCCTCTCCTGTGATCTCAGCCGTGCCGCCCCGGCCGTCCGTAGCACAGCCGCCATCCCAGCGCGCACACTGGAAGCGCGCACAGCACATCGAGGATCGAGTGCTGCTTCATGAAAACCGTGGAAAGGCTGATGCACAGCGCCAGAAACGCCAGTCCGAAAACCGGCCAAAAGAGCAACAGCTTGATGTGCGAAAACTCCGGCGTGTTGAGCTTACGCAGGCGAAACTGCCGGTAGTCCGGCTTTATGACCGTCTGTGGGGCTCGCGCTTTCATTTTTTCTCCGCGCAGGCCATGGCTGCTATGTCGCCCACGCCGTCCAGCACGATGCTGGGCCGGTAGGCGTAGGTCTTCAGCGTCTCGCGCGTCGAGACGCCAGAGAGCACCAGCACCGTGGACATACCGCTTTCCATGCCGGAAATAACGTCGGTATCCATGCGGTCGCCGACCATCTCAGACGCTTTGGAAAAGCTGCCGAGGTTGACTGCCGTCATCAATATCTCAAGCTTCTTGCTGTCCACGGGTCTGCCGCCTCCTGTCCATCAGGGTATTTCAATTTGTAACATAACTATTATAACCGGTCGTTTCTCTTTTTCAAGTGCAGGGTGTAAGATTCTCGGCACAAAGGAGTTGATTTTCCATGACGACCAAAAAATTAACGCTCCGGCAGAAAATTCTTGTTGCCGGAACACTGTTCGGAATGTTCTTCGGGGCCGGAAACCTGATCTTTCCCGTCCATCTCGGCCAAATGGCGGGGCAGAATGCCTTGCCCGCGAGCATCGGCTTTATCATCAATCCGCTCTTCCTGTTCTTCTTTGCCGTGCTGATGCTCGCGGCGCTGCTCGCGCCCGGCGCGGCGATCTCCGCGGTCGAGCCGGTGGAGGCCTATCGGAGCGACGCATTCTTCCCCGCACTCATTGAGGGTTATGCAGATTAGGAAAGACGAAAGAAATGAGATGAAAAGCGCATCACATTCAAGCTATCATCAGTGGCCTTCTGAAGGGTGCGGCAGTGAGTTGACTACAAATTGTAGTCAACTGAAAATGCGCTCAGCAGATAACAAGCGATATATGACAGATGAAAACCTCGTAACCGTGCCGGTTACGAGGTTTTTCTTATGCTCAAAATTTCAGTTTTCCCCTATTTCCCCTTTAACGGCAAAATTCCCCCTCCGAGCCGGAGGGGGATTCTTATTTCATACATATCCAGTGCAGCAGGCTGCCGCGGCGCAGCCCCACTCGCCTCACGGAATCGTGGCCGCTTGCAGGAAATCGTCCAGAATATGTGTGCAGCCGCTCCGCAGCCGCTCCGCTTCGGACACCGCTGCAGCGCGGAAATGCTCCGTGTCGTCCTCCGCAAACGGAAGATGGTCGACGACGATATGGTCAGCGAGTATATGCTGCTCGATAAATTCCCGGCCCTTCCGCAGGGTGATCCACGGGAAATTCAGCAGTGCAAGGCGAAAGTGCTGTCTGGCGATCAACGGCAATAGCGCCGGTGACGCCACGGCACAGTCTCCCGGCAGCAGGATCGCCTCTGTCCCGTGGGTGATGGTCAATCCGTAGTGGGGCACATCGATCGTGTAGTGCTGGCTCTCATGGGGCAGGCGGTAAAAATGCAGTACAACATCTTCTACCACCGCTGTATATTCATCGCCAGACACCAATTCCTGCTCCGCGAACTCCTTCTGCGGCAGAATCAGACGTGCCTTCGGCCAACGGAGGTGCGCCTCCGCTGTGAGCTGCTGCGAATAGTGGTCGGGGTGACAGTGGGTGTATACGATGACATCCGGCGATTGAAACGCCTCCGCCGTCCACAGCTGTCGGAGGCGCTGGGCGCGTAGGGTCGAAAAACCCAGCACTTGCACATCATGCAGCGCATCTACCCAGATACGGATACCGCCGATCTCGATAGCCACGCCGGCATTTGCGCTTAGCGTTACCCGAATGCTCATTCCACGCCGCCTCTGTTGCAGACGGTGTCCCGCACCTCCTCCGCCGTGATGGTACCAAAGTACTCCTCCAGCGGGAATTGGTGCAGCACGCGGTCAACGCTTTCCGGCTCCACGGCGCAGCCGCACAGCGCCTCCGTCACCGGCGCCAGCTCCCGGCGGGACAGGAAATCCCCGGAGAAGGCGATCTCCCGGATCACGCCGCTCCGCACGTTCATGTGTACCTCCAGCGTACCGCCGGCAAAGCGGCGGTGGTTCACCATATCATACGCCGGGGATTTGCCGTAATTCCAGTCCCATGTGGCGTATTTCTCATCCCGCAGGCGCTGTACCTCCCGCAATTCCTCCTCCGTCAGGCTCGTCTCCTGGAACGCGCCCTGTGCAAGCGCCGTGCGAAGGTATTCCCAGAATGCGGGCAGGGTCATGTCCTCCCGCAGGAAGCTGCGGATATTGCCGATACGGGCGCGCACCGATTTGGCGCTCTTGGACTGGAACTTCTCCGGGTGGACAGTCAGCGCCCCCGCCACCAGAGACGGGTCGGAGTCAAACAGCAGCGTACCATGGTGGAGGATGCGGTCGCCGCTCAGCCGCTGGGCCGTGCCGGAGACCTTGCAGCCGTCCACCAGTATGTCGTTGCGGCCGCTGGCGGAGGCGGGGAGCCCCAGCTCGCACAGCGCCTTGACCACAGGCTCCGTGAAGCGCGCAAAGGACAGCTTTTCTTTCTCTCCCGCATCGGTGATGAAGGAGTAGTTCAGATTGCCCAGATCGTGGTACACGGCGCCGCCGCCGGTGCCGCGGCGTACCACGCGGATATGGTGCGTCTCCACAAAGTCGGCGTTGATCTCCTCTGCCGTGTTCTGGTTGCGCCCCACCACCACGGTGTTGTCGTTCTGCCACAGCAGCAGGTAGTCGCCCTCTGTGCGATGGGTCAGGACGTATTCCTCAAACGCCAGATTATAGTACGGGTCGGTGGATCGTGTTTCGAGATAATAGACCATGCGTAACCTTACCTTTCCAATCAAGGGATACGCACCGATGGTTGGCGGCATCGGTGCGTATCCATGATTTGAGGAGAGTATTCGTTGAATGAAAAAAGACACTTGCCAACTATATATGAAAGGGTTCGTCCTGTCAACCCTTACATATTGCTTGCATCGGGGTAGAGAAGCATCTTCCCCGGAACGCCCTGCCGGATCGCCGCCAGTGCATCCTCGTACTGCTCCAGCGTATACCGGCCGCCGATGATCTTATCCAGCTTGTAGTACGGGCCGCTCATCACCTTGGCAAAATCCCGCCAGGTGTCCCAGATCAGACGCCCGGACACGCCGGTAAGCGTGACCTCGCGGTAGATCAGATCATCCGTCATAGGTAAGCATCAAACCTCCCCGCATATAAAAAGGCCGCCATCTCAACGAGCTGCTGCTCACCGAGATGGCGGTCTTATATTTATGAGGCATATAGGTCATTCGCACTACTACAGCGATTGCCGCCTCCGAGGTACCACTCCCATCAAAAGGCATACCTTTTGAGAGAGGCAGACCTAAGGCTAAAAGTACTCGCCATTGGCATCGCAAAAACTAACATTGGCTATTTTGAGACATGCCACATTGTGATTGCCTTTTTGATACGCCCTTACACCGGGGCAACATTATTCTTAGGCGGTTGAAGACGACGGTAAGTTTGTGCAATCAGCCACCATAATCTGCGCCATATCCCAGACACAGTCAATTGCAACGGAAATCAGCCAGTGCTGATATTTCGGGCAGTTTGCTTTCAATTAAGAGTTTTCGAATCGTTTTTTCGTTTTTGCTGTTTATGACTCCATATTTATAGGCGGTTTTAATAATTTCCGGACAGTCAAATTCTTCTGCGATTGACACAAGCTTCTTCGCATTTTTCGTCAAATACTCCATGAACATCTGCCGGACATCCTCTAAAAGAGCAATGGGCTCAAGCATGCGCCCCAGCATTTCCACTACTCTCACTGGCAAGGCCGAAGCCCTAAACAATAAGATGCTGGCGCTTGTCAATGAGAGTGTCAGCTCCGGCGATGGCATCGAGGCCCATGAAAGCG
>OLGE01002820.1_pt1 | contig 14747 bp, 12 predicted proteins | sample 1605151 | NCBI WGS metagenome assembly OLGE01 (sample SAMEA3888912, study PRJEB22519) | human gut metagenome | biome: human gut; feature: human-associated habitat; material: faeces | place: Denmark | collected 2010
CCGCAGACCCTGCGGAGCGCCCTTTACTCCCTTTTATCGGGTCTCATTAAATCAGACTGCGTCCCCGCTGTCAAGAGGTTTTCCGGATTCTTTGCCAAATTTTGCTTCAGCGCTCGAACGTCGTGCTCAGGGTCGTGGCCCAGTGCTGACCGGGGGCGAGGCAGGCGGCGGCAGCGCGTTCGGTCCAGGCCTGCGGGTCGTTCTCGGCACCGGGCAGGGACTGCCACGGCTCGATGCAGACGAAGCGCACCGGCTTGGACAGGGCCGACCAGATGAGGGTGTAGGGGAAGCCGGCCACATCGCAGACGATGCTGCGGCCCGTGTCCTTCTCGTAGATGCCCAGCGTCCTGGTGCGCAGGCCTGCCATGCAGAAGCTGTCGTTGTCGAAGAGGTCATTGGTCAGCTGGATGGCCTGCTGGTTCTTCCACTGGTAGTAACATTTGCCCGTCAGCAGGCCGCCCCCGCTGGCGTCGAGGATGACCGGGCTCTCGGGCTGGTCGAAGCGGAACTCGTAGTCCTCGACGGTGTGGCTGTCATCGAACGGCACCTGAAAGGCCGGGTGGTAGCCGATGCCGAACCGCAGCTCTTCGGCGCCGGGGTTCGAGACGGTGAGGGTGTGGTGAAGGGTCTTTCCGTCCAGCCGGAAGGTACTGGTGAGCACGAAGTCGAAGGGGAACTTCTCCGCCTTCATGGCCTCATCCGGGCGCAGCTCGAGCTGGATGGTGTCGCCCTCCGCTTTCAGCAGGGTGTGCTCCACATCCCGGGCAAAACCGTGCTGGCCGCCCTTGTAGGTCTTGCCGCCATGGGTGAAGCTGCCGTCCTTGAGCTTGCCCGTCCACGGGAAGAGGATGGGCGCGTGGCGCTTCCAGACCGCCGGGTCGGCCTGCCAGAGCAGCTCCTCCCCCGCCGCGTTCTTCAGGCTGACGGCCTCGGCACCGTGAGTGTCCACCGTAAGGCTCAGAAATTCGTTTTGAATGGTCGCCTGCATTTTCAGTATCTCCTTTGTCCTTCTTATTTTCCGGGGCCTGCTGTTTCCAGTATACTCCCCCGTGTGCCAAAAATAAAGTCCCTTCCCATGCTTGCACAAATCGTCACTGGGCAAAAGGCTTCCCCCGACCGGGGGAAGCCTTTATTCGGAAGCACGATTTCCATGCTCTGCTTGCTTCAGCAGGGCTGTACCAGCGGCAGGGTAACGACAAAGGTGGTGCCGTTTTCGCTGCTGCTCTCCACGGTCACGCTGCCGCCGTGCAGCACGGCAATCTCCCGCACAAGGGCAAGGCCAAGCCCCACGCCGCCCATCTCCCGGCTGCGGGACTTATCCACCCGGAAAAAGGGCTGGAAGATGCTCTCCCGGCAGTCTGCGGGGATGCCCGGGCCGGTATCCGTAATGCGCAGTACAGCGGTCTGCTTTTCCTGTTGCAGGGTGACGCGCACCGCACCGCCGGGGCGGTTATACTTGATGCCGTTTTCCACCAGATTGAACACCAGCCGGTAGATCAGCGCATCGCTGCCCACCATGCCAAGTTCCTCGCAGTCCTGCTGCAAAGAGATATTGTTTTTCTGGGCAAGGGGGGTCAGGTCGGTCAGGATCTCCTCCACCAGCGGCGCAAGGGCGATCTGGTCGGTGCGGGAGACTGATTGCAGATTGCTCATCTCTAATAAAGTGCGCACAAGAGCGGTCAGGCGGTCCAGCTGCTCCCGCAGAGAGCGGATCAGCCCGGCAGTTTCGGCGTCCATGGCCGGGTGCTCCTCTGCAAACAGTTCCAGCTTTGTCTGCAATATAGCCAGCGGGGTGCGCAGCTCGTGGGCGGCATTGCCCGCAAACTGCCGCTGCAACTCAAAGGACTGCGCCAGACCATCCAGCATCCGGTTCACCGACCGGCTCAACTGCCCGAATTCCTGCACAGTGTTTTCGTCCAGACGGGTGGTGGCAATGCTGTCCTGATCGACCTGCTGCGCCTGCTGCGCAAGCTGCTGTAACGGTTTCAGCGCTCTGCCGCTGACAAAATAAGCGATGGCAGCGCTGACGATGGTGACCACGACGGTGATGCACCAGCCCTTGCGGCCAAAGACCACCTTTGCATCGTAGACTTCCTGCGAAAAATGCGCCAGCAGACTGGACATTTCCTCCTGCGGGATCTCGATGGTCAACGGATCTGCGCTGCCGGGCTGGTACTGCATCATAAAGCCGTTGAGGGCATCCATGCCGGTAACGCCGGTGCGGTATAAAAGCAGGTTCATGCACACGCAGGCGCAGGCGATGAGCAGCGCGGTCAGCAGGGTGATGCGCCATTGCAGGGACAAATGTTTCATTGTACCTCGCCTCCGATCTCGTAGCCTTCCCCGATGCGGTTGCGGATGGGGTCGTAGCCCAGCGCCGCCCGCAGTTTTTTGCGCAGGGCAGAGATATGCACCCGGATGGAGTTGCTGAAACTGTCTACGCTGCCGTCCCAGACGTGCTCGATGAGCTCTTCCTGACTGACCGGGCGTCCCTGATGCAGCAGCAGATATTCCAGTACGCCGCTCTCCTTCCGCGTCAGCGCAAGGGTCTGACCGTCCACAGCAGCAACGCGGCTGCGGGTGTTGAAGCTGAGCCGTCCGCAACACAGGCAGACATCCTGCTGGATGAACTTGCGCCGGGTCAGGCTGCGCACCCGGGCTTCCAGCTCTGCAAGATGGAAGGGCTTGGAAAGGTAATCGTTCGCCCCGGCATCCAGCCCCTCCACTTTATCTGCAATTTCACTGCGTGCCGACAAGATCAGCACACAGGTCTCAAGGTCGTGCCGGCGCAGGGTGCGCAGCACCTGCATTCCGTCCACCTTGGGCAGGTTGAGGTCCAGCAGTACAAGGTCGTACCGCTCTGCTGCCAGTGCCTCCAGCGCGGCCTCGCCGTCTGCACAGGCATCCACCTCGTACCCGGACAGCCGCAGCTTTCGGGCAATATCCTCCCGCAGGGAGTTCTCGTCCTCTACCACCAAAAGGCGCATCTTTGTTTTCCACCTTTCCCATAAAAATTGCGTTTTTTCTTCATTATAACAGATTATAGCAGACGGTGTTAAGATTCGTGTTAAGATTTTCTTAGCAGAGATTTTATCCCGCATGGTGTATACTGATGCCATCAAACAACAGGAGGCTATGATGTTCATGACAAAAAAACAGGCGCAGCTGCTTTTGCTGGCCGCCGGGGTTCTGATGCTGCTGTTCGGCTTATGGCGGGGCGAGGCAGACACCGTATTTTCAAAAGCCATCCGGCTGTGTATGGAGTGTGTGGGCATTGGATAAGAAAAAGAAAAAGCTTTCTCCCCTTGCCCGCTTCCGGGGCTTTATACAAGCCGGGGCTACCCTGCTGACCAACATTCACCTGCCCAATTTTGCAAAAGGAACGCTGTATCAGGGCGGCGGAAAGCACGTCTGCGTGCCGGGGCTGAACTGCTATTCCTGCCCGGGCGCTGCCGGTGCCTGTCCGGTGGGAGCATTCCAGGCGGTGGTGGGCTCTTCCAAGTTCCGCTTTTCCTACTACATTACCGGCATCCTCATCCTCTTTGGGGTGCTGCTGGGGCGGTTCATCTGCGGTTTCCTCTGCCCATTCGGGTGGTTTCAGGAGCTTTTGCACAAGATCCCATCCCCCAAGCTCTCCACCAAAAAGCTGAAGCCGCTGCGCTATTTAAAGTATGCGGTGCTGCTGGTCATGGTGGTGCTGCTGCCTTTGCTGGCGGTCAATGAGCTGGGCATGGGCGACCCCTTCTTCTGCAAGTATCTCTGCCCGCAGGGCGTGCTGGAGGGTGCCATTCCCCTCTCCCTGACCAATGCGGGCATCCGCGCTGCGCTGGGCAAGCTGTTCACATGGAAGGCCTGCATTCTGCTGGCGGTCATCGTGGGCAGCGTGGTGTTCTACCGTCCCTTCTGCAAGTGGCTGTGCCCGCTGGGCGCGTTCTATGCGCTGCTAAACAAGGTCTCGCTGTTCCAGATGCGCGTAGACACCCACAAATGCGTCTCTTGCGGAGCCTGTGCAAAGGCTTGCAAGATGGACGTAGACATTACCAAGACCCCCAACCACGCCGAATGCATCCGCTGCGGGATGTGCATGAAAGCCTGCCCCACGGACGCCATTCAGTACAAGTTCGGGCTGGGGGACCAATCAAATACCGAAACAACAAAGGAGTAAAACCATGAAGATCCATCGTATCGCCGCACTTTTGCTCAGCCTTGTGCTGGCTTTCAGCCTTGCCGCCTGCGGGCAGGGCGCATCCTCTGCATCTTCTGCATCCTCTTCTGCCGCTTCCTCTGCGGCAGCAGAAAGCAAAACCGAGGAGCAACTGCTGGCCGAGGAAAACGAGATCCTTTCCGCAAACGATGCTCTGTGGGAGAAGGTATTCGCCTCTATGGACAAAAACGTGACCGAAACCACGATCAGCGCCAACTACGGCGATTTTCTGCTCAGCGCTGTGGAAAAGGCAAAAGACCAGTTCTCGGACGAGGAGTACAAGACCCTGACCGCAGATGCCGAAAAGATTCGTGCCATCGAACAGCAGATCGCCGCTCTTGCCCCCGCAGAGGATGCCGCTTCCAGTGCCGCCGCACAGGGCACCGCCTTCCCCAAGTTTGAGGGCAGCGATCTAGAGGGCAACCCGGTGGACAACAGCCTGTTTGCGGGCAACGCCTTTACGGTGGTGAATTTCTGGTTCAACGGCTGCAAGCCCTGCGTGGAGGAGTTGGACGACCTGAACGCCCTGAACGAGAAGGTCAAGGCACAGGGCGGCGAGGTCATCGGCATCAACACCGAGACGCTGGACGGCAACCAGCAGGGCATTGATGCCGCCAAAAAACTGCTGGAGACAACGGGCGCAAGCTACCGCAACATCTACTTTGCCTCCGGCAGTGAGGCCGGCAAGTTTGCACTGAACATCATGGCCTTCCCCACCACCTACGTTTTTGACCGGGACGGCAACGTTGTGGGGCAGCCCCTGCTTGGCGGCATCGACAAGGAAGAAAACCTTGCCGCTCTGCAAAAAAATATCGACGCCGCCCTTGCCAAGGACAGCGCCAAATAAACCTTTCTCCCCTGCCGCCTTCGGGCGGCTTTTTTGTTTGCTGCGGGCATTGCCATGCACGCCCGGGTGCCGGACGGAATACGCTGGGGCAGAAGCATACTTTTACCAGCAAAGGAGCGTATCTCCATGAAAAACACCGGAACTCTCCGCATCCAGACCTTTGCGGCACGCCAGTCTGCCCCCGTGGAGGGGGTGACCGTTGCGGTGCAGGGGGACGGCTTTACCCTGCACTGCATCACTGATGCCACCGGCAGCGCCGCCGATATTCCCGTTGAAGCCCCCGCCTGCACCCTCTCGCTGGACGAGGACAACACCATCCGCCCTTACGCCGTTGTCAGCCTGACCGCCGCAAAATCCGGCTACCGCACCGTGCGCATTGAGGGCATCCAGATCTTTGCCGGGCAGATAACGCTGGCACAGCCTGCGATGATTCCGGTCACGGAGGAAGGCAAAGACATCCCGGACGCGCCCATCGTCATCCCGCCGCACCCTTTGTTTGCGGGCAGCGGCGGCAGCGGTACACAGCCGGTGGAAAACTGCACGCCCCGTGTGCTGGACAAGGTGATCATCCCCAAAAACATCACGGTGCATCTGGGCAAACCGGCCGCCTCAGCCCGCAACGTGACCGTGTCCTTCCGGGATTATATCGCCAATGTCGCCTCCAGCGAGGTATACCCCACCTGGGCGGACGAAAATAACCCAACGGGTCATCCAGAGCTTTTTTCACTCAAAAATTCCATTTAATCGTTATTTTTTGTTCACCCGTCCGTGCATCCTTCGGCCCGACCACTACACGGTCCACCAGCAGCACTGCAAGCTCCCGGGTCAGGTGCGAAACCTGTGCCAATTCCCTCACACGCTGCATCTGGGTCTGGATCGTAGCACTTTCTTCCTTCTGCTGTTCCAGCTCGGATTCCAGCTTTTCGATTCTGGCTTCTGCACTGCTTACTTCATCGAGGAAAGACTTGTTCATCTCAAAGAACTGCGCCGAATCGATCAGGCCGGACACCTTATCCAGATAAAGCTCCTGCATCGCCTTCCGCCGACGTTCAACATCGCCACGCAGCTTGCGCAGTTCCTCCCGCATTGCCTGATTTCTCTGCCGGACAGGGTCGTCCTGCTCCGGCAGCTTTACTTTTTCCGGGTCGAACCAGTCCGACACATATGCACGGATACGCTGGAGCACCACATTTTGCAGATCTGTCAGATTCGTGCAGGTCTTGTTGCCGCACACTTCCGGTGCGCGCTGGTGCATCCGGCAGCGGACATAACGTATCCGGGTGCCGTCTGCCCGGGGAGGACGGCCAGTCTGCTCCATGATACAGCCGCAGCAGCTGCACACTACTTTCCGTGCCAAAGGATGGATCCTGCCGCCGACAGCGCTTCGGGTGCGCCCCTGCATCATCCTCTGAACCGTTTCAAACGTTTCTCGCTCAATGATCGCTTCATGGGTGTTTTCTACAACGATCCACTGCGATTTTGGAATCCAAATCGTCTTTTCAGACTTGTAACTTACCTTTTTATGCTTTCCCTGCACCATATTTCCGATATAAAGCTGATCATGCAATATTTGGGATACGGTGGGACTGCTCCAAAGAGCTGCATTTGTATTCTTCCATGCAATGCGGTAATGGATGCCATGCAGCTGCTTATAGGCCGTTGGGCTTGGAATTTTTTCGTCATTCAGGATGCGTGCGATTTTGTGTGCGCCGATCCCGTTAAGAGCCATGGAAAAGATTCGTCTTACCACTTCGGCTGCTTCCGGGTCGATGATGAGTTTTCCTTTTGCATTTGGGTCTTTGCAGTATCCATACCGTGCAAAAGAGCCGATGAACAGTCCCTCTTTCCGCTTGTGGTCAAGCACCGAGCGGACATTGGTGGACAGATCTTCCAGATACCATTCGTTGATCAAGCCGTTGATCTGGCGAGATTTTTTGTTTGCGGTATCGTTGGTATCCACATGGTCTACCACCGCAATGAAGCGGATTCCCCACTCCACGAACTTTCCGTGCAGATACTTTTCCACCAGCTCCATATCGCGGGTAAAACGGGATTGCGTTTTGGCCAGTACCACATCAAACTTCTGTTCGCTTGCGGCTTGTATCATCGAATTGAATGCCGGACGGTTCCGGTCGATGCCGGAATAATCCTCATCCGAATAAATCTGGTAAAGTTCAAATCCTTTCTCCATGGCGTACTGGATCAGCATCGACTTTTGATTCTGAATGCTCTCCGATTCGCCAATTTTATCTTCATCTTCTTTGCTCAGGCGGCAATAAATTGCCGCTTTCATGATTTGCACCTTTCTTTTTGTGCACGATCGTCCCTGTGCAACATAACGCATCTCTCCTTCAAATTTAAGGATGCCAAATCAGGCGCAGGATTTTGAAGGAACGGTATTGGACAGCTCATCGACGATATATTGTTCAAATCTCTTTTGAAACTGTTTTTTGCGCTGTTCGTTGTTGTCCGAACGAAATTTTTCGTGCAGAATAAACGGAGTTTTTTCCATCGAATCCCCCTTTTCGGTTCACTTGATCGTGCTATGTGTCACTTCAGTCTATTTCCAGTCGGTGAAATTCAGAACCTTCCAGATTTTTCATGCAAAACATTGCAAGACGTTCAAAATCAGCTTGAAACGCTTTTGTTACAATGATACAATAATACTGTCATTTTATGGGAAAATCGGCGTATGCCCCGTGCGGACAGGCCGCGGGCGCGGGGGTTCCTGTGGGGTGTATAAGAATCGCTAAGGCAGCACTGCGCTCCTGCACTTGCGCAGTACTGCCTTCCGTAAATGTGAGGAAAGTATTTTTATATGATGAAAAAGATCTCCCGCCGCTCCTTTTTGCAGGCTTGCGGCGTTGCAGTTGCCACGGCAGCGCTGACCGCCTGCGGCGGCGGTAAGGCTGAAAGCAAAACAGCAGATGCGCACGAAGCCGTCACCTTTATGGCACCTTATAAGGAGATAGAAGCCTTTATTGAGCAGGTACACAGCGTTTACCCGGAAGTGAACATCGAGGTCGTGCCGTACAGCGGCGATAACACCACCACCTGTTTGCAGAATATGTTTGCGGCAGGCGACCTGCCGGACGTCTGCACCTTGACCTACTACGACCCCCAGATCGATCTGGTCTCCGACAAACTGCTGGACCTTTCCGGCTACGATTTTACGGATAACTATGTGGAGTCCCGTCTGCAGGACGTGTTCGACAACGGTGCCATCTATCTGCTGCCCTCGGTTTACAACTGCTACGGCATCACCTACAACAAGACCCTGCTGCGGGAACACGGCTGGGAACTGCCCAATTCTTTCGCTGAGCTGGAAGTGCTGGCTGCAAAAGCCAAGGAAGCCGGGGTCGATCTCTGCCTGTCGCAGATCCAGTATCCGGGCTACGGTTTCCAGTATCTGTGCAACATTGCAGATGCCGATTTCCTTGGCACACTGGACGGCAGACTGTGGCAGAAGGATTATCTTTCCGGCAAGGCAAACGTCAGCAACACCCCCGGCATGATGCAGGCCATGGCCTATGTCCAGAAGTGGAAGGACATCGGGATGCTGAACGACTCCGGCGATGCTCTTGACGACAATGTGACCCTGCAGAGGATGGCCGAGGGGAACACCCTGTTTTTGATCGGAAACACCAACGGCATTGTGGAGGCAGACGGCAACGCCGATAAATTCGGCCTGATGCCCTATCTTTCCGAGGACGGCACCCAGAACGTTTTTGTGCTGAATGTGAACCGCTTCTACGGTCTGAATAAAAAGCTGGAGCAGGACCCCCAGAAGCTGGAAGATGCCCTCAAGGTGATGCGTGTGCTTTCCACCGTTGCAGGCACCAGCGCTCTGCAGCCCGCAACGGCGCTGAAAAGCAGCCTGTTGCCCTTCAAGGGTGCAAAGGCAGATGACACCTACTACGCCGATGTTGCCGATGCCCTGAACGCAGGCAACACCGCGCCCTTTATCTATTCCGGCTGGGAAAACACCATCGTGACCACCGGCCTTAAAATGCTGGACTTCATCAAGGGCAATGCTACCATGGAGGATGTGATCCGTCAGCTGGACGAGGATCAGGACAGTGTGGTGAACAACACCCCGGATGTCATCACTACCGTTACGGAGGAGCTTTCGCAGCAGGACTGCGCCATGCTGGTGGGGCGCTGCTTTGCACAGGCTACCGGCAGCGACCTTGCGCTGGTCTCGCTGAGCACATGGATCCCCGGCAACCCCACCGAACAGAACCACCACGGCGTAGCCGCCAAGCTGTACGCCAAGGGCATTACGGATTACGACCTTTCGGTCATCCTGCCCACCGGCTGGAACCGCACCATCCAGACCGTCACCCTGACCGGGCAGCAGATCAGCGACCTGCTGGCTTCTGGTTACGATGCCTACGGCAACGGCAAGGGCTATCCCTATGTGCTGGTAAGCCCGGTGCAGCCGGGGGCGGGCAAGACCTATCAGGTTGCCATCTGCGGTGTGAGCGACCAGCTGGCTGCCGAAGCAACGGTGACAGACAGCGGCGTGGTGGGTATGGACGCCGCAAAGGCTTTCTTTGGTGCTTACACCACCATCAGCCGGGCAGACACCGCATGGAATTAAACAGAACAGACAGGAGATACTGGATGTGAACAAGAAAAAATACCAAAAACTGCTTTGGGGCACCGGCTTTGTCATCATCGTGTTGATCCTGACCCTTTTTGTCATGAGCCAGACCTACATCCAAAACCTTGTCTACCACGAGCGGCTGAGCCAGATGGAAGAAGTCACCCACCAGATGTTCCATAGTCTGGAGGATGTGATCGACAACCACTGGGACGAGGTGAATGTGCAGTGTAATTATTTGTACAACACCCCGCTGGAGACCGATACCGATCTCTACCGCTATCTGAAAAAGCTGTCGAAGCTTTCCAATTACCATGAAAAACAGGTCGAATTGATCGCCGTGGACTCTGCCGGACATTATTATACCGCGCATGGCCGCACGGGGCTGCTGCGAGGAATAACCTATCTGGAAAGCGCACCGGAGCGGGTCAGCTATGTTTCCAACGCGCTGACCGAGGACGACTCCCGGATGGTGTTTCTGGAACAGCTCTCCACCCCCATCACACTGCAAAGCGGAGACAAAGAGATCACCCTGCGCTACTTTGGTATTTCGCAGAGCATGACCCAGCTGAACGATTATTTCCGCTGCGACGCCTACGAAAATAACAACAGCGTCTATGTGCTGGATCATAACGGCTTCAAGCTGTTCAACGCCAATGATACCGAGCTGTTGAAGGGGCACAACGTATACACCGTGCTCTCCCAGATGTCCTATCTGCACGGTTCTTCCTTTGCGGTGGCAAAGGAGCGGCTTGCCCGCACAGGCTCCTGTTATTCCAACGCCGTGCTGGACGGGACTGAGTATTACTACGCCCTGAAGCAGATGGAAAACGCCCAGTGGACGCTGGCGTTCCTTGTTCCGGCAAAATATGTGGCCGTGAATACGCAGAAGCTGGTCAATATCGTTACGGTCGTTATTGTAGGCTTTGCGACGGCGTTTTCGATCATGGCAGTCATTGCTGGCTGGTTCCTTTTGCGGGAAAAGCAGCAGCGGGAACTGCAGGCTGAAAAAGAGACGAGCCTCCGTCTGGAGCAGTATAACATCCAGCTGACGCAGGCAAACGACGAGATGCGGCGGGCGCAGGATGCTGCCGCAGAGGCGTTACAGTCCGCCGAGCGCGCCAGCAAAGCCAAGACGGACTTCCTCTCCAACATGAGCCACGATATCCGCACCCCCATGAACGCCATCATCGGCATTACCACCCTGATGAAAAACGAGCTGCACGAGCCGGAAAAGCTTGCCGAGCATCTGGGCAAGCTGGAAACCTCCGGTCAGCTGCTGCTGGGCATCATCAACAATATTCTGGATATGAGCCGCATCGAGAGCGGCAAGACCACCCTGAATGTGGAAAAAATGAACCTGCCCCAGCAGATCAGTCAGCTGGACAACATCATCCGGCAGCAGGCAGGTCAGCGCAGTCAGACCTTTACGGTAAGCACCAATCTGCAGCACGAAAACGTGCTGGCCGACCCCAACCGTTTGAATCAGGTGCTGATGAACATCCTCTCCAATGCGGTCAAGTATACGCCCACCGGCGGGCACATCCGGTTTGAGGTGGAAGAGCTGCCCCGGAACGAGCACTACGCCCGGTACCGCTTTGTGGTGCAGGATGACGGCATCGGCATGAGCGAGGAGTTCCAGAAGCACATTTTTGAACCCTTTGAGCGGGAATGCACTTCCACCGTCAGCAAGGTGCAGGGCACCGGCCTTGGCATGGCGATCACCAAGAGCATCGTAGACCTGATGGGCGGCACCATCCACGTGGAGAGCACCACCGGCAAGGGCACCCGCTTTGAGGTCGTGCTGGAATTCCCCATTGATACCAAAGCGGACACGGTGCAAAAGGCGCAGGCGCTCCCGGAGGAAGAAGAGACTACTTCTCCCCTGTCCGGCATGAAGTTCCTCTGTGCCGAGGATAACGCCATCAACGCCGAGATTCTGCAAATGCTGCTGGAAACAAAAGGCGCAAGCTGCACCATCTGCCCCAACGGTCAGGAGATCGTGGATGCCTTTGCCAGCGTGAAGCCCGGCGATTATGACATGATTTTGATGGACGTGCAGATGCCGGTAATGGATGGCCTGGAAGCCACCCGCCGCATCCGCAGCGGCGAAAACCCGCTGGGACGCACCATCCCCATCCTTGCCATGACCGCCAACGCCTTCCTTGAGGATATGCAAAAGAGCAAGGAGGCCGGCATGGACGAACATCTGTCCAAGCCCGTGGACATCAGCGCTCTGGAGCAGACGGTGAAGCGCTTCCGTGTTACCCCCCTAAAGAGAATAAATAGCGGCACATCACGCTTTCGCAGACAATTAACACACGCATGATGTGGAAGAAGGTCAGAACGTGAATACACTTTCCGAGATCGAGGAATATTACAAAGCGCGTGAGCAGCAGCTGTTGAAAAAACTTCATCAACAGGAAGACGCTCTTGTTGCAGCAAATCAAAAGCTGAAACAGTTGACCGAAAGTCAGAAAGTATCGGAGGACGAAACAGCCCGACAGCGCGCTGCACGGGAGCAGCAGCTCAAAGACGAGCTTTATCGGGATCCGCTGACAGGAATTTACAACCGCCGCTATTACGAAGAAGTTGCCCGCAAAACCATCGGCCCGGCGGGTGTCGCACTGATGGATGTGGATGATTTCAAGATCTGCAACGACACCTATGGACATTACGCCGGAGATATGGCACTGGAAACAGCGGCAAATGCCATCCGCTCCTGCATCCGGGAGTCGGACCTGCTCATCCGCTATGGCGGAGACGAATTTCTGCTGGTCTTACCCGGCATTCCGGGAGATATTTTGCAGACCAAACTGGAACAGATCCGCATGGCTGCACAGATGGCATCCGTACCCGGCTATTCGCATTTCCGCCTCTCGCTGAGCATCGGCGGAACGATACAGGCCATCACCGACCCGATGGAGAATGCGGTTCGCCGGGCAGACCGGCTGATGTATCAGGCAAAGTGCCGCAAGAATGCCGTCACGGTGGAGGTTCCGGGGGGCAGCCTGGCCGCACCGGAAAAGCTTTTGCAGGAAAAATCCCAGATCCTGCTTGTGGACGACTCCAAAATGAACCGCATGATCCTGGCAGAGATCTTAGGAGACGGCTACCATATTCTGGAGGCAGAAAATGGACAGGAATGCCTGGAAAAATTGCGGGCAGAAGCCGGAAACATTGCACTGGTGCTGCTGGACATCAATATGCCGGGAATGGACGGTTTTGAACTTGTACAACAAATCCGTAAATCCGTAAATCAACAAGTAAAAAACATTCCGGTAATTGCATTGTCTGCCCGTGACGATATGCACGAAAAAGAGTATCAAGATGCCGGCTTCTCGGCTTATCTAAATAAACCGTACACCCCGGAACAACTTTACAGCAGGGTAAACAACCTGTTAGGATGTGCCATAGAAACCAAGCAACCGACAACACAGATTCCGGATAAAAACGCCCCTTACAACTTAGACATGATCATGGTCTTTGCCGATAATGACAAAGATACTGCAAACCAAATTATCGGGTCTTTCCTAACGGATTGCAAGACCAATTTCCAGTCATTGACCAAGCATCTGGAAGCACATGAAACGGAACAGATTGCCAAATTAGCACACAAAATGCTACCCATGTTCAAGCAACTCTCGATCAACAAGGTAATTCCTTCTCTACTTTTTCTGGAAAAAATGCCATTGGATACAGAAGAAAATAAAATAAGAGAGAATATTGAAAAGATCTTGCAAGAGGGGAACAATATCCTCCAACTACTGGAAAAAGAAACACGTCAATAATCTCTCAAAACATCTCATAGATCCTCCAGACCGAAACTTTTCAATTTATTATATAATGTTTTCCTGTCTATCTGGAGCATACGGGCAGCCTCGCTCTTGTTGTTCCGGCATTTCCGCATGGCATCTTTGATCAGTTCGATTTCCATCTCCCGCCGTGTAGTGGATGTCTTTTCAGCTTCCACGGGCTTTTGCTCCAACTCCGGGGGTAAACAGGCCTTGGAAATCAGACTCCCCATACACAACAACGTTGCCCGTTTCACGATATTACGCATTTCCCGCAAGTTACCCGGCCACGAATAAGTTCTAAAAATACGCATCACCTCATCATCAAACCCGGCCACCTGCTTTCCCAACTCCTCGTTCGCTTTATCCAAGAAATGGTTCGCAAAAATCAAAATGTCCTCTTTCCTCTCTCGAAGCGGCAAAGCCTGAATAGAAAATTCATTCAAGCGATGATACAAATCCTCCCGAAAACGACCACTCGCAACCGCTTCTTTCAAATTTTCATTTGTGGCCGAGATAATACGCACGTCAAAAGGGATATCAACATTCCCTCCCACGGGATGTACCTTACGTTCTTCAAGCGCACGCAATAGCTGAACTTGCACGTCATAAGGCAAATTACCGATCTCGTCCAAGAAAATAGTACCACCCGATGCAGTAACGAAATAGCCCTGCTTATCGGTAACGGCACCCGTGAAAGAACCTTTAATATGTCCGAAAAATTCGCTTGCGGCAAGATCTTTCGGTATCGCACCACAATCTACTGCCACGAAAGGCCCGTCTTTTCGGTTACTCATCGAGTGTATCAAACGAGCGATATACTCTTTACCCGTACCACTCTCCCCGTTAATCAAAACCGTCATCATGGTAGGCCCTACCAGATGAATATATTCATATTGCCGATCGGCACCTTCACTCACTCCTTTTATATAAGAAAAACTCGTTGTCTTTGCTTTTACAGGAACAGACTTGGCCACAGGCTCTGCCTCCAACTTTAAAGCTTCCTGCAACTTTTTAAGAATCTCATCCGGAATGACAGGCTTGGCCACGTAATCAAAAGCACCCAATTTAATTGCCGTAACTGCGGTCTGTATATCGGCATACCCTGTCATCAGAAGCACCTGCGTTTTCGGCATTTTTTCCTTGATCACCCGAAGCAAATCAATCCCGTCTTTATCCGGCAAACGTAAATCCGTCAACACAAGATCAAATCCTGCTTTATCCAATTGTTTTACAGCGTCTTTATAGGAAAAAGCAGCATCTACCTCAAATCCACGTTTTTCCAACCATTTTCTC
>OLGE01002822.1_pt1 | contig 14737 bp, 14 predicted proteins | sample 1605151 | NCBI WGS metagenome assembly OLGE01 (sample SAMEA3888912, study PRJEB22519) | human gut metagenome | biome: human gut; feature: human-associated habitat; material: faeces | place: Denmark | collected 2010
TAGAGCGCATGATTCATAATCATGAGGTCCCCAGTTCAATCCTGGGTCCCGCTACGAAGTTTCAGGGAATTGGTTTTCGAACCGATTCCCTTTTTTTTATTGCCGTTTTCCGGTGTTTCCGTGTGCCCACACAGCATGCCTTAAATGTCCCTTTTGCGCCTTAAAAAGTGCGATATATCAACAATTTGCGTTAAGTTTTCATTTTTTTTATATTTTAATATGTGATGTCATGCCTTTTTGCTAACTTTGCAAGTCAAAACAACTAAAACGAAAAATATGGCTGAAAACAAAAAAATCAAGACCGCACTCGTGTCGGTTTTCCATAAAGACGGGCTTGAAGAGTTGCTCGCCAAGCTTCATGAGGAGGGCGTGAAGTTCCTTTCCACAGGCGGAACACAGAAATTCATCGAGTCGCTCGGCTACGAATGTCAGGCAGTGGAGAGCGTCACTTCATATCCTTCAATCCTCGGCGGACGCGTGAAGACACTGCACCCACGCATCTTCGGAGGCATACTCGCACGCCGCGACAACGAAGGCGACCGCTCACAGATGGCTGAATACGCCATTCCCGAAATCGACCTCGTGATTGTGGACCTCTATCCTTTCGAGCAGACCGTGGCAAGCGGCGCGTCGGATGCCGACATCATAGAGAAGATAGACATAGGCGGCATCTCGCTCATCCGTGCAGGAGCCAAGAACTTCAACGACGTCGTTATCGTGCCGAGCAAGGCTGAGTACGGCGTGCTCCTCGACATTCTCAACCGCAACGGCGCACAGACAACACTCGCCGAGCGCAAGATGTTCGCCGAGCGCGCGTTCGGGGTGAGCAGCCATTACGACACTGCTATACACGAGTGGTTCGCAAAGTAGAACAAAGAGACAACCGCACTTCCGCAGGTTTACGCACTTGCCGCAGACATACAGAGGCTTGCGGAACTTAAACAAACAAAAAAGTCAGAAATTAAATGGGATTTTTTTCTTTCGTACAGGAAATAGCGATGGACCTTGGCACTGCCAATACCATCATCATCAGCGACGACAAGATTGTCGTGGATGAGCCTTCGGTCGTGGCTCTCGACCGCCGCACCGACAAAATGATAGCTGTTGGTTCGCAGGCGAAGATGATGTATGAGAAGACTCACGACAACATCCGCACCATACGCCCGCTGCGCGACGGCGTGATAGCCGACTTTACAGCGTGTGAGCAGATGATGCGCGGACTCATCAAAATGGTGCACACGGGAAGCCGCCTGTTCTCTCCCTCGCTCCGCATGGTGATAGGAGTGCCGTCGGGTTCCACCGAAGTGGAGCTGCGTGCAGTGCGCGACAGCGCCGAACACGCCGACGGACGCGACGTCTATCTCATCTTCGAACCGATGGCGGCAGCTATCGGTATAGGCATCGACGTGGAAGCGCCGGAAGGTAACATGATTGTCGATATAGGCGGCGGAAGCACCGAAATCGCAGTCATCTCGCTCGGAGGCATCGTGAGCAACAACTCCATACGCACCGCCGGCGACGACCTTACTGCCGACATCCAGGAATACATGAGCCGCCAGCACAACGTGAAAGTGTCCGAACGCATGGCGGAACGCATCAAGATACATGTGGGTTCGGCACTCACGGAACTCGGCGACGACGCGCCGGAGGACTTCGTAGTACACGGTCCTAACCGCATCACCGCACTCCCGATGGAGGTGCCCGTATGCTATCAGGAGATAGCCCACTGTCTCGACAAGACCGTGGCAAAGATAGAGAACGCCGTGCTCTCGGCTCTTGAGAACACGCCGCCGGAACTCTATGCCGACATCGTGAAAAACGGTATCTATCTCAGTGGAGGCGGCGCATTGCTGCGCGGACTCGACAAGCGACTTACGGAAAAGATAAACATACCGTTCCACATCGCCGAAGACCCGCTCCACAGCGTGGCCAAGGGCGCCGGTGTCGCTCTGAAGAACATCGACCGATTCTCGTTCCTCATGCGATAATTCACAGAAAAGCGAAAAAGTAAAAGGCTGACACGGAAAGGCAGAAAGCCGCCGGAGCCTGTTGCTTTTTTGCTTTTCCACACTTTTACCCTTACCCGTTATGCGCAATCTAATCGACTTCCTCGCACGTCACAACCACTGGTTCCTCTTCATTCTGCTCGAGGTGCTGAGCTTCGTCCTGCTGTTTCATTACAACAGCTATCAGGGAAGCGTGTGGTTCTCGTCGGCGAACGCAGTGTCGGGAAATGTCTTTGAATGGAACGCATCCGTGACACAGTACTTCTCGTTGGTGGATGTGAACAAGACCCTCACGGAGCGCAACATATACCTTGAACGGCAGGTGGAGCAACTTACCGAACAGCTGGAAAAGGCGGGCAGGGACTCGACGGAAATAGAACGCATGCAGACGAGCGTGCTCAAGGACTGTAACACCATACCGGCAAAGGTGGTGAGCTGCTCGCTCAACAAGCTCAACAACTTCATCACCATCGACAAAGGCTACGCCGACGGCGTGCGAAAGGATATGGGCGTGGTGTGCGGCACGGGCGTCGTGGGCATCGTCTATCTCGTGTCGGAGCACTATTCGGTGCTCATACCGGTGCTCAGTTCGGTGTCGAACATCAGCTGCACCATACGCTCGCGAGGCTACTTCGGCTATCTGCACTGGAAAGGCGGGTCGCCGGAAGAAGCCTACATCGACGACATTCCACGCCATGCACGCTTCAAGCTGGGCGACGTCATAGTGACAAGCGGCTACTCCTCGGTGTTCCCGCCGGGCATAGTGGTGGGAAAGATAAAGCATGTCTATAACTCGGCGAATGGACTTTCCTACCGCCTCAAGATTACTTTATCGACTGATTTCGGACGACTCCGCGATGTCTGCGTGATAAACGACAAGGAGATGGACAGAAAACTCGAGATACTCCACGCCGCCGAAGACTCGATTTCGGCACGCTGACAAATGCCGGCGCATGACGCCGGAAGATACGGAACAATGGCAGGAAAGCATCAGCTGCTGCCTGAAAACAACAGAGAAAGAAAATAGGGAAGATGAGCCTGAAATTCATACACAACATTTTTTTCTTCGTCATACTGCTTCTTGCGCAGGTGCTCGTGTTCAATCATGTGCGCATTTTCGAGTGCGCCACGCCGCTGCTGTATGTCTATTTCGTGCTGCCCATACCTCACGACCAGCCGCGATGGGCCACATTGCTGTGGTGTTTTGCACTCGGACTGAGCGTAGATGTGTTCTCCGACATGCCCGGTGTGGCTGCCGCCTCAATGACACTCATCGGACTCCTGCAGCCATACCTGCTCTTCCTCTTCCTCCCGCGCGACTGCCCCGACGGACTTATACCGACATTCTCCACACTCGGCGTGGGAAAATACATCGTCTATACAAGCGTGATAACGCTCGTATATTGCCTCACGTTCTTCGCACTTGAGGCATTCAACTTCTACAACATCATACAGTGGGCTGCCAGTGTGGGCGGATGTACGGTGCTGACACTGCTCCTTATTCTTGTAATCGAGAACCTCAGAAAACGGAAATGAGCGACTTCAATCTCGAAAAACGCCGGTATGTCATCAGTGGCGTGGCCGTTACCATCGTCATTGTCTATATCATTCGCCTGTTCATGCTGCAACTCATGAGCGACGACTACAAGAAAAATGCCGACAGTAACGCCTTCCTCAAAAAAATAGAATATCCCTCTCGTGGCGTAATAACCGATCGTAAGGGCCAACTCCTCGTGTACAACCAGCCCGCTTACGACATCATGGTGGTGATGAACGAAGAGAGCGGAAGACTCGACACCACCGAATTCTGCAAGAGTCTCGGCATTACCAAGGAGTTTTTCATAAAGCGCATGAACGATATCAAGAACTATTCCAAGAATCCGGGATACTCGCGCTTCACGCAACAACTGTTCATGAGCCAGCTTTCAAACGAAGAATTCAGCATATTCCAAGAGAAGATATTCCGCTTTCCGGGCTTCTATGTCCAGCGGCGAAGCATACGGCAGTACCAATACCCGTATGCGGCGCATGTGCTCGGCGATGTCGCCGAAGTGTCGCCAAGCGATATTGAGGACGACGACTACTACCAGCCGGGCGACTATATAGGCAAACTCGGTGTGGAAAAGTATTACGAAAAGCAGCTGAGAGGAGAGAAAGGCGTGCAGGTTCTGCTGCGCGACGCCCGCGGAAGAATACAGGGCAAGTACCAGAACGGGCGTTACGACCGTCGGCCCGTGGCTGGAAAAGACCTCACCCTGAGCATCGACATAAAGCTTCAGGCACTCGGCGAGAGACTGCTTGAAGGCAAAATTGGCAGCATCGTGGCGATAGAACCGTCCACAGGAGAAGTGCTCTGCATGGTGTCGTCGCCTACTTACGACCCCAGAATCATGTCGGGACGTATGAGGGGAAAGAACCATCGTATGCTGCAGCACGACGCATGGAAGCCGCTTCTCAACCGCAGCATAATGGGTATGTATCCTCCCGGCTCGACATTCAAGACTTCACAGGCCCTCACATTCCTTACCGAAGGCATACTGACGCCATCGTCAGCACTGCCCTGTCATCATGGATTTTATTGTCGAGGACTGCATGTCGGCTGCCACTCGCACGCTGCTCCGATAGCCCTTGTCAATGCCATCAGCACGTCGTGCAACTCGTATTTCTGTTGGGGACTGTACTATATGATGGGCAACCGTCGCAAATACAAGAGCGTGAACGATGCCATGAACATCTGGCGCGACTATATGGTGAGCATGGGATTCGGCTACAAACTGGGCATAGACCTTTATGGCGAGAAGCGAGGCATGATACCTAACGCCGAATACTACGACCGCAACTACCGCGGATCATGGAACGGTCTGACCATAATCAGTATTTCGATTGGGCAGGGAGAGGTGACGCTCACGCCGCTGCAAATAGCCAATCTCGGTGCAACGATAGCCAACCGCGGATACTACTACGCCCCACATGTGGTGCGGAAGGTGCAGGGCGAACCGCTCGACACCGCCTATACGCGCCGCCACTACACCAAGGCCACACGCCGGGCATACGACTATGTGGTGGCAGGAATGCGCTCGTCGGCTCTCGGCGGAACGTGCAGAATGCTCTCGAAATACGACTTTGAGCCTTGCGGCAAGACCGGTACGGCGCAGAACCACGGTCGCGACCACTCCGTATTCATGGGTTTTGCGCCTATGAACAACCCCAAAATCGCCATCGCTGTGTATGTGGAGAACGGCGGATGGGGTGCCGACTACGGCGTGCCGATAGGTGGACTCATGATGGAACAGTACATGCACGGCAAGCTTTCACCTGCCAGTGAGGCGCAGGCGGAGCAGATGCAGAAGCGCAGAATAGGCTACGGACCGCGCTTCCCGGGGCAGAACGATGCACGCAAGTCACGGCAGAAAGCACGCAAGTCGGTCGCCGCTGCAAAGAAAGCAACGGCGGAAACGACAGCGGAGAGCAAGGAAAAATGAATTGGAAAAGCCTCGGAATGAGGCGGAAAGAGACAGCTTCTCACTACATAACATCCCTTATAAGAACAAAAAGAAGGCATCATCACAATGTTATATAAAGCAGACAAACGGCAAAGTCTTTGGGCTTCGGTGGACTGGTGTACCATCGCCATCTATCTGGCATTGATGGTTTTCGGATGGATAAGCATCTGCGGAGCCAGCTATACATACGGCGACAACGACATATTCAGTCTCGGCACACGTTCGGGCATGCAGATAGTGTGGATTGGAACATCCGTATGTCTGGGTTTTGTGATACTTATGATGGACACGCGCTTCTTCGATACGTTCTCATATATCATCTACGGACTGCTGCTGTTGCTGCTCTTCGCCACCATATTCAACCCTCATGACATCAAGGGTTCGCACTCGTGGCTTGTGATAGGACCGCTGCGTCTGCAACCCGCCGAGTTCGGAAAGTTCGCCACAGCCCTTGCCCTTGCCAAACTCATGAGTGCCTACGGCTTCAGCATGAAGCGTTGGAAGGACTTCGCTGCAGCCTGCGCCGTGGTGCTTCTGCCCATGCTCTTCATCATAGGGCAGCGCGAGACGGGTTCGGCCCTGGTCTATCTCACGTTCTTTCTTGTGTTCTATCGTGAGGGAATGCCGGGCAGTATTCTCTTCACGGGAGTTGCGATGGTGGTGTATTTCGTTGTTGGAATAAAGTATGAGGGTGTGTCTTTGTGGGGAACGCCCACCTCCGTCGGTGTGTTCTGCGTGCTTCTTATGGTGCAGATTTTCACTGCTGTCATGGTGAATGTGTACTGCAACGAGAAGAAACAGACCCGAATCATCCTCGCTTACTGCCTTGGCGGCACGCTCATAGCGCTGCTGTTCTCGGAATATGTCATACGTTTCGACATCATGTGGGTGCAGCTTGGTCTTTCGCTGATGCTCGTTCTGTATCTGCTTTATCATGGATTGCGCACCCGTCTGAGTCATTATTTCTACATAATGGCGTTCTTTGTAGGGTCGGTGGTGTTCTTCTTTTCTGCCGACTATGTGCTGAATAATGTGATGGAGCAACACCAGCGTGTGCGAATAAACGTGCTGTTGGGACTCGACGAGGACCTCGCCGGAGCCGGATACAATGTGCATCAGAGTGAAATCGCCATCGGTTCGGGCGGACTTAAAGGCAAGGGCTTCCTCAATGGAACGCAGACTAAGTTGAAATTCGTACCCGAACAGGACACCGACTTCATCTTCTGTACAGTGGGAGAGGAGGAAGGTTTCGTTGGCTCGGCGGGCGTATTGCTGCTGTTTCTCACGCTCATTCTAAGGCTGATACATCTTGCCGAACGCCAACCCTTCACATTTGGGCGTGTCTATGGCTATTGTGTGCTTAGTGTTTTTCTGTTTCATGTGTTCATAAATGTGGGCATGGTGCTTGGCCTTACGCCCGTCATCGGCATCCCGTTACCGTTCTTCAGCTATGGAGGCTCGTCGTTGTGGGGCTTCACAATACTGCTGTTCATCTTCCTTCGCATTGATGCCGGCCGCAACTTAGTGCAGAAGTAGCGAGTAGCCCACATCGCTTACGCCGGGCAGAATCTCGCGTTTCATGTTGTGGCGCACTCTTATCGTGAGCGAGTCGCCCACTAAGAGCGGCAGTGTGCGTATGGGGAATGTGAACTGATGGTAGCTCAGTCCCTGTCCTTTGTTGTTGCCATGCTCGTCGGTGAGTGTGCATTTCAGGGTGTCGGTGTATATGGTTTCGGATGGCGACACCTTCTGTTCCACCACAAGTGTAAGGCTCATGAAAGGGTAACTGTCGTTGGTGCGCAGCATGAGCGTGGCCTGATGGTCGCCCGCAACCTTCGCTTTCGGCACACGGAAGGTGATGGTGTCGTTCTTCTCCCAACCCGAAACGAGGGTGTGTTCATACTTGTCGTACACCATGTTGCCCGTGCATCCTGCCATGATAATGATGGCAAAAGCCAATGCCGAAGCCCGAAACCATTTCTGCATAATCGTCTGTCCCTTTGTTTTTTCTTTTCTTTGAGCGGTTCACTGGCGCATTACCGTCCTTGCCGCAACTTTGTTTACGCTTGCCGTACCGTTGCCGTAAATGCCGGCAACAGTACGGCAAGTGTCGTTATAGCAATGAGTCTCACTCCTTGCTTTCTTTGTTTTCTGTCGCCTGCGGCTTGTTCTCCTCCGTCTGCTTGGGCGCGTCCTGACGGTTGTGGCGTTTCGGTCCGCGCTGTTTCTGCTGCTTTTGCTGCCCCAGCTGTGGCTGCTTCTGCTGCTGTTCCTGCTTTGCCTGCGGCTTGTTCTGGTTCTGCTTGTCCTTCTGGCGGTTGTCCTTACGATTCTTGTTCTTCTTCTTTTTCGACTTGTCGAATCGGCTTATGTCGGCATCGGCAAGCAGGTCGATGGGTCGTTCGCTTTCGCTCACGTTGCCGTTCACTGCCAGCGATTCCGGTTTCTCGCCACGCTTGTTGAGCTCAATCACCTCTTTCGCACGCTCGTATGATATTGTCTCGAGGTTGGCTGCCACACCCTTCTGTGTGGAATAGGTGATGAGTCCGGCGAGGATGTCGGTCTTGAAGAGGAAGTATTCGTTGTCCTGGGTGAAGAGAGTGATCTCCTTGCTCGGCATCTTGCGGCTTGCCTCCATGTAGTCGTCCACCTCGTAGTTGAGGCAGCACTTCAGTTTCGCGCACATTCCGGCAAGCTTCTGCGGATTGAGCGAGATGTCCTGCAGGCGTGCCGCATTGGTGCTTACGCTCACGAAGTTCTTCATCCATGTGGCGCAGCACAGTTCTCGTCCGCACGGACCTGTTCCGCCTATGCGTCCAGCCTCCTGCCTTGCGCCTATCTGCTTCATTTCGATGCGCACATGGAAAGTGTCGGCAAGCACCTTGATGAGCTGTCGGAAATCCACACGCTCGTCGGCGATGTAATAGAATATGGCCTTGTTGCCGTCGCCCTGGTATTCCACATCGCCTATTTTCATCTGTAATCCGAGACCCTTTGCTATCTCGCGGCTCTGTATCATGGTGTCGTGTTCGCGGGCTTTCGCCTCGTGGTACTTGTCCATATCCACTGCCTTTGCGATGCGATAGATGCGCTTTATCTCGTCAGCCGACTTGAGGTTGGCTTTCTTTATTTGCAGTTTCACGAGTCGTCCGGTGAGTGTCACCACTCCGATGTCGTGTCCCGGACTTGCTTCCACTGCCACAATGTCGCCTTTTTTCAGCTCGATATTGTTCACATTGTGGTAATATCCCTTTCTTGTGTTCTTGAATTGCACTTCCACAAGGTCGGTGTCCTCTTCGTTTCCGGGTACATCGTGCAGCCAGTCGTAGGTGTTGTGCTGCTTGTCCTGCCGTCCGCAAGCGCAGTGACACAGTCCGCGGTCGGTGTCGCGGGATATTTTGAATTTCATGTCTTTGAAGTCTTTCATAAACTTTGTATGTTGTGATTGCATAACGCCTGACGCGCGGCTGCGTGCCGTTGTGTCAGTGTTTGCGTTGTATAAGAATAATCGTTCTCAGTGCAAGGTCGTAGAACACTATCTTGGCGTTGGCGTTCTGTGCAATGTCGCGCAGTGCCTTTTCGGTGATTTCCGCCAGTTCCATGATGTTGTTCTCGTTGATGAATGGTGCGAAGTTGTTCAGGAACGCCTCCTCATCGGCTGTGAGATAGTTGAGTTCGGGCTGCCGGAAGTTATAGACGAAGCTCTCCCGGAGCATGTGTCCGAAGTAGGCGAGCAGCCGTTTCTGCTTCTCCCTGCCGAGTGCGGCGATGCTGTCGCTCCACTTTTTCAGCTCTTTCACCTGCTTCATGTAAGCCTGTCGCATGAGCAGCGTGAAGAGGTCGAAGAAGATGCGGTTCTCGTTGCCCACGTTGAGGGCTTCGAGTGCCGCTGTCCAGCTGCCGTTGGCGATGCGTGCCAGACGGTGCGCCTGGTCGGGTTCTATGCCGCGCAGTGTGGTGAGGGCGTTCTCTATGTCGGCCTCGGCAATGCGTTTGAAGTCGATGCGCTGCGTGCGGCTGCGTATCGTTTCAAGCAGTTTCTCCGGCTCTTCGCTCACCATTATGAAGACAGTCTCCGTCGGTGGCTCTTCGAGGAGTTTGAGTAGTTTGTTGGCACTTGTGAGGTTCATGCGTTCGGGCAGCCATATTATGCTCACCTTGTAGCCTCCCTGACTCGACTTCATGCTGAGTTTGCGTGCCAGGGCGTCGCTTTCCGCGCCGGTGATGATGGCCTGCTGGCTCTCGGCTCCCATTGCGTCGAGCCACTGCTCTATGGTGAAGTAGGGTCCCGATGCGAGCATTTCGCGCCATTCGCGTGCGAAGTCGTCGCTCACGGGCTGGTGTTCCTTGCCCATCGACGCCGTCTTGATGGTGGGGAAAGTGAACATGAGGTCGGGGTGGCCCCAGTTCTTCAGCAGACGGCTGTTGCCAAGAAGGTGTGATGCGAAAGCCAGGGCGAGAGCCATCTTTCCGCAGCCTTGTGGTCCGCAGAAGAGCATGGCGTGCGGCACTCGCCCCTCGTCGGTGAGTGCGAGCAGCCGTTTCTGCGCGTCTTCCTGTCCTATAACTTCGCTGAATGTCATACGATATGGTGTTTTGGGTGATTGCCTTTACAGCAGCCGTCTTGCCACTTCCTTCACCGACTCCACTGCCGAGACGGTGTAAAAGTGTATGTTGTTGAATCCGGCGTCGTAGAGTTGGCGGCACTGTTGTGTGCTCCATTCTATGCCGAGTGCGCGTGCGTCGTCGTCGGTCTTGCATTTCACGGCTTCGGTGGCGAGCTCCTGCGGCAGGTCGCAATGGAATGTCCGCGGCACTACGGAGAGCTGGCTGAGCTTGGCAAACGGCTTGATGCCGGGGATGATGGGCATCGTTATGCCCATGCTGCGTGCCTTATCGACGAAGCTGAAGAACTTCTCGTTGTCGTAGAAGAGCTGTGTCACGGCATACTGTGCGCCCATGTCCTGCTTCATCTTGAGGAATTCCATGTCCATCTGCATGTTGGGTGCCTCCTCATGCTTCTCAGGATAGGCTGCCACGGCGTAGGAGAACTTCGGCCCGGGGTTCTTTATCGGCGTGCCGTCGTTGAAGAATCCGTCGTTGAAGCGGTTCACCTGCGCTATGAGGTCGGTGGTGTGTGCGTGTCCGCCGGGCGTAGGTATGAACATGCTGTCCTCTTTGGCTTTGTCGCCACGGAGCAGCAACACGTTCTCGATGCCGAGAAACTGCAGGTCGATGAGTTCGTATTCGATGCTCTCTTTCGTCGCTCCGCTGCAAATGATGTGCGGTATCACGGGTATTCCGAACTTGTTCTGTATGGCGGCTGCTATCGCCACCGTACCCGGACGGCGGCGTATGCGCTGCCGCTGGAACTGTCCGTTTTCGAGTTCCTTGTACACGAACTCGCTGTGGTGCGTCGTTATGTTTATGTAGCTTGGGTTGAATTCCCTTAATGCTTCTATTGTCCTGAACAGTCGTTCGGTGCCTGTTCCTTTCAGAGGCGGCAGCACCTCGAACGAGAAATGACGCTCGGTGTTGTTCTTATGCAGAATGTCGGTGATGTTCATCTGTCGTTTTCTTCTGTTGTGTTCTTCTGTTTTTCCATACGCCGGATTGCGGTCAAGAGCCTGATGCCCGTCGGGTGCTTTCCGTGAACGGGCGGAACTTGAAACCGTTATGCGTTGGTTGCCATGCGGCACTATCTGTGCAAAGTTACGAAAAAAATGGCTAACAATTTCGTTTTTTCACCTATTTATTAATGTTGGCGTTCGGTAAAAACTTTCATCCACGGGTTCCGCGTATGTCGTCGTACCCACAGCTGCGCTGCAAGGCGGCTTGCAGTGGACTTCGTATAGAGGTGATGGCGTGTCAAAACTGAAGTTGTTGGAAGTTAGGCTTCGCCGGAAGTTAAAGGCAGATAACGGACAATAGCATAACTCATTGAAGGACAATGGGCAATAGCAGAACCCATTGATTCCATCCGCCAAGGCGGATTAACTTCCGATAACTTCTACTGACTCCCGTTTTGCCACACCTTCTTTAACCCAAATCGGTCATTAGATCGAAACAAGCGTATTATAAGAGAATTTGTCTTTCTTTTCCACCCTTCTCCGTCTTTGTTTCGTCATCTTGCCGCCGTCCGCGTTTCGCCATAGCCCGCTATGGCTTCAACACGAACGTTGCAATCTGCTCGAAACAAAGACGAAGCTGAGTGAAAATCTAATGAACGATTTGGGTTAAATTCACCAATCGCTTCTTTTCTCAAACGGGTCAAGATAATCTATTTCCTTTATCTCTTCCTTGTTCGGCAGGAACGTGTCATGCCTGCGTATAGCCGCCAATAGCTCACGACTTGCATTCCGCTCCAAATGAGCCACAACACATTGTTCATGACTCGGAGTATTCACTTCGAGCGTAGCCACGCGATTGAGCCACACACAACGCCGGCACTGCCATGCGTCACAATTACGGCATATCGGCGCATGGTCGATACGGTAGAGTTGCTGATTCTTTATGTCAAGGCCGTGTTCAAGGTCGCCCACAGCGTAGCCGTTGGCAGACTGATAGAATGCCGGACATACATAGAAGCGGCCATCAGGAGCAAGCGTTATTGTCGTTTCACCGGCACCACAGTTGTTCATTTGGTCGAGCAGCATCCGGTCGGTAAGCAGATTCAATTGCGGCGACCTGCCTGAGACATAAAGCCGTTCCACCTCTTCCGAAAGCTTGCCAAGCAATGATTTATACGATTCAAAATCGTCTTCGGTGAATGTCCGGACATCTGTAATGACAACATTCAAGCGTGTCACCTTGCCAAGCATCGCCACCAAGGCGTCGCATCCGGCAAACAGATGTGCCTTGTCCGTACGCACAACGTATGCCGTATCGTTTCTGAACCGACAGCCACTGGCTTCCGCCAGCGTGTTGAACACAACGACATCCGACCCACAAGGAGCAGAGCCGCATCCGCCGCCACTTACACCAAAAGGCCTTATGTCCGTATGGTCGATGGAATCTATCACCTCCAGATACTCTTCAGGCAGCGCATACTCCGGATATACAAACTGTATGTTCAGATTCTCCTTCATCGCATAACGTATGCCATCCTTCAATATCAGCAACGGCATCGGCCTTCGCACGGTCTTGCCATTGGCGTAATGACAGAACGATGTGGATGTGTCATCCAATAAAATCACAATGTACTTTATCATATCGGCTTTAACATTTAGGTGCGTTCGACTTAGGTTTGTTGTTTTCAAAGGCTTCACGCTCACCCTCCTTTTCGAGTTTGCGATAGAGTTTGTTCCAATAATAGTTATTGGCACGCACGCGAGCCTTGTGCATCTTGCATATTGCCATGCTGCGCTGATAGATGGTTGGCGTATCGGCAGCATCGTAGTTTTCGCCCTGACACCATGCGCACCCACTCGCCACCTCACAGTCTATACATTCCTGCTTCGATTGCGTGCAGCGGTCGAGCGCAAGGAACGGGCGAAGCTTGTTCTTGTCTATGCCGTCGTGAACATTACCTATAATCAACGCATCCTTTGAACGCAATGAGTATTTGGCAAAACGGGTGCATGGGTAGAAGTTTCCTTCTGCATCAACCGCAAGCATACGACCTGCACCACACCAGTTCTGATTGTCCCGTTGGCAGTCCATAGGTTTTCCCATAAACTCCGTAAAGAACGAACAAGCATAATCCTTGTAATAGCCACCATCGATGATGGCATCGGCAAGTTCAATAAGCTGCTCCTCAAAAAGTATATCGTCGCCCTCTTTCCACACATCCTCAAACACGCAGTTGATGTTTACTTCGTGTATGCCAAGTGAATAGAGATGAAGTACACTCTCCTTAATATAAGGAATGTCTGCACTGCTTATCGTAACCTTTGTGCCTGCTCCTGGGAACTGCTTCTGCCAAAGCGGAATGTTCTTTACCACATCATCATACGAACCGTGTTCGTCTTCGGGTTTCGGAGCAATACCCTGCTCCATTTCCGCTGTCTTCCAAATACGGTTTAGGTCGTGCTTGCGCTTTGTTCCATCAATGGTTATACCAATAGACAAATGGGTCGCATTCTTTTTTATGAAACTCTGGACTTTCTCAGAATTGTAATTGATTCCATTAGTAGAGAAATTAAACCTATAACTATCGAACCATGGATGACGCAGTCGGAACATCTCTGTTTTAATATAATCACATACTTTGTCAATAAGGTCTATCTCGAGAAAAGGTTCTCCACCTATGAAATCCCAAACCACAGCCTCTTCATTGAAGAAGCTGCGGTTATTAAGTATATAATCAATCGCTTTCTTGGCAACATCCCACGACATTCTTTCTTTTGCATTTTTACCAACAAGATAGCAATACTTACATGCAAGCTGACAATCTTTGGTAACAATAAATGTAATGCTCTTATAAGAACGTTCCCAATCAGGACTGACTTCCTTTATTATGCTCATCTATAGAACTTTACACAACATTAATCTGGATCAATGGCACTACCGTGAGAACATGACTTTGCACATGATGCGCTACAACCCTTTATGCAACCTCCCATACAAGCACTCTGACAGACTCTGCATGTCTTGTCAAGCCTACTGCCGGTCTTACAACTTCCAGAACAACCGCTGGAACAATCGTTGTCACAAGAGCCATAGCAACCTGACGAACATGTCTTTCCACAACGATAAGAGCATCCATTTGCACATCCTGTACAAGAATTGCTACCAGAGCCACCGCCACTGGAACCACCACTGCTGGAACCACCGCTGCCAGAGTCGTCATTATCATAATCATCATCGCCGTCATATTCATCGTCGTCTTTGCTGCACGACATAAATGAAGGACCGACAACAACCATTCCCAAAATAGGCAATGCGCCCTTAGCGGCTTTTTTGAAGAAATCTCTACGCGACTGGAGTTCTTCGTTCTTCTTTTTTTCCATAATGTTAGGATTTTAAGACGATCTATCCGACTCCAAAGAAAAGACCAGTTAATGATTCTGTTTAGTGTATTAATACATACAAAAGAAAAGCGTGGAGTCAGTCCTCTGCCCGTTCCACGTGTTAAGGCCTTCGCATTGCCCTGTAAGTCGAAACGAGCAACGCTGATACAACGCCAATACAACGTCAAATATCATGCAACATTCAAAATGATAAGAAATTGCGCGTAAATGCTAATATATACAGCATATAGCAGGTATTTAACAAAGTGTGTATTTT
>OLGE01002825.1_pt1 | contig 14727 bp, 10 predicted proteins | sample 1605151 | NCBI WGS metagenome assembly OLGE01 (sample SAMEA3888912, study PRJEB22519) | human gut metagenome | biome: human gut; feature: human-associated habitat; material: faeces | place: Denmark | collected 2010
ATCTTAAACGATATCTGATTATCAACGAGTTACAAAATCACCCGTGGCCGCGTCCCGACCGCTTCAAGACGTAAGAAAACGTTTGACAGGCGAAAAATCGCCCTACTCCAGACCGCGGGCGCGGATGAGGGCATCCGGGTCAGGGTCTGCACCGCGGAACTCGTGGTAGAGGATCATCGGCTCTTCACTGCCGCCTTTCTCCAGGAAGAGAGAACGGAACTTGTGAGCCATCTCCGGATTCCAGAGACCATTGCTCTGCCAGAACTCGAAGGCATCCTTGTCCAGGACCTCTGCCCAGAGGTAGCCGTAGTAGCCTGCACTGTAACCGCCGCCGAAAGTATGGTTGAAATACGTGCTGCGGTAACGTGGGATAATCTCGCCGATGAGGCCCATATCCTTGCATACCTCATTCTCAAAAGCAGTGATGTCCAAGCTGTTCCAGTCGGTATCAGGGCCAAGTTCATGCCATTTCATATCCAAGATGGAAGCGGCGCAAAGCTCGGTGGTCATGAAACCCTGATTGAACTTCAGGGAATTGTTTATCTTGGCAACCAATGAATCCGGAATCACCTCGCCGGTCTGATAGTGATGGGCATACTCGGCAAGAATCTCAGGCTGGAACGCCCAGTTCTCATTGAACTGCGAGAAAGTCTCCACGAAATCGCGGGTCACATTGGTACCGCTCACATCCACGTAACGGCATTTCGTGAGCATTCCGTGCAATGCATGACCGAACTCATGGAACGCGGTCTGGACCTCGTCGATGGTAAGCATTGTCACGGTATCCTCCGGCTGGCCGAAGTTGCAGACATTGATGACGATAGGGCGCATATCCTTGCCGGTAGCATCCACATACTGCTCACGGAAGTTGGACATCCATGCACCGCCACGTTTCGTGCTGCGCGGAAGGTAGTCCGTAAGGAAGAGACTGAGCTGTGAGCCGTCCGCATCCAGGACTCTGTACACTTTCACCTCAGGATTATATACAGGAAGGCCCTCAACAGGCACAATCTTGATTCCATAGAGCCTTTCAGCTGCAGCGAACACACCCTTGCGGACATTGTCCAACTGGAAATACGGCTTCGTGATATTCTCGTCCAGGTCATACTGCGCCTTGCGCACCTTCTCCGCATAATACCACCAGTCCCAAGGCTGAATCTTCGTACCCGCAGGAAGAATGCCGGCCTCAATGTCCTTATCCATAAACTTCTGCATTTCAATGACTTCCTCCTTGGCCTTCGCCACTGCTTTCGTCATAATCTTGCCGAGGAAAGCATCCACAGTCTCATGATCGTGAGCCATCTTGTCGCTCAAAATCTGGTCAGCGGAACAATCATATCCGAGAAGCTGGGCCTTCTCCGTACGCAGACGCATGATATCCAGGATAACCTGCTTGTTGTCATTGGCATTGTCATGATTGCCGCGGGAAGAATAGGCCTTGAAAGCGGCCTCACGCTTGGCCCTGTCCTCGCAGGTCGTCATGAAAACAGGATAGCTGGACACAGGAATGCCGATCTCGGACTTGAAAGCATTGCTCTCCGCAAGAAGATTGTTGCCGAACTTCTGCTGAAGCACAGCCAGTTCGGAACTGATTTCCTTGAAACGGGCCTGCTCAGCCTCGCCGAGAGCCACGCCATTTTTCACGAACCGGTCATAAAGCTTTTTCGTGACAATGTACTGCTCCCTGTCGAGTGCGGAAGAATCTTCCAACACGGCTTTTACACGTGAGAAGAAACCGGCATTCATGAAAATCTCATCAGAAGCGGCGGTAACGAGAGGAGTAACCTCGTCCATCACCTCCTGCATCTGAGGAGTCGCATCTGACTCGGAAACATTGTAAAGAACTCCGAGAGTCTTCGCAAGTATCTTGCCTGAAAGCTCATACGCCGCGATAGTGTTCGCGAACGTCGGAGCCTCCGCATTGGTCACGATAGCATTGACCTCGTCAGCCTGCTGCTGGATTCCAGCCTTTACCGCAGGGACATAATGTTCTAATTTGATCTTGTCGAACGGCGGGAACTGGTCCTCGCCTTTCCACTCCGTAAGAAACGGATTTCCGCCACATGCCGATAGCATCATAACAGCTGCTGCAAATATAAATATCTTTTTCATGCTTACTTAACGATTTCGACACCATCTTTGAGGTCAATGAGGGTAAACTGTGCCTGGCCCTTATAGATGGACAGGATTCCCTTCATGTTTACCTTAGCGTTACCGCTGAGAATAGCCGGATCAATCTGGGTATCTGCGAAACGCGCATAACCGCTGGTGCGGACCTGGACGTCAGAAGAACCCATCTTGAAATACTGGCTCACAGAATAAGCGGATGCATTTTTTATCAATGTCGGCTTCACGTCAGTGACCTTGCGTCCGGTATTGGTAGCACCGCTGTCTAATACACCTGAATTCAGATAATTGATGAAGCCCTGCTTCGACATCGCCCAAGTGGTGACGCCCCAAGTCTTGTCAGAGAAGAAGATACGGTTATCGTTATCCTTCGTGTCCTTGTTAGGATCAATATAGACAAGCAGGAAGATCTCATTTCCGTAGGTCAGGCCGTCAAGTTCCACGTAGCAGCCGAGATTTTCTTCTTTTTTAAGGTCCGCTTCGGTCACTTTCTTCGCCGTCAGCGGCGTGCCGATCTCCCCTCTGAACACATGAGTATCAATAAGATACTGCGCCTCCATGTAAGAAGTCTCATAAGCCTTGGTCGGGTCCTCGCAGCCAAGCTGGATCATGCCGTTGTAAGCGCCGAGAGTAAGACCGCTGCACTTCACATACACCCACTGGCCGAGCTTGTAGTCATTGTACAAGCCATTCTTGCCGAGCTTCAGCTCGATACCCGCGGTTGCGTCCTGGATGTACAAGCTCTTGTAGATATTGCCGGACTTGTCCTCGGAAATAACCTGACCGCCGATGATGATGTCCTTTTCAATGGTAAGAGGCGTACCTTCTTTGTACATCTTCTTGAGCTCCAGAATCGTAGTATTCGGAGTCATCGTGACAGGCTCGTAAATGTCAGCCTCGCCATAATTTCCGGTGAAAACCGGCTCCCACTCGTCGCAGGATGCGAGCAATGCCAACGAGGCGAATGCTGCGCCGATTATGTTATATATCTTGTTCATTCTAGAATCTGAAATAAATGTTCAACATGTAGTTGATTCCGCTCATATAGAAATACTTGGAATCGAATCTGTAGTAACGCTCCTTGCTGACAGTCTTGTCCACGAGACGGGTCTGCTCATATCCGCCCGTACGGACATTCTTGTTGTTCAGGATATTCTTGACCTGAAGCGAGAAGCCCAGCTGGTAGTTTCTCTTGATGTACCAGGACTTGCCCACACTGGCATTGACCATAAGAGCACCCTTGAACTTCTCCTGAGCTGCCATATACTCGATTTCCTGAGGAGTAACGGTCTTGTCAGGGCCGGCGGTAGCCATGTCAGTCCTGTAGAGAGGGTTCATGTCGAGATATGCCTTGTCGAACCAATCCACGTCGGCATCCACGAACCAATAGTTCTTGTTCCAAGCGAGACCGAGGCTGGTAGCAAACTGCGGAGTACCTGATACATAATGTTTTACAGTCTTGCCTTCAGCAGTCGGATGACTCTTCCAGTAAGGGATGGTCACGCCATAAGTTTCCTCGACGATAGCAGCGCTGTTGTCATAAGTCTGGTACATCACAGGGTTGGACGTGTAGACATACTGACCATAAGAAAGCACTCCCTGGAGAGAAAGGTTCGGAACCGGAAGAGGAACCTTGAAACCGAGCTCGACGCCCACATGACGCTCATCCATACCGCTCATCGCGAAGTTTGTGAACGAGTTCTGCGCATCATCGTAGAAGCTCATCACCTTGGACTGGTCCTTGATGGTCGTATAATAACCCGTCACACGGACATCATAACCGGAATTGCTGTACGCATAGTTCAAATCAGCAGCGAAAGTCTTGCTGGTCTTCAGGTCCGGAACAATGCTGTTTCGTGTTCTAGGTGACACGAACGACTGATTAAACCTCGGAGCATCAGCAACATACGCAGCATCAGCATAAACTCTGTGACCGCCTCTGATGACATAGCTGAGGTTCAGCTTGACAGCGCCGGTAAGGAAATCCTTCACATCGGACTTGCCGAGAGAAGTGATGGCCTTCTTGGTAATAGGATCATAAGTCGTGATTTCCGCACCCTCGAACTCCATAGGGGCACCATTGGCATCAAGTCCCGGGAACAATCCCTTTCTCACGAGACCTTCTCTCCAGAACTTGGTGTAGCCGATACGTCCGGCGATGGAAGCATCGAGTCCTGCGAAAGTGAAACGGCCTGCTGCCCAAGCCTCTGCGCGACGGACATTGGCATAATAATCATAGCCGTATTTGTCGCCCTTCTTCAATGTCTGGGCCTTGCCGTTCTGCAGATAGTAATCCAGATCGTTCTGAATCATAGTAGGATAAGCCGCATAATCGCGTTCAGCGAACTGGTCAATGTTCACGTAATAGTCACCGCCGAGGAGATCGTCCAGAATCTTGTAATTCTCGGTACGGTTCCACTTGTATGAAAGACCTCCGGTCAATGTGAAATATTTCAACGGTGACCACTTGGCATTGGCAGCGAAGTTGAGATCCTGCTGGTCGGTACGACGCTCTTCAATGACATATTTCGAGCGCTTGCCTGCCTCTGTTGTATTCAGGGTATTGACAGCATAGAGCCTGTCCCAATTGATATGGGTGATGGAAGGAATGTCCATTGTCCAAGCTTCCTTGGCCCATGCATACTTCATGAAGTTCACGCGGTTGTAGTCGGAGTTCTCCATAAAGAAATAGCTAGGAAGATTCCTGTAATAATCAGGTCTCGGGTCCGGTGCGTCATACCAGTCCAATGCGGTATAACCATTCTTTCCGAAGCGGTAAAGCATTGTAGCTGAGACCTTGAGCTTCTTGGACTCCGGTGTGAAGTCGTATTTCAGGATGGCGATAGGCTCGTGAGTCTTCTTCACGCGGGCATTGCGCACCTTGCCATTGTAATAACCCCAGTTGGAGTTGTACATGTTGTCGCCCATAAGGTCGTAAACCTCCTGGGTGGAACCGTTCTGCGCACCCCTCTGACCAGGAGCCGCCATGAAGGTCAATCCAAGTTTGTGCTCCTCGCCGAATTTCTTCTCCACGGAACCGTAGTAGCCGAATGAACGATAGTAAACGCCCTTGATCCAGTCATTGCCGCCGAGACGCGCAGATGCGCTGAATGCGTATGACCAGCCGTTGTCGAGCTCGCCGGAAGAATAGGTCATCATGAGACGGAGACGGTACAATGCACTGTTGGTCAGCACGCTACCTCTCCAGCCGGTGCGGACCTTCGATGCCATCGGGTCAATGTTGGTGAGTCCGTTGTAGCCACCGAAACCATAGTCGGAAATCTCTGAACCGTTTACACTTTCCTTGCTGCGGACAGCCTCGTTCAGACCGCTCCACAGAGAGTAAGGTGTATAGCCGGTAATGGCGTCGTTCATTCTTACGCCTGCCATGTAAACATCCTGGGACTCACTGGAATAACCACGTGCGCGGAAACGTACGGAGCTGAAATTGTATCCTGCGATGTTGTTGAACACATCGTTCTGACCGAAGAGGATGGTAGGGCTGTCCTGATATCCGGAGTCGTCCAGATCGAATTCGGTAAAGCTGGCATCATCCACCTCTCCCACCTTGCGGGCAGGGGTCAATGACAGTTTGAACATGTTCTTCACATAACCGTCATTGACGGTAACATTGACTCTGGACTCCATGTAGTCCGGGGTCTGGATCACGAGGTCATACATGCCGTCCTTCAGGGAAGGAATCATGAATGTGCCGTCCGGGGCAGTCTTAACCGTAGCTATCTCGGTCGAACCTGAATAAAGTTTCAGGACTGCGCCGTCCACCGCTGCCTTGGAGGACCTGTCCACGATTGTTCCCTTCACGCCGCCGGTGTAAGTCTGCGCAGACATCACCATGGCCAGGAACAATGCCGGTATAGCCAAAAGCTGTTTAGTATTCATATTGTTGATTATTTGTTACTTACGATTATATATGTCGGATAGTGGTCGCTGTAGCCGCCGATGAATGTTCCGTTCGAGAATGTGCGGAAAGGCGTGCCTTTGTACTGGCCTTCCTGCTGTGTCATGAACGGCTGGCTGAACACACGTCCGTAATATTTCTTCTTCACGATAGGCTGGATTTTCAATGTTCCCTTAGGGGCATTGGCCATTGCTTCATTGACCAGGATGATATCGTAGATGTTCCAGGTCCCCCTGTATGCGAGTGAGCCGTAGCCCGCCTTCAGCATTGACAGGAACGGGGAGAAGAAGTCGTATTTGCCGACCTCGGCGATGGTCTCCTTGCCGTGCATGTATGTTACCATGCTCTCGTCGGTAGGGTTGTCGTTCATGTCGCCCATCACCATGATCTTGATTCCCGGGTACTGTTTCATCAGTTCCAATGAGTGTTCATAGATGATTTCAGCGCCGCGGCTTCTGAGGTCCTGGCCCTTGCCGCCGATACGTGACGGAAGATGGGCAACGAAGAACGCGAACATCTCGCCGTCGAGCAATCCCCTGACCATCAGAATGTCACGGGTGCGGAAATAGTCCTGGCCTTCCTTGTCCATGGCGAATTTGATGGTCTTGGAGTTGAAGTCGAACGGTATGGATTTGCTTTCTTCCACGGTGAAATATTCCGGTCTGTAGAGCAATGCCACATCGACGCCTCGTCTGTCCGGTCCGTCGTAATGCACTATCTGGTAGTTCGCAGCCTCGATTTCCGGCTGGTTCACCAGGTCTTCCAGAACGTGGCGGTTCTCCACCTCGCTGAGTCCGAGCACTGCATGATATGCCTTGTTCTCATCAGCCATAGCTCTGATGACGGTAGCGATATTATGGAGTTTCTTCTCGTATTTCGGCTCGGTCCACTTGTTCTTGCCGTCCGGAAGAAATTCGTAGTCGTTCTTCCCGTCGTCATGGTAAGTGTCGAAAAGGTTCTCGACATTGTAGAAGCCCAATACATAGCGTTTCGGGCCGCCCGCACCTGCCGTTGTCGCCACAGACATCAGCACAAGCGTCAGGATCACGTAAAGTATTCTTTTCATTATCAATGTTTTTGTGTTATTGCGTTCTAGTTCCACCACCAGTTGATGGTCTTAGGGTCTTCGGACTTGACTTGCGCCGCCGCATCTTCGCCGATTTTGGCAGGAAGGTTTGCGAAATAGGTTATTCCTGTTACTTTCTCCAAGTCACTGATAGACATTGCATAAGGCTTGAAGTTATTGTTGTCGCCATATCCTTTGTGCTCCAGAAGAATCGCGCAGGCTGAATAACCCGAATGGCCGATTGTAGAGTTTCTGCTGTATCGCAGAACCGCCTTGTAGTAATGAGTCGGAACGGTGACGCTCTTTCCTTCATTATCCCTTGCGGTCCTTGTGCTGCCTTTCGTAATACATCCGGTTACCACATAGCAGGTATCGGCCCTGTTGGCCCACGAACGCACCTTGCTTTCGAGATTCGCCCAGGAATGCTGGTTAAGCTCTGATCGCTGCGGAGTCATATTCGTGCCATAGAACGTCGTTACGTTTGCAGCATAATTCAATCTGTCAGCAGACGGCAGCTGATGTCCTCTGTCATAACCGCCGCCAAAGCCTTTGTATAGGACTGGCTGGTACTTTTTGGGAAGGAGAGGGTCCAATCCCCAAGCATCGGTACGTTTTCCGGAACCGATAGACCAGGAATTGAGATGATAAGCCACCCACGGAGCGACAAGATTATCATAGTCCCACGCAAATGAGTAATTTCTGGTTTTCACCGAGCCGACATTCATACTATGGGTAAAGTGCCCATATTTGGAATCCTTCGGCATCGCCGGCAATTCCATCCATCCTGTCGTAGAAGCAAGATTTCCTCCCGATTGTGCCCCGGTATTGCCGCCGGTGCCGCCGCCGCAAATTTCTTGACCGCTCTGGGTGAGTGTCAATTCTGCTTTTCCCGACGCCGATGTCAATGTAAGAACAGCCGTGCGGGCCATCTCACTTGTATTCGCTTTGACTTTAAGCGGGACCGACTTGTTGCCAGTACCCGTTGAAGGTGTCACGGAAGCCCATTCCGCCGGCTGGTCCTCGGGGTATTCTATCGTTATCGACCAATCGCCGGACGCCTGCACATGAAGAAACTGGCTATTCACCCCAGGTCCCATCGGATTAGTCACGACCGCAAGTTCCGGAGGAACGGAGCTGTCAGTTTTATTGTTACAAGAACACACAAAAGGCACTGACACCAGAAGTGCCAATGCCCATTTAGCTATTTGATTCAATGCTTTTTTCACTAGAAATCAATGTTTTACAGCCACACAACCAGCTCGCGCCGATGCCGGCTCTTTTAGACGGACAAAGGGCAGCCCGGTTTTCCGGGCACCCTTTTATGTCTGGTATTTAAGTCGTTGGACTATTTAAGCGTAACAGTTATACCTGTAATTCGGACCTGTCCATGCACCGCCTGCGCAACAAATTTATCCGAGTTGCCAGACCAAGAAATTGTAAAAGCCTTTATATCGGCAACAGCTTCAGTTGCACTCCCTAAAACTTTCATATTATAGCACTTATCCGCATGATGCACAGTGTTCATTACGACACTGGTAATAGTTTTTCCTGCTGGAGGAACAATCTCTAATACTGCATTTTTGTATACTCTAATATGATCATTCGAGGGTGCTACCATTGTACTAGTAGAAGAAGACTTATAATAGCCATACTTCACGCCATCTTTAGTGAAAGAGAAGCCTGCTTTATAATCTTTATGATTATCTGCAGTCCAAGCATTATCCGTAGCAATCGTTATTGTCTTCGTATCGCCTTCTCCAGCAGCAGACTTTCCTTTATGTGTCAGAACTACAGTATAAGACTTGGTCGCAACCTCTTCTGTTGTGGAAACAGTAAGGTTCACAGTCACATCCTTCTCAGTCTCATTGGCAGCGAACTTGACAGTCACTGTGCCTGCGCCATCACCGGAAGCAGGAGATACTGTATATGCAGCATTGCTAGAAGAAACAGTCCACTTCACATTGCCCTTTACATCGAAAGAAGCAGAAGTATCACCAGCCTTTGCTGTGAGCGCGGTAGTGCTTACAGAGAACTTAGGACCGGTTGTTTCCACTTTCTCTACTTCAGTTGCAACTATCTGATAGTGTGTGCCGCCACCGACATACCATCCTTTCACTTTGATATCGCAGTCCACGAACTCATCCATGTTGCCAGTATAATAAGATAAAGAAAGATCTTTATCGGTAACACTTCCGATGTAAATATTATAGTACTGGTTGTTCTTCTTAACATTTCCGGTGAAAGAGACATAAGTGACTTTCTTAGGAGTATCTGCCAAGTTAGCCTCAGTGAACTCAAGTGGAGCAGGATATGTTACAGTATTATTGCTGGAAACCACTGTAGTCGTAGGGGCAGTAATCTGAATAAGGCCGTTGTGCTCACCTGTCGTGCCGGCAACATTGACCTTGTCACCTACTTTAACTTTAGGGTCAGCTTTTACAAAGACAAGCACACTTCCTGTCTCATCAGTAATCACATAGCTCTGGGTGGTAACACCTGTAACCAGAACATCCTTGAGGTCTGCGGCTGAGCCTGCTGCGGCTGCGCAAACTGCAGCGATGGTGTTTCCTGCCGGCTCTGGAGTTTCTCCGCCACCTGTGCTGCCGCCAGTTCCGAGGTCAATGCCCTTGGAGAAGTCGATAGCAGTACCTGCAGAAGCAGCAACGCTAAGGTCGAGGTCATCCATCAGATATGCACTGGCAAGTGTCGCCTTGATGTAGATGTGGAGAGACTTGGTTCCTGAAGGAACTGTGAAGGTAGAAGATGCAAGATCCCAACGACGGTTTTTCAATCCGTTAGGGAATGCATACTCAAGTTTAACCCACTTGCTGCCGTCATTGCTGACATAAACCAGGAACTCTTCAGGAACAAACGTGTTGTCAGCAGCCTGATACAGATTTCTTTCCGAACCGAATGAAATAGTATAATTTGTCTTACCTTCAGGAAGAGTGATATTCTTCACATGGAAATAATTATCTTTTGCAAACCAGAGATAGTTCTTTCCGGAACCCTGATAGTCAGATAATTGGCTATTTGATGTACCAGAGGAATTAGTTCTGGCAGACATTCCGCTGAAAGCATACTCCACAGTCGAGATGCCTGAACCGGTCTCATTCTTCCAACCGTCAAAAGAGTCGAGGTATGTCTTCCAACCAGACTCACCTTGCACTGCAAGTTCTTTATCAAAATCATTGTGATAAACAACGACTTCAGAAGCAGAACCTGTACCTTTCTGATTGACGGTCAGAGTCTTGCCATCGAATCCGATGGTAAACTTGATGTCTTGTGAACGGTCCATTCCGGTGTTCTCCAGAACAGTAATGGTCACCTCTTTGTTTTCAGCAGGATTTCCGGACTTAGGGTCTACTGCGATCCAGTCAGGAACATTGGTAACATTCCAGTCCCTGGTAGCAGTCAGTTTGATGGTCTGTGAACCGCCATCTTTCTCAAAATCAAGGGTCTGTGTAGAAAGCTCTATTGAAGGAGCGCCTGTAGGTCCATCATTTTTATCATCGCAGCTCTGCGCGAAAAGCATTGCTGTCAATGCGAATGAACCTAAAAACAAATTTTTAAGTTTCATATTGTTGCTATTTTAGATGAATATTAATCAAAACAAGTTTACAAATATAGTTCGCAGTTATTAATTTCGCAAATTAAATCGTTAAAATATTCTGCTCGTCTTTTCGGTCTATATTCCTTTCCTCATCAGTCGTGTACACCCAGCACACTCCTTCTTCGAAAAGAAATCTATCCTCGAAAATACTTCTCAAATTGTTACCAACATATTTATGCCTACTTGATTTCGTAAAATAATTACTACCATATTGATTTTTATTGCTATTTTTGCAGATAACAGATACCATTGTATGTATTACGAATATAACCCGGAGAGCATTGACGACATTTTGAAGGTAATGGCGGCCAATGCGAAAAAACGTCGTCTCGAAAAAGGCTGGACCCGCAAATATCTTTGCGAGAGGTCCGACGTCCCTGTTTCCACCATAGCGAAATTCGAGAGCCTCCACACGATTTCCCTGGCGTCCTATGTAGCCCTAGCCAAGGCCCTGGGCTATTCTTCCGACATGAAAAAGCTCATGTCCGAAGCCATCTTCACCACAATGAAGGAGCTCGACACCATCAACAACAACAAAAACAGAAAGAGAGGTCAACGTGAAAATCATAAATAAACTTAGCGTACATATTGAAGATCGCAAAGTCGGCGAACTGGCAATGGCTCCCGACAACAGGCATTGCGTATTTCAATATTCAAGAGAATGGCTGGCTGACGGATTTTCCGTCTCACCACTGGAATTACCTCTGCGCCAGGGCCTTTTCATTGCACAGAAAGACTCATTTGCAGGCAATTTCGGAATATTTGACGACAGCATCCCGGACGGATACGGCCGCTACCTGCTTAGCCGGCTTCTAAGGAAACAAGGCATTGACGCTTCGACATTGACCCCGGTGCAGATGCTGAGCATCGTGGGCGAATCCGGTATGGGAGCATTGACCTACCTGCCTGAAACTTTTGTGGGCGAAGACAAGGCGTTGCCTGAACTGGATGAGCTTCAAGATTTAGCTTTCAATGTCCTGTCGGAGAAGTCTGACAAGGATGAAGATGTTCTATATTTTAATAGCGGAAATTCCGGTGGGTGCCGTCCAAAATGCCTGATGAAAGATGATGAAGGAGAGTGGCTGGTAAAGTTCCGGCACGTTTATGATCCTGCTGATTTCGGCAAGATGGAGTACGATTACAATGTGGCGGCCGCTGCTTGCGGGATAGAAGTTCCGGAATTCAAACTCATTGACAATAAATATTTTGCGTCCAAACGATTCGACGTCCGAGACGGAAAACGCCTTCATGTCGCGACTGCCGGCGCATTGCTTGGGCTGTCATTGAATGAACTTACGATGGATTACCGGAATCTGCTGCATCTGACCGGATTCCTGACGCAAGACCCTGCCCAGGTCGAGCAGCAGTTCAGAAGAATGGTCTTCAATGTCATAGCCGAAAACAAGGACGACCATCCGAAAAACTTCAGTTTCATTTGCGAAGACGGTGCCTGGCGCATTAGTCCGGCATACGACCTGACGCTCTGCCGCGAAGGCTACCGAGGCGAGCATGCGACATCAGTAATGGGCAACGGCCTCCCCACCAAGGCAGACCTGGTCAATGCCGGCACTGACATCAAAATACCAGAGTCCCGCTGCCAGGAAATCATCGAAGAAATCGCCGCCACATGTGAGAGACTGCTGAAAGGATACAGCACTGAATTACAGCTAAACAATCATCTTTCGAGCAATTTTTGAAGGTAATCCTGAGCTTTCTGCTGATTTATTTGATTGACATATTCGGGATTGTTAAGAATAACATTCAAAGACTTCCCGGAGAATTGGACAACACCTCGCGTCGACCGGCCTGCCCAATGATGCTGAACGACAGAGGCGTCAATCAATTCATTGGTATAGACAGAGCAAAGTGCAGTATTAAAGATACCCCCGTCTCCTATACCTACTAGAAAGAACAGAAAAACAGAATCTTCCTCGGCCATCTTTTGCAAAAACTTATCTACATTATACGCCTTCGGAGCTGAATCCAAATATACGATTTTCGTCTTAATGTCGGTATATGTATGACCGTTGTCAAAAACACGTTCATAATCGCCCAGATCATCTCTAGTTGTGAACTCCGGCAAGAGAAGACTCTCATCCCGAAGTATTTCTTTCAATCGTTCTCTCATATTGTCATCCGCCGTAATCAAAAATTCAATTATGCGCCCACGCAGATTAACATTTTCAATATGTGATGCGACCATAATTGCATCTGAACACTTTCTGCAACGATCATTCAAATCAGAAGAAAGAACAACGAAATTATCCGAAGAGACAAAATCCAAAGCACGCCGAACCGACGAAAAAATATTCTCCCGTTGAGCGCGCGTAGGACAAAATTTCTGCGACTTAGGCCGAATAGCAGACGATGCATCCACTAATCTTTCAAGATTATCTTCCCAATCCAACCCCTCATGAATTGAGAACAATTCATTGAAGAATTGAGGAGTATTGGCCATCCCCGCATATGTTTTCAAAATATCACTACCATTAAAACTGCCCTTGATATTACACATTGTAAGTTCCTTTGAGCTATGGCTGATTTTTGAAATAAAGGTTGAATTGGCAAGATATATCAAATTACCCCCGTTGCCGCGAACAAGAATGACAAAGAAGGGAATTTTATCATACTTCTGGAGAGCCGACAATGAAAGAACGGTATTACTGAATGCTCCATTCTTAGAATAGCTGAAACGGACAGCAAAGTGCCGGCAGTAGTAAACTTTTCTATCGAGGGTTAAAGCGTAATGAGAAGTAACATAATTTATGACCGCCTCTTTACTGCCTGTAGGTGCATTCTCACATATATCCTTAACAAAAGCATTTACGAATTTGTTCATTTTTTCAAAATTAAAATAAAGTATTAGGCAATTCACTCGATTGTTTAATCACCCTTGAAACAACACGAGGCTCCTTCTTCTGATTTTTCATTTGGAGATTCAATGTGTTCCTTTCCCAAAAGTATCCACCATTGTAACCCTGAATCTCCGTATCAGTTTCAGCCAAATTCAACCTCTTTACACACCACGTGCAATATTCCTCATCAATTTCAATCCCAATATATTTCCTGCCCAGTTTCTTAGCGACCACACATGTAGTTCCACTTCCGACAAAAGGATCAAATACAACATCCCCGCGTTTTGATGAAGCTAAAATAAGCTTTGCGATTAATTTTTCAGGTTTCTGTGTCGGATGGTCCGTGTTTTCCGGCATTGACCAAAATGGGATACTAATATCATCCCAAAAGTTGGAGGGGCATGTAATCCTAAAATTACCATCCTTCGTTTCCTCCCAATCTTTAGGTTTCCCGTTTTCCTTATATGGCGCAATAACTTTTCGCTTCATTTTAACAGCTTCGACATTAAAATAATAATCTTTCTCATCCTTTACAGCGAACCAAATATCTTCCATTGCATTTTTCCAATTTGCGCTCGCTCCTCGGCCTTTTTCTCTTTGCCAAGTAATTCGATTAAGAATAGTCAATTCCTCTTCAATTGCTTGTTGCTGTTCCGATGAACACTTCCAGTCTCCACACATATATAAGGATCCATTAGGTTTAAGCTTTCGACAAACAGAATGAAACCACGATCGAACATAATCAATGTACTTTTCACTAGACCTTGCAGAAAACCTGGAAGAATTGAAAGTCTTCGAAAGATTATATGGAGGGTCAATAATTATCAAATCAGCAATCCCATCCGGGATGTATTGAATCATTTCAAATAAATCTCCATTGATAATTTTGTTTGTTAAATCACATTTTAGAGACATCTCTTCCGGATATAGGATTTGTTTTTTAAGAAGAATTGCCTCTTCCTCAGAAACAGTCAATGTGCGATTCCTTTCTGCACGAATCTTATTTTTAATCATAAGTAAAACACTTCTATTTCAACAAAGTTACCATTATTATTTAATATTCTTCCGAACCATCTAATATTTTATATCAGATTTCTTCACAAGGCCTGTGGCGCATAAACGGTTGTATATTAGATAGTTAACCATT
>OLGE01002827.1_pt1 | contig 14710 bp, 16 predicted proteins | sample 1605151 | NCBI WGS metagenome assembly OLGE01 (sample SAMEA3888912, study PRJEB22519) | human gut metagenome | biome: human gut; feature: human-associated habitat; material: faeces | place: Denmark | collected 2010
CTCGGTGGGCATCAATTCCTTTGGCGGCGGCAACAGCGCCAAGGACTTCGGCTCGGTGGAAAACCTGCTGCTGGCCCTGTTCGTGCTGGTGGTCATCCTGATCTTCAAGCACTGGACCACCGGCTTCCTCAGCTCTTCCGCCATCCTCATCGGCATTCTGGCCGGTTATGTGGCAGCCTTTGTCATGGGCTTTGTGCTGCCCACCACCGGTGTCACCGCCGACGGCGTGGAGTACACCAAGGCCTGGGTGCTCAACTGGGACAAGGTGGCACAGGCTTCCTGGTTTGCCATCCCCAAACTGGTCCCGGTCAAGATCGTGTTTGATATGCGTGCCATCCTGCCGGTGCTGATCATGTTCATTGTCACCGCCGTGGAAACGGTGGGCGACATCTCCGGCGTGATGGAGGGCGGCATGAACCGCGAACCCACCGACAAGGAGCTGTCCGGCGGTGTCATCTGCGACGGCCTCGGCTCCACCTTTGCGGCACTGTTCGGCGTGCTGCCCAATACCTCTTTCAGCCAGAATGTGGGTCTGGTGGCCATGACCAAGGTGGTCAACCGCATGGCCCTGGCCTCCGGTGCCGTGTTCCTGATCCTGTGCGGCCTGATCCCCAAGCTGGGCGCCCTGATCTCCATCATGCCGCAGGCCGTTCTGGGCGGCGCAGCCGTGATGATGTTCTCTTCCATCGTGGTCAGCGGCATCCAGCTGATCACCAAGGAAAAGATGACCCCGCGCCAGCTGACCATCGTGTCGGTGGCGCTGGGCGTGGGCTACGGCATGGGTGCCAACAGCGGCATCCTGGCCAATACGCCCCATGCATTCCAGCTGATCTGCGGTGAGTCCGGTATTGTTCCGGCTGCCTTCGTAGCCATCCTGCTGAACGTCCTGCTGCCCAAGAACGATCAGGCAGAGTAAATCTTATCCCTTTTCCCGGACAAGCGCTTCCAGCTGCGCCAGTGCGGCGGGCGTATCGGTGTCGGCCAGCTCTTCCGGCTGTGCGATACAGGCGGTATGCACCAGCGTCGGGTACTTGTGCAACAGGACGCTGCCGCCCTTGCCCTCCGGCAGGGTGAGCAGCTCCGGGAAAAAGCCGTTGCTGAACAGAACGGGGCTTCCCACAAGGGGGTCCGGGCCGTTTCCGGCCGGGGCACCCAGACGGAAGATCACCCGTTCTGTTTCTTTTTGCGTCTGTGCAAAGGCCGTCAGCAGCTGGTCCACTGTAGCCCGGCGCAGCAGGGGCTGGTCACCGGGCAGAAACATGCACCCGGTCAGTTCCGGATGCTGTGCCAGCAGCGCCGAAAGTCCCAGCCGCACGGTATCGTTCCGGCCGGGCAGTGCATGCAGGAGCACCGGCACCCCCTGTGCTTTGCACAGCGCCTGCACCTGCGCCGAGCGGGTCACCACGATGCGTGCCGACAGCTGCGGCGTGTCGGTGGCTGCAAAGGCCCGGTACAGCAGGGGCTGACCGTCAAACGGTGCCAGAAGCTTATTGGAGCCAAAGCGGGTACTCAGACCAGAGGCCATGAGCACACACCCCGTAGAAGCATGCATTTGCATAAAAAAGACCTGCGCTTTCCGATGGGATTTTTTTCATTATAGCGCAATCGCCGATTGAAACGCAATCTGTGTCTGTGTTAAAATAGAAACAGCAAGGATAAAAAAGAAAGGGACCTGCATATGATGACGATCCGAGAATACAAACGGGCCGAAAGTCTGGAAGAAGCCTGGCAGCTCAACCAGAAAAAGGCCAACCGCATCCTGGGCGGCATGATCTGGCTCAAGATGGAGACCATCAATGTCGGCACAGCCATCGACCTGTCCGGCCTGGGGCTGGACACGATTGAGGAAACGGATGCGGGCTTTTCCATTGGGGCGATGGTCACCCTGCGCCAGCTGGAGACCCACCCCGGACTGGAAGCCTTTACCCACGGAGCCGTCCGGGAAGCGCTGCGCCACATCGTGGGCGTGCAGCTGCGCAACCTGGCCACCGTCGGCGGCAGCATCTACAGCCGGTTTGGCTTTTCGGATGTGCTGACCCTGTTCCTGGCCATGGACTGCTCGGTGGAGCTGTATAAGGGCGGCATCGTGCCGCTGCGGGAGTATACCGAGCGTCCCTACGACCGGGACATCGTGGTGCGTCTGCTGGTCCGGAAAGAAGCGGCCGATTACTGCTACCAGTCGGTGCGCAACAGCCAGACCGACATTCCGGTGCTCACCTGTGCCGCTGCCCGGCTGCAGGATGGCAGCTACCGGTTTGCGGTGGGTGCCCGCCCGCTCAAGGCTGTGCTGTATGAAGAACCGGCAGCTCCGGCGCAGCAGCTGGCCGAAACCATCCAACAACAGGTGGTCACCGGTTCCAACATGCGCGGCAGCGCCGAATACCGCCGCCACCTGACTGGTGTGCTGGTGCGGCGTGCAGCCGAAGAACTGGAAAACCGCGCCGTACAGGAGGGAAACTAAATGCAGATCAATCTGATGCTGAACGGAGTGCGCGTCTCGGACGATGTGGCTCCCGATACGCTGCTCATCGACTTTGTGCGCAGACATGGATGCCTGAGCGTCAAACGCGGCTGCGAAACTTCCAACTGCGGCTTGTGCACGGTCTTTCTGGATGACAAGCCCGTGCTGTCCTGCTCGGTGCTGGCCGCCCGCGCCGACGGTCACAAGGTGACCACGCTGGAGGGCCTGCAGGAAGAAGCTGCCGAATTCGGTGCCTTCATCGCCGATCAGGGCGCAGAGCAGTGCGGCTTCTGCAACCCGGGCTTTATCATGAATGCTCTGGCGCTGTTCCGGGAAAATCCATACCCGTCTGCCGAAGAAATCAAAGAATATCTTTCCGGCAATCTCTGCCGCTGCTCCGGCTATGAAGGCCAGCTGCGCGGCATCCTGAATTTTCTGGACTGGAAAAAACAGAAGGAGGCGGCTGCTGAATGAACACGGTCAACAAACCGTTCCGCAAAAAGGACGCCATGCAGCTGGTCACCGGCCAGCCGGTCTATATGGATGATGTGATCCCGCAGGACTGCCTGATCGTCAAGCTGCTGCGCTCGCCTCATGCAAACGCCATGGTCCGGACGATCAACACGACCGTGGCCAAGAAGGTGCCCGGCATTGAAGCCATCTTCACCTGGGAGGATGTGCCGCAGGATGCGCCCCGCTACACCCAGGCAGGCCAGACCTTCCCGGAGGCAAGCCCCCGTGACCGTCTGCTCATCGACCGCCATGTCCGCTTTGTGGGCGATGTGGTGGCCATCGTGGCCGGCAAGGACGAAAAATGCGTGGACAAGGCTCTCAAACTGATCAAAGTGGAATATGAGGTGCTGGAACCGGTGCTGGACTTCCACACCGCAAAGGATAACCCCATTCTGGTGCACCCGGAGGAAAACTGGGAGAGCCTGTGCCCGGTGGGCGCTGACAACAAGCGCAACCTGTGTGCCCACGATGAGTGCGGCTCCGGAGACATCGACGCAGTGCTGGCGGGGTGCGATGTGGTGATCGACCATGTTTACCACACCAAGGCCTGCCAGCAGGCCATGATGGAAACCTTCCGCACCTATTGTTCCATTGACACTTATGGGCGGCTGAACGTGCTCAGCTCCACCCAGATCGTGTTCCATGCGCGGCGCAACATCGCCAATGCCCTGCACATCCCCACATCCATGGTGCGTGTTGCCAAGCCTCGCATCGGCGGCGGCTTTGGTGCCAAGCAGACAGCGGTCAGCGAGGTATACCCCGCCTTTGTGACCTGGAAAACCAAAAAGCCTTCCAAGATCATCTTCAGCCGGGTGGAGAGCCAGACGGCCTCCTCCCCTCGTCATGAGATGGAGATGCATGTCCGGCTGGGTGCCACGAAGGACGGCATCGTGAAGGGCATCGACCTGTACACGCTGTCCAACACCGGTGCCTACGGCGAGCACGGCCCCACCACGGTGGGCCTTACCGGCCACAAATCCATCCCCCTGTACGGCAAGGCTGAAGCCTTCCGCTTTGTCAGCGACGTGGTGTACACCAACCACATGTCTGCCGGTGCCTACCGGGGCTACGGTGCCACCCAGGGCCTGTTTGCTGTGGAATCTGCCGTGAACGAGCTGGCCCACAAGCTGAACATGGACCCCTTTGCCCTGCGCCTGAAGAACACGGTGCAGGAGGGCGATGTGATGCCTGCCTACTACGGTGCCGTGAACACCAGCTGTGCGCTGGACCGCTGTCTTGTCAAGGTGCGGGAGATGATCGACTGGGAGCACAAATACCCGGCCCGTGATCTGGGCAACGGCAAGGTGCGCGCCGTCGGCATGGGCATGGCCATGCAGGGATCCGGTATTTCCGGCATGGACGTGGGCAGTGCGACCCTCAAGCTGAACGATGATGGATTCTACTCGCTGATCATCGGTGCAGCGGATATGGGCACCGGCTGTGACACCACGCTGGCGCAGATCGCCGCCGAAGTGCTGGACTGCCCGCTGGACAACATTGCGGTATTTGGTGCCGACACCGATACCTCTCCCTATGACTCCGGTTCCTATGCATCCAGTACCACCTACGTTACCGGCAAGGCCACTGAGAAGTGTGCCATGAAGCTGCGGGAACAGATCTGCAAGCTGGGTGCCGAGCTGCTGGGCTGCCCGGCAGATGCTGTGGAGTTTGACGGCAAAGAAGTGTTTGAAAGCGCCGCCCCGGAAACGAAAAAGACCCTGTCCGAGATCGCCTATGCGTCTCAGTTCGGCCATATGGTCCCGCTGGAAGCCACCGAGACCCACACTTCGCCTCTGTCGCCGCCGCCGTACATGGTGGGTGCCGCAGAAGTGGAAGTGGACACCGAGACCGGCGAGGTCAAGGTGCTGGAATTTGACGCCTGCGTGGACTGCGGTACGCCCATCAACCCCAACCTGACCCGTGTGCAGGCGGAAGGTGGCCTGCTGCAGGGCATCGGTATGACGCTGACCGAGAATGTTACCTACGACCGGAAGGGCTGCCCGGAAGAGAACTCGCTGTTCCAGTACAAGATCCCCACCCGCATCGACATCGGAAAAATCAACGTGGAGTTTGAGAACAGCTATGAGCCAAACGGCCCGTTTGGTGCAAAATCCATCGGTGAGGTGGTCATCAACACGCCGCTGCCGGCCATTTCAGACGCCATTTACAACGCCATCGGCACCCGTTTCTATGAGCTGCCCATTACTCCGGAGCAGATTGCCATGGCCGCCGCCGAAAACCACAAATGATCGGGGAACAGCAGTTTCCGTTTCTGGCGGAAAAAGGCCATGTGGTCTCGCTGGTGGGCGGCGGCGGAAAAACAACGCTGCTGTATGCCATGGCCAGCCATTGCGCGCAGAAAGGTTGGCGGGTGCTGGTGTCCACTACCACCCACATCCTGCGCCCGGAAAACTGGCTCTGGGCAAAGACTGACGCCGAAATACAGGAACTCTGGGCCCACGGCTCTTATGCCGTGGTGGGCTCTCCGGCTCCCAAGGGTAAGTTGACCGCACCGCCGGAAGCAGACCTTGCCCACTGGATGTCACAGGCAGACGCCGTGTTTCTGGAAGCCGACGGTGCAAAGCATTTCCCGTGCAAAGCCCCGGCGGAGCAGGAACCTGTTCTGCTGCCGCAAAGCGACATCGTACTGGCGGTGGCCGGGCTTTCCGCACTGGGCCACCCTTTGAAAGAATGCTGCTTCCGGTTGGAACAAGCCTGCATGTTGCTGGGCGTTCCGCCGGAGGCCTGCCTGACCCCGGAACTTCTGGCTCAACTGCTGGCAAGTGAGCAGGGCGGCCGGAAACGGGTGGGCAGCAGGGCCTTTTATGCGGTGCTCAATCAGGCAGATACGCCGCAGCGCCAACTGCTCGGGAAGCAGACGCTCTGTGTTCTGCAGGAACGTTATCGTGTGAACGGCGTTCTGACACAATTTGAAGAGAGAGAACGTGCATGAGCAAGGATGAAAAAATCGTATTCTGTACCGGGGGCGGCTGCACGGCAAAGCTGGGTGCCGGTGTACTGAGCCGCATTCTGGAAAAGCTGCCCCGCGGCGAAAAGGACCCGAATCTGCTGGTGGGGTATGACAGCCGGGATGATGCCGCCGTCTACCGCGTTACAGAAGATCTGGCCCTGGTGCAGACGGTGGACTTTTTCCCACCCATGGTGGATGACCCCTATATCTTCGGGCAGATCGCAGCGGCCAACGCCCTGAGCGACGTGTATGCCATGGGTGGCGAGGTGAAAACTGCCCTCAATCTGGTGTGTTTCCCGGAAAATATGGACCTGAACGTTTTGGGCGAAATCCTGCGCGGCGGAGCCGAAAAGGTAGCCGAAGCAGGGGGCATTCTGGCCGGAGGTCATTCCATTGCAGACACCGGCGTCAAATACGGCCTGTCGGTGACCGGCCTTGTGGACCCGCATCATCTGTACGCAAACGATGCCGGCCAGCCGGGAGACAAGCTGCTGCTGACCAAAGCGCTGGGTGTGGGGCTGCTGTGCACCGCAAACCGTGTGGGCGAGGCGGCCCCGGAACACATGGCAGCCGCCATCAGTTCCATGACAACCCTGAACAAGACCGCTGCGGAGATCAGCCGCCGGTATACTGTGCACGCGGCCACCGATGTGACCGGCTTCAGTTTTCTGGGGCATCTGCACGAGATGATGGGCGGGAGGCTTTCCTGCAAGATCAACGCCCGCGCCGTGCCGGTGCTGCCGGGCGCGGAAAAGGCGGCAGATGACTTCCTGTACACCGCCGCCGGGCAGCGCAACCGCAATCATACCGGGCCTTTTGTCCGGTTTGAGGGCGTTCCGTTTGCCATGGAGGAAGTCTTGTTCGACCCGCAGACCTCCGGCGGTCTGCTGCTGGCAGTGGACCCGGCGGAGGCCAGCACGCTGGAGAAGGAACTGCAATCCGCTGGCCTGCCCGCGAAGATCGTGGGCGAGATCGTTCCCCGAACCGAAACCGAGATCACAGTAACATACTGACCTACTGAAAGGAGAAACGATTATGACACATGTTGATGCAAGAGGAGACGCCTGCCCGCTGCCGGTCGTCAAGGCCAAGCGCGCTATTTCGGAGCTGAAGGGTGCTGGTCAGGTGGAAATTCTGGTGGACAACGAGATCGCCGTGCAGAACCTGACCAAGATGGCCCAGCAAAAGGGTTATCAGTACAGCGCCGAAAAGCTGGCCGAACGGGAATACCGAGTGCTGTTTACCATCGGGGAGGCCCCGGCCGTCTGCATGCCGGACGCCCGCACGGACACCGTGGTGGCCATTGGCGCAAACACCATGGGTACCGGGGCCGAGGAGCTGGGCAAGACCCTGCTCAAGGCGTTCGTGTTTGCCCTGACGCAGCAGGACAAGTTGCCCAAGACGGTTCTGTTCTATAACGGCGGTGCATCCCTGACCTGTGAGAGCTCTCCCATGCTGGAGGACCTCAAGACGCTGGAATCGGAAGGTGTGGAGATCATGACCTGCGGCACCTGCCTGAACTATTACGGCCTGACCGAGAAGCTGGCCGTAGGCAGCGTGACGAACATGTATGCCATCGTGGAAAAGCTGACCCATGCCGGGAACGTGGTCAAGCCGTGATCTATCTGGACAATGCTGCCACCACGCTGTACAAACCGCAGGAAGTGGACGCCGCCATTCTGGACGCCCTGCACACCGCAGGCAATCCCGGCCGCGGTGCCCATGAGCCGACCCTGCATGCTTCCCGGCTGGTGTATGCCGCACGGGAAGCGCTGGCAGAGCTTTTCCACGCGCCGGACCCTGCCTGCATTGCCTTTACGGCCAACGCCACCGGCGCGTTGAACACCGCCCTGTGCGGGCTGCTGGGGCCGGGGGATCATGTCATCACCACCGTGTGTGAGCATAATTCGGTCCTGCGGCCGCTGTACCGGCTGCGGACACAGGGGGGCCAGCTCAGCTTTGCCGGGGTAGACGCCAAAGGCCGCCTGCAATATGAAAAATGGGAAGAGCTTGTGCGCCCAAACACCAGAGCGCTGGTCGTGACCGGAGCGTCCAATGTGACCGGCAACTGTACCGATCTTGCAAAGGCTGCGGCCTTTGCGCACCGGCACGGCTTGCTGCTGATCGTGGATGCCGCGCAGACGGCCGGAGCCCAGTCCATCGACGTACAGGCACTGGGTGTGGATGTGCTGTGCTTCACCGGGCACAAGGCTTTACTGGGGCCGCAGGGCACCGGCGGGCTGTATGTGCGTCCGGGTGTGCAGATCGCGCCCCTTGTAGTGGGCGGCAGCGGCGTGCACAGCTATGACGAGCAGCATCCCGCCCAGATGCCCACCGCACTGGAAGCCGGCACCCTGAACGTGCACGGCCTTGCCGGGCTTTGCGCCGGAGTACAATGGCTTCTGACACAGGGCGTGGAAACGCTGGCCGCCCGCGAAGCTGCACTGGCTCGCTGTTTTTACGAAGAAGTATGCGGTATGCCGGGCGTGACTGTATACGGCGACATTGAGACCGCTCTGCGTGCGCCCATCGTCTCCCTGAATATCGGAGACGAGGACTCTGCCCGGGTGGCCGATATCCTGTGGGAGGACTACGGCATCTGTGTGCGGGCCGGAGCACATTGCGCCCCGCTGATGCACAAGGCGCTTGGCACGGTGGAACAGGGCGTGGTACGGTTCAGCTTTTCACACAGCAATACCATGGAAGAAGCTCTGCACGCTGCACAGGCCGTGCGGGAGCTGGCACAGGAGCTGTAAATGCGCACAAAAAAGACCTATATCGTGCTCTCCTTCCGCACAACGGTGGAAGCCATGGCCTGGGAGAAGCACTGCGCCACGGCACAGATCCCCGGGCGGCTGATCCCGCTCCCACGGGAGATCTCCGCCGGGTGCGGCCTTGCCTGGCGCATGACGCCGGAGGATTGGGAACACTGGAACAGCCTGCTGGACCCGGCAGCTTACGACGCGGTGTCGCAGGTGGAGCAATGACGAACAGGAGAACATTTTATGAGCGCATTGGTTGATGCCCTGCAGAAAGGGCAGGTCACCGGAGACTGTACCCTTGCGGCGGTTCTGGATGGACCGGAGGCCGGCAGCCGGATGCTGCTGCGCGGCGGGCGCCCGGTGTGGCAAACCCACAGCAGCGGCGTATTGCAGCGCAGCCTTTCCCGTTTGCAGGAATGCACAGCCACCGGGTTTCTGGAACTGGACGGCACGCGGGTGTTTGTGGAACGATTCGGTGCGGTGCCGCAGATCGTTGTCTGCGGCGGCGGCCATGTGGCGGCATCGGTGGTACGGCTGGCAAAACTGCTGGGCCTGCCGGTGCTTGCTATGGAGGACCGCACGGAATATGCGCAGGACCTGCGGGATGCCGGAGCGGACACGGTCCTCTGCTTACCGTTTGCACAGGCACTGGAGCAGGTGCCCGGCGGGGCAGAGACCTACTTTGTGGTCGTGACCCGCGCCCATGCCTTTGATGTGGCCTGCCTGGAGCAGATCTTGCAGAAACCGGCAGCTTACGTTGGCATGATGGGCAGCCGGGGCCGGGCCGCACTGGTACGGCGACAGCTGCTGGAAGCCGGGGCGGATGCTGCACGGGTGGAAGCTGTGCAGGCCCCCATCGGACTTGCCATCGGGGCCAAAACAGCCGAAGAGATCGCGCTGTCCATTCTGGCGCAGATCGTGGAAGTGAAAAACGCCCGCCCTCAGACCGAGGGCTTTGCTCCGGCGCTTCTGGCGGCGATGGAGCAGGCCGCACAGAACGGCCAGCCTGCAGTGCTGGCGACGATCATTGCACGGCACGGCTCCACCCCGCGGGAGGTCGGCTCCAAAATGCTGCTCCTGCCCGATGGCACGACTGTGGGCAGTGTGGGCGGCGGCATCATGGAATACCGTACTCGGCAGGCCGCTGCTGAAATGCTGGCCGGGCATACAGCATCGGTGCAGACGGTTACATTTTCGGCCGACGGCAAAAACGAAGATGCCGCGGTTGCGGCCTGCGGTGGTTCCATGGAGCTTCTGCTGGAAATCATTCCGGAAGGAGGATCCATCGAATGAAACAGGATGCCTTGATCCTGGTGCGCGGCGGCGGCGACCTTGCTACCGGCACCATCCATCGTTTGTGGTCCGCTGGGCTGCGGGTGCTTGTACTGGAAACCGCTCACCCGGCGGCTATCCGGCGGCAGGTGTCGCTCTGCGAAGCTGTGTACGAAGGTGAAACAACGGTAGAGAGCCTGAGGGCTGTTCGTATCGACACACTGGAACAGGCTCCGACCGTCTGGGCACAGAATGCGGTGCCCGTCCTCATCGACCCGGCAGGCAGCTGCGTGGCACAAGCAAAGCCGGATGTATTGGTGGATGCCATTCTGGCCAAGAAGAACCTTGGCACCACCCGTGATATGGCACCGCTGACCATCGCCCTTGGCCCCGGATTTACAGCCGGACAGGATGTGGATGTCGTGGTCGAGACGAAGCGCGGCCATCGGCTGGGCCGTATCATCCGGGAGGGCGCTGCCATCCCGAACACTGGTATTCCGGGTGTCATCGGCGGTTATGGCAAGGAGCGGGTCATCCATGCGCAGACGGAAGGCATCTTTCAGGATGTGCGAAAGATCGGTGACCTGGTGGAAGCAGGGGAGATCATCGCACAGATCCGGACGTCGGAAGGCAAATCCTTCCCGGTCACCACACAGATCGGCGGCATCCTGCGCGGTCTGCTGCGCAGCGGCTACCCGGTCACTCCGGGGTTCAAGGTGGCTGATGTGGACCCCCGCCGGGAAGAGCTTTCCAACTGTTTCCTGATCTCGGATAAATCCCGCTGTATTGCGGGCAGTGTGCTGGAGCTTGTCTGCGCACAGCTGTGGAACTAACAACAAAAAACGCCTCTGCTCCGGATGGAGTGACCATCCATGAAACAGAGGCGCTTGCTTTTTTATGGGATCAGTTGCGGTAGCATCGGTCCTGGCCGACCAGCCAGTCCTCACACAGATGCTGAGCTTCCTCCAGGCTGCGGCTCTCGCAGTCAAAAAAGGCACCGTGCAGGGAACGGTAGGAGTAGTGAACACGCGGGACACCGTTTGCGTCCTTGAATCGTTCGCAGCGTTCCTGTCCGGGCATCAGATAGCATTGTTCCATCGTTCATTTCTCCTTCAATCTTTTTGCTGCGGCGGCAGGGCACGCAACGCTTGCTATTGTATCACGCAGGAGAAGCGTTTGCTATTGCTGTTTTACCCAAAGATACATTTTGTTTTTCTATGCGGTTGTGGCACAAAAAGGCTTGACAAGGTTTATTCGTGCAGGGCACGCTCTTCTTCAAGGGATGCTTTCATCCCATGGATGCGGCCCAGACCATAGGCCAGCAGAACGCTGCACAGCAGATTTACAATGGAAAACGTCTGCCCGTCTATGATATTGACAACACCGATGATCAGATTGGCAAGGCAGATCAGCCAGAGCGATTTACCGATGCGTGCAAGATGCGCAATGCGGGAATCTATGTCCGAAAACAGGTCAAACGACCCGAGCTCGGCTTTGCGGCGGAAATAGATCCAGTTCACACAGCCGCCGACATATTCTGCACCGGTTTCTTCCACAAAGCTGCGATAGTCCCGGTCTGCATTCATCTCCATGCGGATGATGTATTCGCCCGGCTCACAGCGCACGAAGGTGTACGAGCAAAACGCTGCATGCTCCAAAGCCCAGCCTTCCGCCGCCATTTCGTTGAGCCAGAGTTCTTCCTTCTTGAAATCCCATGCCAGATAGACTTTATGGATGGTTTTGCGCGTGTTCATGGTCATTCCTCCTTCAGGATGCTCTCACCGTTTGCAACCAGCTGCTGCAGCCGGGCAAGCTCGTGCTTCAGGACTGCAAGTCCTTCCGCGGTCAACTGATACTCTTTTTTGCGGCTCCCGCTTTCCATCGGCAGCTGTCGGATCCATCCTTTTTCGCACAGGGAGTTCAGCGCTCCATACAACGTCCCGGCAGCAAGACGTACCCGCCCGCCGGAAAGCTGCTCGGTCTGCTGCATGATGCCGTAGCCATGCTGCGGATGATAAAGAGAAAGCAGAATGTAATAGGTGGACTCGGTCAGCGCAATGTTTTCCATTGCCGATGCACCTCCATTTCTATCGACGGTCTTTATATCGTCGCCCGATATATCACAGACCCAGTATATCGCACCCCGATATAGTTTGTCAAGACCATTCCACCAATATGTAAAAACGATGGAAGCCGGAAAAATATTTTGTGCAATTTTCATAGTTTTCTTCTAAGGATTTTGGTGGTACAATATAGCTATCGAAGCAGGCACATCAGGAGGAGCACATGGCAGAAAAGAACATTGAACTGGATAGTGTAGAGATCGCCGCGGCGGTCTTTGGCAACTGCGACCGGAACATCCGGCTGCTGGAAAACGAGTTCTCCGTTACGGCCGTCTGCCGGGGCACACAGCTCCGGCTCTCCGGTGAACCGGCCAACGTAGCGGCGGCCAGCCGCGCGGTGGAAGGCATGCTTCTTCTGATCGAGAACCACACCCCGCTGGAGGATCAGACTGTGCGCTACTGCATCAGCCTGGCCCATGACGGCGCTGAGAAACGGGTGCGGGAACTGACCGAGGATTTTGTAACGGTTACGGTCAAAGGGCGGCCCATCCGGCCCAAAACGCTGGGCCAGAAGGAATACCTGAATGCCATCCGGAACAATGCCATCACCTTTGGTGTCGGCCCGGCGGGCACCGGTAAGACCTACCTCGCCGTAGCTATGGCCGTAAAGGCCTTCAAGGCCAAGGAGGTGTCCCGCATCGTGCTGACCCGCCCGGCGGTAGAAGCAGGGGAGAAACTGGGTTTTCTGCCCGGTGATCTGCAGCAGAAGGTGGACCCGTATCTGCGCCCGCTGTATGACGGTCTGTTTGATATGCTGGGTGCTGAAACATATGAGCGTCTGGTGGAAAAACAGATCATTGAGGTGGCCCCGCTGGCCTATATGCGCGGCCGTACGCTGGACGACTCCTTCATCATTCTGGACGAGGCGCAGAACACCACGCCGGAGCAGATGAAAATGTTCCTGACCCGCATGGGCGTGGGTTCCAAGGTCGTTGTGACCGGCGATGTGACTCAGATCGACCTGCCGGAACGCACCCGCAGCGGCCTTGTGGATGCGCTGCATGTGCTGAAGCAGGTCAAGGGCATTGCCCAGTGCTATTTTACCGAAAAAGACGTTGTGCGCCACCGCCTTGTGCAGGAGATCATCAAGGCATACGACAGGGCTGCACATCCCGAAAAACAACCAAACCAGAAAGGAGAGGACTGATTCTATGTCCAATAAAGTTCTGATTACCAATTCCCAGAAGGCCGTCAAGGTCCCGTCCGGCCTCCGCATCCTGATCCGCCGCGCCCATCGTCTCGCACGCGGAGTGCATCGCCAGGATCGGCACGCCGACATCCGCCGCGGGCATCGCCAGCAGCGCCGAGGCCATCGAGCCCACCGTGCCGCCGCCCGGCAGATCCGCGCGGTTCATGTAGGTCTGCATCGGGATGCCGTTTTCGCGGCACAGCCCCTCGATCACCGCGCAGGTCTCCGCCACGGAGGAATACCGCGGGCTGCGCTTGAGCGCCACGCCGCGCCCCAGCACCGGCGCGCAGCTGAAATCGGCGTATTCCGGGTGGTTCGGATGCACCGCGTGCGCCGCGTCGCAGGAGAGCAGCATGCCCCTGCCCTGCGCGTCGAGCAGCCACGCCCGGTCGTGCCCCAGCGCCAGCGCCAGCTTTTCCAATATCACGTTCAGCGTCGCGCTGTCCGCACCGCGCCGCGTGTTGCTGCCGATCTCTTCGTTGTCGTAGAGCACCGCCACGTTGATGCCCTTTGCCGCCTTACCCGCGTCCAGCAGCCCGCGCAGCACCGCGTGGACGGAGGACAGGTTGTCCAGCCGCGGCGAGACGAGCAGATCGCCCTCAAAGCCCGCGATCTCCGCCTTCTGGCGGCAGTAGGCGCACAGCTCGAAGGACAGTATGTCCTCCTTTTCCACCTTCAGCTTCTTCGCCAGCAGCCCCAGCAGATAGCCGTCCTTCTCCCAGCCCGCCTCCGCCGCGCGGCAGATGGGCAGCATGTCCACGTTCGGACGCACCGCCACGCCCTTGTTCACCTCGCGGTTCATGTGGATCGCCACGTTCGGGATCACCAGCACGCCCTCGTCCCAGCTCACCAAGCGCCGCACCGGGCGCATCGGGCTGTCGCCCCGGAGCATCACCGCGCCCGCCAGCCCCAGCGGCCGGTCCAGCCAGGTGTTCAGGATCGCCCCGCCGTAGGGCTCCACGCTCAGCCGGCACAGCTTGCTGCCGTTGACCAGCTCCGGCCGGGGCTTGATGCGCAGACACGGCCAGTCCGTGTGCGCCGCCGCCACGCGGATGAAGTCCCCGTCCCCCACCGTCACCGCCACAAGGAACGTCCCGCTCTCCACAAAGTATTTCCCGCCGACCGCCGCATGGAACGGCTCCGTCAGCCCAAGTTCCTCAAACCCTTCCGCGCAGAGCACGCTCTTCGCCTGCTCCACCGTGTGCCACGGGGACTTCCCCCCGTCCAGCCACGCCGTCATCTCCGCCGTGTATTCGTAATTCACCATAAAATTTTCACCTCTGCTATATAATTCCGTCCCCCTGCCGCCGTGTTCCTTCGGCTCCCCTGTGTAAACCTGCGCCGCAGCGCTCTCCTTGGCTCCCTTCGTAGGTCGCAGCGCGACTGAAGGTCGAGCGTTTTATAGAAAAGAGTACAGTG
>OLGE01002837.1_pt1 | contig 14684 bp, 6 predicted proteins | sample 1605151 | NCBI WGS metagenome assembly OLGE01 (sample SAMEA3888912, study PRJEB22519) | human gut metagenome | biome: human gut; feature: human-associated habitat; material: faeces | place: Denmark | collected 2010
ATGGACTGCGTATGATGGTTGATTGCTTCACACCAGTGATTCAAACCGTCTGTATCATAATTCCTGCTTAAAAACTGTGTATAATTTCTGGCAACGAAACATGTAACGTTATAATTCTGGTCGCGCTCTTCCGTCAATGAGACATCGCCCTTCTGGATCTCATAAGTATTACACAGCTGCTGGAATTCCTCTGAATTGATAAACTGGCGGAACACATAAAGTCTGGAGGCTCCGTTTTCCAATGTCTTGACCCAGCCCGCTTTTCCATCCGTATCCGATGCACGTCCCATCAGGCTCAGATACAGATGCTCCACATAATCTGCATTGTTATAATTATGATTCTGAAACTCCTCGCTGAACAAAAATCCGTATGCCACTTCCGCACCCGTTCTGCCGTTTGTCAGCTCCTGCGCCCAATAATCCAGTTCGCTCTGTTCTGCCGATCTGCCGAGTGCATTTTCATATAAAAGTGATGCAAACCGCTGCTTGCCGGTCAGCGTCGTTCCCGTGTTGCCGCTGTTTCCGTTGTCCGTGCCTGTGTTTCCGCCATTGTTACTGTCATTCGATCCGCTGCCTCCGCCTGTATTTCCGCCATTGTTACCGTCATTCGATCCGCTGCCTCCGCTGTTTCCATTGTCTCCGCCGTTGTTTTCCGGTGTTTTTACGGTTACGCTGCAGGTCAGCTTCTGATTGTCATAAGACGCACTCAGCGTTACATTCGTCCAGCTCTCACTGGAAAGTTCATACGCCACAAGACGGTAAATCACATTTGCAACGCTCTCCGGCAGATCACTGTTCACCGCAAGTGTAAAGCCGGTCTCCCCTGCTGCAATTTTCTGACGGATCTTCTCAGCAAATGGATCCGACCACTGATGTATCTCCCCGGTCTTAATAAAATAATTCTCTTCCAGAGAGTTGCACTCATATCCTTCTACCGGCTGTGTATGGTCACTGTGTACCAGCTTCATGATATCGTCATTCAATCCAAAATACAGATGCTCATAAAACGTTCCTTTGTAGGACGCTCCCATATCATCCCAGGTGCTGTCAATCTGATACCATTTTCCATCCAGCTGCGCCGCTGTCCACACATGTCCATTTCCGGCGATCCGTCCCGTTGGAATACCGACCTTATTCAAAAGCATCACATAGGCTCTGTGATATGACTCACAGGTTCCCTTTCCGCGCGCCAGAACGCCCTCTGCCGCACAATAGCTGTACGTATAGTCGTAATCCGCGTGATCTAAAATCCAGTCGTGCAGCCAGACCGCCTTATCGAAATCGGTCGAGCAGCTCTTCTCACATTCGCCCGCAACATTTGCCACGAGTTCTTCCACCGATGGATAATCCGGATCGTTAATTACGATGGGGTACTCCAACAGCCCTGTCGTCTTGGTCTGGTATGGTGTCGATCCCATATCCATGACACCAAACCGGATATAATACGTACCTGACGCATAAAAGGTGAATTTGAACTCATCGCTATCTCCGTAGACACTGTTTGACCCATAGCTGATATCATAGACAAAATTCTGCTGCGCATCCGTCAGCGAAGCAATCCGGTATTTGTAAGTACCGCTCCCGCCGGTCGCCAGAAGCTTAAATGTCACCTCTTCCCCGCACTTGATGTCTGATGGATACGATACCGTTAAATTCAGCGTGTCTGCCGCTTTTAATTCCTCAGATATCACTTCCTCTGCCATTACCGGCATACGGTTTCCGAGTGCCAGCACCATAGCGCACAATACTGTGCCAATTATCATTCTTATTTTTCTCATTTTGTACCTCAAAAGGGAATTCCGCCCGGAATTCCCCCCTTTCTTTTTTTATTGTTTACCAGTCTCCAAGAAAATTCTGACAATAATTCGTACCGTAATCTCCCCCTGCCGCATAGCCGGTCGCAAGATACTCATACGATTCCTCCAGAATATTTCCTCTGTGTGTCTCAGAGTTCATCCATGCATTTACCACCTGGGGCGCTCCGCTCTGTCCTCCCGCAATATTTTCACCGGCAGTACAATAATCCAGCCCCGCCTCCTCATAAAGTGAAAAACAATTTTCGCCATTTGGACGTATGTGACTGAAATAATCCACAATTTCCCCGGCACGCACCTGTGCTACCTGCTCCCACAGATCCTCTCTGGTCATAAGCTTTTCCAGACCATTGTTCTGACGCTGCTCGTTGCAAAGTGCCAGAATCTGAATATTCATCTGCCAGGCATCCGTAGCATCCGGTGTCTCAATTGCATTTCCAATATTGATTCCTGACGCAGCGCAACGCCTTAAAAACTCTGTGCTGAATAAAAATCCATTAAATACATACTCTCTGGTATTCGTATAATTAAGCTTGTCCACCCAGTCTGTAAGGCCTGCCTCATCCGGTTCACGGTCCATCATCGTGTGATACAGCATCGTTGCAAACTCTGCGTTAGACGTATGCTTCTCCTTATATTCTATGCTGAATATAAAACCATACGCCACCTGGCTGCCCTCGGCACCGTTGGCAAGCTGTGCACTCCAGTCTGCAAGTCCCGCCTCATCCGGCTCGCGCTCCAGACAGATGCGGTACAATCTGGTCACAAAATCTGTGATGGTATCATTGTCTGTCCCACACCAGGAACAGTTGCCGAGAATCGGAATACTGATGCCGCTCCAGTCGCCGCTTCCACTCTCAATACCATAGGAAGCACAAAGCGCAGAAAATTCTTCCGAATTCACAAAGCCGGTCATGACCGCTCCTCTGGTCTGCCCTTCTGCCAGACGATTCATCCAGTCCGCCTTTCCGGCTTCATCTGCCGTGCGTCCGAAAAACGCCTGATACATGGCGTCCACATAGCAGCTGTTGCAGAGGTTCATATTGCGGAATTCCGTACTGAACACAAATCCGTACGCCACATCAGCGCCTCTTGCCTCTCCGGTCTGCAGACGGTTCACCCAGTCTGCCCTGCCTTCCTCATCCGCTGCACGGCCAAGGCACACCTGGTACATCCGATCCACAAATGCGGTGACATTATCCTCCGCCCGCACCGGAACGGTCTTCCCCGTCAGAAGACCGGCTCCTGTAATCATGACAAAAGCAGCAATAAAAACCGCCAGCGATCTTCGTATCTTTTTCATTCAGTTCCTCCCTATCTCTGGTTGACGCAGATTGCAAACTCTGTCATCCCGCTTTAGTCTCTCGTTATTCCATACTTTTTGCACAGATTATTGAATTCTTCACTGCCGACAAATCCGTTAAATACATCTTCCCTGCTGTATCCCTGCGTCTGCATGCGGCTTACCCAGTCTGCCTTGCCGCCCGCATCTGCACTCCGGTCAAAAAATGCACGGTACAGATACTCCACATAATCATTGTCGTTCAGATTCTTATTCTTAAACTCCTGGGAGAAAATAAATCCCTGCGCTACTGAACCGCCGCTCTTTGTGTGATCCCACAGTCCGTTCGTCCAGTCGTTTAATCCGTCCGTATCCGGATTGCGGTCCAGGCAGATATTATAAAGTCTGGTCACAAATGCCGTCACACCGTCTGTGGCACCGCAGACCGTACATGCTCCTCTCGGAACTGTTCCGTACTGTGGAACCGCAATACCGTCTCCCCTCGTAATACCGTACTGGGTACACAGATTGTTAAACTCTTCGCTCTGCGAAAATCCGTTGAATACTTCCTCTCTGGTCGTTCCTGTCCCAAGTCTGCCGACCCAGTCATCCAGACCGCCCTGGTCATATTCCCGTCCCATGAACGCGCGGTAGAGCTGCTTTACATAATCGGTGTTGCAGTAATTGTAATTCTGGAATTCCTGGCTGAACACAAATCCGTATGACACCTCCACACCGGATGCCTGTCCGGATGACAATCTGTTCACCCAATCATTTAAGCCCGCATCATCCGGTTGACGATTTAAGCAAACCTGATACAGCCGGGTTACAAACTGTTCAATCGGATCTTCCGTAATCTCACGATTGCTTTCCGGCACAACCTCGACCACATTCTTATTTACCCACATTGCCGGGCGGACACCGCCGATCACATTCGCCACTGCCATACCGTCGTAGCGGAGCGAACCTGTGTAATGTACATACATGGCATCGTATGTATAGATACCCGGAGTCCGCAGCCACCAATAGGAACTCTGTGTCGTTGTATTGCGGAGCGCCGAGTCTCCGTTTCTGCTGAGAGCATACTCTGTGCAGTTCGCCATTCGCTTGCCGTCCGTATTCAGATAGTTGGCAGCCTCCGAAGCGCTGAGCAAAAAGATCTTGTCACTGGTCGCCGATCCGCCGGATGTTCCGAATACGGTATTCGACTCTCCGGATACCGATGTTGTGTAAATTCCCGACTTCTGTCCATCACTAAACGCCGCATTATAGAAGGAATCGTTCAGCCAGATACGGATACTGCTGTTCGCCCATGTAACCGTTGTCTGCAGGTTCGGATAATACCGCTGGAAATCCAGGACATTCTTGCTGATCACAAGCGCCTTATCGCCCTGAATATCCAGTACCGTCCACTCAATGGTCTCAGCGCCGTTGGAAGTATTGTTATCCTGCTCGTAAGAACCGTATTTTACGGTCCCGCCGACATGAATCTTCGTCCGGTCCACGCCGTCGGTGCTGGCGCTTCCGCTTCCGCTGCAGGTGACACTCGCGCCGGTCAGTGCCTCATTATTCGCTCCGATCTCCAACGCTCTCCACTGTGCCCTGGAGCCGCCGTACTGCACTGTGCGCAATCCGGCACACCGGTTGAACGCATTATCGCCGATATACGTAACACCGCTTCCGATCGTAACATTTGAGATACATCCGCATCCTTCAAATGCATGTCCCTCAATCACGCCCTGGTAGATATTGGCAGATTCAATCGGCGCCCACGCAAACGCGAACGTTCCAATGTAGGATACGCTGTTTGGAATTGCAATACTGGTAAGTCCCGAACAGCTGTCAAATGCACTCGCCCCGATGCGGGTCAGTCCGTCTGTCGGCAGGTTCACAGTCCGGATGCCATCGCAAAGATAAAATGCGTAATCACCGATCGTTGTTACACTGGAGGGAATTGTCACACTGGTAATGCTCTTTCCATACTCAAATGCATAATCACTGATCGCAGTCACACCGTCCGGAATCTGCAGATTTGTCACTTCCGAACCATTCAGATACAAATGTTTTGCAAACTGAAGCGGGTTTGCCAGATAGCCGCCGAAATCAATCCTGCACCATGCAGCGAGATCGCTGATATACACGCCGGTCAGTCCGGTACAGTTCTCAAAAGCACTGATTCCGAATCCGGTTACACCGCTTCCCACCGTAACTGTATTAAGTGCCGTACAGCGGATAAACGCTGACTCACCCACAAAACCGGACTTGATCGTTGCCTGTTGAAGGCGGGTACAATCTGTGAATGCCCCAAATCCGATCGTTGAGATCGTCGACGGTGTCGTCACACTTGCCAAGGAACTGCAGCCCCAGAACGCACATGCCCCGATGGATGTCACTCCCTCTGCAATATTTACCGCCGTAATCGATGATTTGCAAGCATACCACGGCATACACTGCGAGGATCCCGGCGTATCATATACCGGATAATCATACATCGCGCCGCTTCCGCTGATCGTAAGCACGCCATTATTATAGCTCCATGCCAGATTGTCGCCGCACTTGCCGGAAGCTGCATACTTCATATTCTCTGTCACTTTTACGGCAGCCACATCTTCCGCCGCACTCATCTCTGCCGCAGGCTTGCTCTCCGCCGCCTCTGTTGCTTCCGGCTCTTCCGCCTCCGTCGCTTCTGTCACTGCTGCTTCGGCTGTTTCTGTTGTTTCCGGCTGCTCTGTGCTTTCCTCCGGCGTTGTTTCGACAGCCGCATCCGTTGTCTGTTCCGCCGTCTCTTCAGCAGCCGCGGCACTCTCCACCGTCGTCTCCGTCACTTCCGCTGCATGGACTGCATTGCCCGGAAATGCCACACCACATGTGAGCATCATTGCCAGAAAAGCCGCTAACACACGTCTCTTCATAATCTCCATACCTCGCTTTCCCCGTATACTACAGAAGGAATCCTGCCGGATTCCTTCCCTTACTGCTACTATAGCATTTTATATACGTTTTGTCCATTTATAATCCGTAACTGGCAACCATATTTGCAAATTCCTGTGAGTTTGCAAAACCCCAGAATACGGTTTCTCTGGAGGTACCGTTGTTCAGCTGGTTCACCCAGTCATTCAGTCCGGCGTCGTCATACGAGCGGCCGAAAATACCGCGGTAGAGCATCTTGACATCATCGCTGTTCGAGAGGTTCATGTTAATGCACTCCTGTGAGAATACAAAACCATATGCCACATTTTCCATTCCGTATCCACTGTTGATGCGTCCGCTCCAGTCATTTAAACCATCCACATCATAGGTACGTCCCAGAAACTCGGTATAATTTCTTGCTACAAAGCGTGTCACATTGTAATTCTGATCCCGGTTCTCGGTCAACGCAACCGTTCCTCTCTCAATCTCATAGGTATTGCAGAGATTTCCGAACTCTGTGGAATCCGTAAACTGCCGGAATACATACAGTCTGGACACGCCATTCTTCAGATGTGTTACCCAGTCTGCTTTTCCATCTACATCCGATGCACGTCCCATCAGGCTTAAATACAGATGCTCGACATAATCCGCATCACTGTAATTCTTATTCTGGAACTCCTGACTGAAGATAAAACCGTAGGCAACCTCAGCACCGGTACTTCCATTCTCAAGCCGCCCTACCCAGTAATCAATTTCAGACTGTGTGGCAGTGCGGTCCAGCACATACTGGTACAACAGTTTTACAAACGGCGCCGACTTGTGCTGCGTTGTGTCCGTCGTATCCGATGTATCTGTCGTTCCTGTCGTTCCTGTCGTTGCCGTCACACTCTTGCTTGCCACATTACTGTCCCAGTAGGTATCGCATACTGCCACCGCCTTGACTGTGCAGCTTCCGCCCAGTGTAAATGTCGACGAATATTTCTCCGATCTCGTGTAAGCCGGCGTCGGTGTATCTCCATTTGTTGTATAATAGATGATCGCATTCGGCGTACTGCTCGTTATCGTCACATAATTGACATTGTTGTTCGCCGTAACCGAAATCTGTGGCTGTGCGGTCTGCTGTGTGATCGTCGGCAGGGTTCCCGGATCGGAGTACGTCGCTCCGCTGTCCAAGGTACAAGCCGGAAGATACTCACTCCAGTAGGATTCTTCTGCGTGGGAGCTTGCATAGCTTGCCAGATCCGCATCATATACGGCGTCGCTCCGCTCAAAATATTCATAGTCGATGGTGCTCTGATCCGCCCAGGTACAGTCTACATTGTACCAGGAGTCGTTGATACGCACCTTATTCCACTCATGGTCATCACTTGTCACCGCAATACAGTCAACACCCACGCCGTTGCACATCATCTCAAACGCCTGCGCATATCCGGCGCAGACGGTCTTATCCATGCAGAATACGCTGTATACCGACTGTGTGTATGCCGTATCTTCATTAAACGAGTTGCCATAAATATCCGTATTATAATCCACTTTCTGCACAATGAGATCGTGAATCATTTTTACTTTTTCCGCCTCAGAGCTGAGTGAATTGACCGTATTTTTCCAGGTATCCACCTGATTCTTCACACTCTGTGTTGCAGTGCTTCTCGCCGTACCATTCTGAAAGGCAGAATAGACACCGAATGCCGCATACCATCCGCTGCTGCTGCCTCCCTGATACAAAGACACATTGATAAAATAATACTGCGGATTCATGTAACGGAACATATATGCCACATACGTAATTCTGTTTGAATTCAGGCTTCCGCAGGATACATACGGTATATGTCCATCCGTCAGATTATCCGTACCAAGAAGCACCTGTCTGCAGGATGCATCCAGTCCATCCCAGAATTTGCGCTCTTCCGTCGAAAGCATATTATACACGTAATTGGACGAATAAGCATCCCACGCTGCTGCATATACACTGGAACTCTTGCTGCTGTCTGCCTCTGTTTCGTCTAAAACATCATCTTCTGCAATCGTTCCGACATTGATCACGTTAAGATCCATCAAACCTGTCGGATGTGTAATCTCCTCTGCGGTCGCTTCTGTCTCGTTCTCTGTTGTGTCGGCAGCTGCCGCTTTCACAGGCTCCGCAGACTCCGTGCTTTCCGCAGTCTCCGTATTTTCCGCAGTCTCCGTATTTTCCGCGGTCTCCGTACTCTCTGCTGCGGCGGTGTCCACAGGCGTCTCTTCAGATGTCTGCTCTGTTTCTGTTTCCGTCTCCGTTACAGTTTCTGCCACTTCTGCTGCGGATACCTGTGCCTGTGTCCCAATACTTCCCATTACCATGCATCCCAACAGCAGTATTGCTGCAATCCGTTTCTTCATACCTAATGCTCCTTTCTATAATCATTACAGGCCGTAGCTTGCGATGATATTTTCAAACTCCTGTGAGTTTGCAAATCCCCAGTATACCTCTTCTCTGGAAGTTCCCTGCTCCAGCCGGCCGACCCAGTCTGCTTTTCCGGCAGCCTCAGATGCTCTGCCCAGGCACAGGTTGTAAAGCATTTCTGTGTAATCCGCATTGTTTCGGTTCTGGTTTTCAGATTCCTGTGAAAATACAAATCCGCACGCCACATTCTTCGGCGACTGTGCCCCCGAAAGAATGATGGAACACCAGTAATTGATACCGTCCGTCTCTCCGCTTCTTCCAAGCGCCTTCTCATAGCACCGGTTGACATACTGCGTCACCTTGATGTTTTTATCTCTCGCCTCTGTAATCTCCGCCTGTCCCGGTGTGATTCCATAACCGGAACAGATATTTCCAAATTCTGTCGACCCCGCAAAACCGTTGATAACATAGACATAGGAAACACCATCATTTAAGGTTGAAAGCCAGGTATTCTTTCCGGTCTCGTCCGAGCTTCGATCCAGCATTGCCGCATAGAGGATGTCCACAAATTCCGCATCAGACTTGTTCAGATTACGAAACTCTTCGCTCATTACCAGATCTTTTACGATCTCAGCTCCACCGTTACCGGCAATCAGCTTGCCTGTCCATGTATTCAGACCGGACACATCCGCATCCCTGCTAAGGATCTTGCGGTAGCAGCGCATCACGTACGCCGTCGCATTGTAGTTCTGATCACGGTTCTCCGTCAGGCTCACTGTTCCCGGTGAAAACATATAATAGGAACACACTGTCGCAAACTCTGACGACCCAATCAGCTGCTTTAACACATATTTCTGTGAGACTCCGTTGGACAGAACCTCCACCCAGTTGCTGACTTCCGAATCCTGCGGACTTCTGGCAAAAAGTGCCGCGTAAAGCTTCCGCACGTACACCTCATTCGTGTAGTTCTTATTCTTAAATTCACTGCTGGAAATGATATCAACCGCAACATCGGCAGCGGTCATCGTCTCCTCCGAAATTGCAGCGGCATATGCATTCATGCCGCTTGCATCCGGCTCACGCTCCAGAAGGCTCTCATACAGCCTGGTCACATACAGCTGTGCATTCTGATAATTATCTCTTACATAGAAGAAATTGCAATCCACGTAACCGCTTATACCGCTCACGCCGCCCTTGCTGCTATACTGCCATGCGTAATACTCGCCTGCATACGTCGTCTGCGTCGTATAATTGGCAAGCCAGATCTTATAGTAGTCGTCCAGAATCTCGCCTCTTATGTAAGACTGCAGCATGGTCTTATTCGCATAGACCATCGGCGTATATCCTGCCGACTGCACCGTGGTACAAAAAGCATTCACAACTGCCGTTGCCGTATCAATATCCAGATTGGCATCCGCAAGACGTCCACTATGGTTTGTGCCGAATTCATAATCTATGACCACCGGCAGTGTGATATTGTAGCCGGAGATTCTATTTAAAAGATAATTTGCCTCTTCCGCTGCCTCCGCCTGTGTGGTTGCCTGTGAGAAAATATAGACACCGACTCTCAATCCGGCATTCAATGCGCCTTGGATATTGGCCCGATACTTGGAATCATCGAACAATCCTCCGTTCGACATTCCGCGGTATCCCACACGGATCAGCGCGTAGTCAATTCCGGCTGCCTTGACCGCCGACCAGTTAATATCTCCATTGTGATAAGAAACGTCGATTCCGTTCACAACCTTATAACCACTGTCGTACCGCCCGTTATGTATATAGGAGCTTCCGGTATATCCACTGTAAGTCGCCGATGAGCTTTTGATATTCGATGTGCTCTCCGGCTCCTCATTGCTCATGGAGGTACCCGCCTGCGGGTCTTCTTCCAACGCTTCCTCTGCCACAGCGCCGGATGCCTTTAAGCGCCCTGTCTTCTCTACTACTTCCGTCTCTTCGGTTTCTTCTGTCTCCTCGGTTCCCTCTGCCGCTTCGGTTCCCTCTGCCGCTTCGGTCTCCTCTGCCGCTTCGGTCTCCTCTGTCTCTGTCGACTGACTCCCCGAGCCTTCTGCCACATCCTCCGTCTCTCTCTCTGTCGACGTCTGCGCTTCTGTTTCCGTCACAGATGCCGCTTCCGTTTCCTCCGATGTGTTTTCCGGGTTTACTTCTTCTGTCGCCCTCTCCGTTCCGTTTTCCGTAAGGCTCTGTGCCATCGCTGCCTGACCTCCCGGTATTCCGGTTGTCAGAAGCGCTGCCGCCAGTATACACGCTAGTACTCTTTTCTTCATCCTGATCCTTCCTCTGTCTAAATAACATATTTCTACCAATTTTAATTATACACGTACCGGGGGCAACGTCAATTTACAAAATATGTATATTTTCTTAATTTTTCCAGTCATTCTTCCCCAGGATCTGACAGACCTGTCTATGACCAAAAAGGCCCGCGCTGTCAAATCGACAGCGCGGGCTCTTTCTTCCTCTGTATGAAACTGTATGTCCTACCGGGACGTATTATTTACTTTAATCCGTATGCACGTACAATGTTGTCAAACTCTGTACTGTCGGCAAAACCGTCAAATACGCTCTGGCGGCTGGTACCTGACTGCAGTCTGGTTACCCAGTCATTCAGGCCTGCCTCATCCGGCTCTCTGTCCATCATCGTACGGTAAAGCATCGTCACATACTCCTGGTTACTGAGATTCCGGTTGGCCATCTCCTGTGAAAATACGAATCCGGATGCCACCTGCTTCGGTGTCTTTGTCTTCGCCAGCAGCTTGCCCGTCCAGTCATTCAGACCATTGACATCTGCGGCACGGTTCATTGCGATCGTATATAAGCGGTTCACAAATGCCGTTACCTGCGGATTCTTATCGCGGTTCTCGGACGTCGTTATGGTTCCCTGCCGAATTCCATACACGCTGCAGAGATTGTTGAACTCTGACGAATCGGTAAATCCTTTCAGCACATACGCACGGGACACTCCGTTATCCAGTAAGCTCACCCAGTTTGCCTTGCCATCCGTATCTGCATTGCGGTCAAACAGCGCCTGATACAGAATGTTCACATACTGCTCGTTTGTTGTATTTTTATTGCCGAACTCCGGGCTGAAGAAAAAATTCCATGCAGTCGTCGCACCGGTCGTCGTTCCGTTGTACAGCTTGTTGCTCCAGTCATTCAAGCCTGCTGTATCGGCGGTTCTCTGGAATACTTTCTCGTAGAGGCGCTGCACAAACTGTCTGTCCAGAATCAGGCGGTAGTCCTCCAGTGTTACCGTAAACATTTCCTTCTGATTAACTACATCCCCGTTTGTAGAATTATAAAATGAGGTACAGCTGATCGTATAGGTTCCCGGCGTGTATTTGCTGTAATCCGTTGTGTCCCAGCTGTATGTAATGTCGGATGTTCCCTTTGTCGTATTAAAATCCGCATTCTTTCTTGCAACCAGATTTGCCGAGCTCTCTGTACTGCCCTTGAAAATACGGATCTCATAGCGCTCCATATCATTGCCGAACGTTCTGACGTTGAAGAGCAGGTTGATCTTGGTATTGTTGGAAAATGTTGCATCATACATCGTCGGATCCGGATAAATCGATGCATGCGCTCCTGCCCCAACCATTCCCTCTTTCATCTCCGTCTGCTCACTTGTCACCATCGTAAGCTCGTCCGCATCTGCCTCCGCACCGAATGCCGTCACGGAAAGTGCCAAACTTAAGACAACGGCAGCCGTTACACTTTTCACCCACTTGTTAAATTTCACTACATTTCCTCCTTCTCTATGTCACAGCATAGCTATTGTGCTTTCATTATAACTTTTATTGTCTGCACTTGACAATCGAAAGGCCGAAAAAAATTCTTAATTTTTCTTTTATTTTGCAAAGCCGATTCTAGTCCACGCCGTACTCAGCCATCAGGTTATGGAATTCCGTACTTCCCGCAAATCCATGGAATACCTGCTCTCTCCCAACTCCGGAATTCAGCTGGCCAACCCAGTCATTGAGCCCTGCCTGATCGTATTCACGGTCTAAGAATGTACGGTACATGATCTTGACAAACTCCTCATTGGATGTATTTTTGTTCAAAAATTCCTGTGAGAATACGAACCCATGCGCTACATTTTCCGTCGTATCCGCTTTTGTCAGGATCGTTCTGCACCAGTTTTCAATTCCTTCATCCTCTCCCTGACGATCCAGAAGTTTCACATAAAGCCGGTTTACAAACGACGTTACCCCCTCATTCTGATCCCGGTAGCTTCCCAGTGTCACCGTTCCCTGGATCACGCTGTACTGGCTGCACACATTTGCAAACTCCTGTGAATTTGCAAATCCGCGGTATACATACTCCCTGCTCATTCCGTTGGAGAGCTTTGCAAGCCAGTCTGCCTTTCCGCTGTCATCCGCCTGTCTGTCAAACATTACCTGATACAGAAGGTTTACATACGCCTCATTGGAGAGATTCTTATTTTTGAATTCATCGCTGAAGAAAAATCCCTGTGCAACTTCTGCACCCGTTTTCTCTCCGTTGCGCAGCGCCTGATACCAGTAGTCGATCTCCGAATCCTGATAGGAGGTACGGCCCAGCGCATCCTCATACAGACGCACCACAAACGCACGCAGCGCCGCAGCTGTCGCGGTATTGTCCTGATCGTCCGGCGAAGGGCATGCTGTTGCCGGCATATTGTTGTATACCGGGATTTTGAACACAAACGGATTCTCCAGCGCGTTGGTCTGGCTGTACGCTGTCCGGATCTTCCCGCCCTCCGTCATCGGTGCTGTGATATTCTGCTGATACTGATGGGAATACAATCCGTTATAGGAAGCGTCCACATCAAATTTCTGCAGATAAAGGGTGTCCTGTCCTTTTAAGATATAATTTTGCGAGATATACTGTGCACCACCGGTCAAGGCTTTCATTCTGGTATCCCAGCCTTTATTCTGGGCAGTTTTCAAACCGTTGACGTAGACGTCCGTCGTTGTCGTTCCGGTTGCACCGATATTATAATAATTGTAATATCCTTCATATCCTGGGTAAGTTCCGGAAATCAGCGGCGATGTTCCCGCGCTTCCCTGCTCTTGATAAACTCTGCATGCCAGGAAAAACGGGCTGACTCCGAGACTGTTTCCGATGTCATAAAATGCCTGCGCATAGGTTGTCCCCGCTCCCGGCACTTCTCCCTGCATAAAAGAGCCGGACACGATATTGGAAACCGCATCCACCGTGTGGTACTGCGCATTGTATGTCAGCTGCTCAAACATAAATATGTAGGAATCGTTGGTAAAATTCCGCGGATCCAGACAGTATTCCACTGCCGACTGCGATGCAATATACCATCCGCTCTGTGAAGCCGCCTCTGCTTTCCAGTTGTCTCCTTTGCTCTGATGTACCCAGCTTCTGTTGTTCTGCATCTCTGCACTCACAACACTGCTCCACTCCAGATTCGTCTGCATCGGTACAAATGTCCAGTTCGGATGGGACGCCTTAAGCTGTGTGAGTGCTGCCTGGTAGGACTCTGGGAACGCAAGGATGTCCTGGTTGCCGCTCTTTTTGAGCTTCTCACCTGCCGCTTCATCCGCATCGCCAAGCTTCTCCTCCCAGGCTCTGAAATCCGTATCACTCGTGACAAGATGTGATGCTTCGATATAGCCGTACCGCTCCTGCCCGTCCACTGCAAACATGACATAGTACCAGACGCTGCCGCCGTCAATCGCTACATCCTTAAGCAGCACCTGACTACCGGACGGCAGGCTTCCCTCTACGGCGCTGTCTGCATCCGGCTCCTCGCGCACCTCATAGAGATCTGTGAGATAGACCGTCGCCATGACTGTCTTTTGCTCCAGAAGCTGCAGTAATTCCTGACGCAGTTCATCTGTTTTTGTCTGCGTCTCCTTGATCTGCTCTGTTGTCTCCTCAACCGCTTCTGTCGCCTCCGACTGCACAGCTATCTCTTCTGACTGTTTTGTCCCGTCCGACTGTTCCGTCGTCTCCTCAGTCTGTTCCCTCTCTTCCGTCTGCACTGCAGCTTCCTCGGTCTGCTCTGCCGGTGTATACTCTTCCGTTGTCCCGTTCAGTTCCTGTGCGGCAACAGCCACACCATTCCCCGAGATCAGGATCGCCGCTGTCAGGACTCCCGATAACAGTTGTAGTAATTTTTTCTTTTTCAAAATTCATTCCCCTCTGTTCTTCCTGATTATAGTTTCACCTTAGTATAATCTTTTTCGCCAGGGATTACAACGGGGAATGGGCTGGGAGGATTTTCCACTGTAATTTCTACTTTATACCATTGTATATTTTTTAATGACTCTCC
>OLGE01002838.1_pt1 | contig 14682 bp, 13 predicted proteins | sample 1605151 | NCBI WGS metagenome assembly OLGE01 (sample SAMEA3888912, study PRJEB22519) | human gut metagenome | biome: human gut; feature: human-associated habitat; material: faeces | place: Denmark | collected 2010
GGGCGGGCGCACCCTCAATTCGACTGGTGGGCTGCGCAACCCACTAACCCATTACAATGAGATTTTTATGCGTAAGATAATCTCAACGCAAATCTCAACAAAAATACAGCAGGGCGGGAGGGATTCTCCCCCTCCCGCCCCGCGCGTCCATTCTCTTCGCCAGATTTCTCTCGCTAGATTTCTTGACTCTATAGGCCACGTCCTCTCGGCGTTCACGAAACTACGCCTTCTCGGTGTGTCGCGGTATCGTCCGCTGTCTCGTCTACATCGCCTTAGGTTGTTCGCGCCGTCCGTTCAACCTGCTGGAGGTGGACGATGGCGGCGTAGGGATCGTCTGCGGCACACACGGCACGTACGACGGAGAAGTTCCGCGCGCCCGCGCGCAGGAGTTCCGGCAGGCGTTCCGCATCGACGCCGCCGATGCAGACGGCGGGGAACGGGACGGACCGGGCCATCTGGACGGCCGTCTCGACGCCGAGCGTCGGATCGGGGATGTCCTTCGTCGGCGTCGCCCAGACGGGTCCGACGCCGATGTAGTCCGGCGACTGGGCGATCGCCGCGCGCGCCTGGGCGGGGTTGTGCGTGGAAAGCCCCACGAGGCCGAGGGACGGGAAGCGCGCGCGCACCTCCGCGACGGGCATGTCGTCCTGGCCGACGTGGACGCCATCCGCCGCGACCTCCACGGCGATGGACGGATCGTCGTTCACGATGAAGAGCGTCCCCGTTCCCCGCGTCACGGCGCGCACGGCGTGGCCCGTCGCGACGACCTCCGCGCGCGGGCGGTGCTTCATGCGCAGCTGGACGATCTTCACCCCGGCCCTCACGGCCGCCTCCGCACAGGCGACGTACCCGGCCTTCGGGTTCGTCATCACGAGGTAGAGGCCGAAGTCGGTCACGACAGCCCCTCCGCGAGCTTCTTGATACGGCGCGAGGTGCGGACGGCGCAGAACTGCTTGCCGCACATCGAGCAGTGGTCATCGCCGTGCGCCTCGTCCGTGAACGCGCGCGTCTTGAGCCACCGCGCCTTCGCACGCATCGGGTCGAGGCAAAGCGCGAACTGGCGGTCCCAGTCGAAATCCGCCCGGGCGCGGGCCATCGCGTCGTCGCGGTCGCGCGCGCCGGGGAGGCCGCGCGCCACGTCGCCCGCGTGCGCGGCGATCTTGTAGGCGATGCAGCCCTGATGGACCTCCTCGCCGTCCGGAAGGCCGAGGTGTTCGGCCGGCGTCACGTAGCAGAGGAGCGAGGCGCCGTAGGTCGCCGCCGCCGTCGCGCCAATGGCGCTCACGATGTGGTCGTAGCCGGGAGCGATGTCGGTCGTCACGGGGCCGAGGACGTAGAACGGCGCCTTCCGGCAGACCTCCTGCTCGCGTTCCATGTTCATCTGGATCTGGTTGAACGGAACATGGCCGGGTCCCTCCACCATCACCTGCACACCGCGTGCGCGGCAGCGGTCGACGAGCTCGCCGAGGACGTCCAGCTCGCCGAACTGCGCGGCGTCGGAGGCGTCCGCAAGGCAGCCGGGGCGCATGCCGTCGCCGAGCGAGACGGTGACATCGTGCGCGGCGAGGATCGCCAGCACCTCATCCCAGTGCGTATAGAGCGGATTTTCGACCTGGTGCTCCATCATCCACTCAGCCATGATCGCGCCGCCGCGCGAGACGATGCCCATGACGCGCGTCATCGCGGGCGGGATGTGCCTGAGGAGAAGTCCTGCGTGAAGCGTCATGAAGTCGACACCCTGCTCGGCCTGTGCGCGGATGACGTCGAGGAGGAAGGACGGATCCATCTGCGGGATGTCGCCTTCGAGGCGCGAGATCGTCTCGTAGACGGGAACCGTGCCGAGCGGTTTCGGGCTCGCATCGAGCATGCCCTGGCGGATTGCCTTGAGATCATCCGAGCCGACGGAGAGATCCATCACGAAGTCAGCGCCCGCGTCGAGCGCGATTCTGAGCTTTTCGAGTTCGTCCCCCTTCCCCGAGTGCGTCACGCTGCGGCCGAGGTTCGCGTTGATCTTCGTCGTGAACATCCGCCCCACGCCAACGGGGTGGCAGTTCGCATGGTGGATGTTGAGCGGAATCACCGCCTCGCCCGTCGCGACGGCGGCGCGCACGGCCTCCGCGTCCAGCCCCTCGTCCGCCGCGACGATCTTCATCGCCTCGGTCACGATGCCCTTCCGGGCGGCTTCCAACTGCGTCATCTGTCTTCTCCTTGTGGCCAGTCTGAATGGTGGATGAATGAAGGATAGGGGCGGACGGCCTTCACGCCCGCGTGCGTGCCGCGAAGTGCGCGCTGTCGCCGCGCGCACCGTAGTTGACGCGCTCGCCGATCGCCGCGAGGCGGCGTTCGAGGCAGCCCCGGCACTGCTGCGCGTTCTCGTCGAGGCAGGGCTTGCCCGCGTAAAGCTGGTAGCGGCGGCGGTAGGCGGTATCCGTCACGTTCGGCATCATGACGTTCGCGCCGGCGAGGATCCCCTGCTCGCGGCCGTCGGGGGCGAGAGCCTGGAGGGCGGTCGTGGCGGCGATGTTGACGTCGTGCAGGTAGAGGCGCGTCGCGGCGATCATGTTGAGGCCGAGGCGCAGACGGCCTGCGTCGTCCCACGGCTGGGGTTCGGCGGCGAGGGGCGTCTCGGGGTGGGGGATGTACGGGCCCATGCCGATCATGTCCACGTCCATGTCGCCGAAGAAGACGATGTCGCGCGCAAGGTCCGCCATCGTCTGGCCGGGCAGCGCGCACATGACGCCCGTCCCGACCTGGTAGCCGCAGCGGCGCAGGGCCGCAAGGCACTGGACGCGGCGCGTCCAGCTGTGGTCCGCCGGATGGAGGCGCGCATAGAGTTCCGGCGACGACGTTTCGATGCGCAGCAGATAGCGCGCCGCGCCCGCCGCGCGCCAGCGCCGGTAGACGTCTTCCTCCTGCTCGCCAAGCGAAAGCGTCACACCGAGGTTGAGGTGCGCGATGGCGCGCAGGCAGTCCTCGATGAAGGCCGTGTTCGCCTCGCCCTCGATCTCGCCGCCCTGGAGGACGAGGGAGGCGTAGCCTGCCCGCGCATCGACTTCGGCCATGCGCAGGATGTCCGCGACGGAGAGGCGATAGCGGTCGAGGGTCGCGTTCGAACGGCGGATGCCGCAGTAGAGACAGTCCTTTGCGCAGACGTTGCCGATCTCGACGAGGCCGCGCATCGAGACGCGCGTCCCCGCGACGCGGCACTTCTGCGCGTAGGCGGCCGCATAGACGGCACGCCGTTCGGCGGGATCCTCCAGCGAGACAAGGCGCGTCAGGTCGTCCACGGAGAGGTTGCGCGGACGCGCCTGTGCGCGGGCGAGAATCTGTTCGAGGGCGGCGTCCATGAATCGCTAGATGCGGTTGTCCCAGTTCTTGAAGACGACTTCCTGTCCGTTCGCCCGGATGGCGTCGTAGACCTCCTGCGGACGGCGCCGGTCGGTGAGCGTGAACTGCGCGACATCCGCCTTGTGCTCCTGCTCGAGGACGGCGTAGCCGCCGGGCGTCACGCGCGAACCGGCGCTCATGTTGTCCGCCGCCACCTGCACGATGTAGTCGCGGAACGCCGGCGCCTCGCGCGTCGAAACCGTCATGCAGCACTGCGGAAAGACGATGCGGAAGGCGAGCATCATCACGTCGACATCCTGCTCCGACACCTCGCACGGCGGCACGAAGCCCCCTTCCACGCGGCAGAAGCGCGGAAAGGCGAACTGCACCTTCGATTCATAGCACTCCTTCATCAGGTAGAAGGCGTGCGCGCCGAGCGACGCCGCCTCGGGGCGCCACGGCGAGAGACCGAGCAGGAACGCGCAGCCGAGCGTGCGGAAACCCGCCCGGCCGGCGCGCAGTTGCGTCCAGAGCCGCCATTCGTAGCTGGCCTTCGGTCCGGCGGGATGGAAATAGCGGTACCGCTCGGGATCGTACGTCTCCTGGAAGCAGGTGAGCGATTCGTAGCCCGCCTCGAACATCGCCCGGTAGCCCTCCTCGCTCTGCGGCGCGACTTCGAGGGAGAGGTTCGAAAACATCTTCTTGAGAAGCCGCCCCACCTCGCAGAAGCGCTCCACCGTGTTGACGCGCGGATCCTCGCCCGCGACGACGAGCAGGCTGTCGATGCCCGTCGCGCGGATCGCCTCGGCCTCCCGGCGGATCTCGTCGAGCGTCAGGTTGCGGCGCACGGTGCCCTTGTGCTGGACGCGGAAGTCGCAGTAGCGGCAGGAGTTGATGCACGTGTTGCCGATGTAGAGCGGCGCGTAGACGCTCACCGTCTTGCCGTAGTACTTGATGCGGGCAAGACGCGCCTTCTTCCGCATCGCGTCCATGAACGGATAGGCGGCGGGGGAGAGGAGGTTCAGGAGGTCAAACCAGTCGTGCCGGTCCTTCGCGAGCGACGCCTGCACCATCGCGGGCGTCACCTTCGCGTAGTAGGCGTTGACCTCGTCTTCGGAATACTTCAGAAGGGGAAACATGGGGAAACGGAAGAGGGTCTTACTTGAAGATGTCCATCGGCGACGTCGCCGAAGCCGTCGCGCGGGCGGACGGCGGACCGGCCCGGAGCGCAAGCTCGGCGGCCTGGACGGCGAGGCCGAACGCGCGCGCCATCGCGACGGGATCGTCCGCCGCCGCGACCGCCGTGTTGGCCAGCACCGCGTCCGCGCCGAGCTCGATCGCCTCCGCCGCGTGCGAGGGGAGGCCGATGCCCGCGTCCACGACGACGGGTACATGGCTCTGCTCGACGATGATCTCGATCATGTCGCGCGTGCGGATGCCGCGATTCGAGCCGATGGGCGACCCAAGCGGCATCACCGCCGCCGCCCCCGCCTCCTCGCAGTGGCGCGCGAGGACGGGATCGGCGTTGATGTAGGGCAGCACGACCATGCCGAGCTTCGCGCACGCCTTGACGGCCGCGAGCGTCTCGACGGGATCGGGCAGCAAATAGCGGGCGTCGGGGTGGACCTCGATCTTGATCCAGTTGTACCCGGCGGCCTGGCCGATCTTCGCGATGCGCACAGCCTCGGCGGCGGTACGCGCGCCGGACGTGTTGAGCATCACCTCGACCTTCGAGCGGTCGATCACCTTCAGGATGTCGTCGTGCGCGGCGTCGCCCTCGTGGACGCGCGTGAGCGCCGTCGTGACGAGCTCCGTGCCGCTCGCCGCAAGCGCCTCCTTCAGGAGATCGCCCGAGGCGAACTTCCCCGTTCCCAAGAAAAAGCGGCTCTTGAACGTGCGGCCGCCAATCACCAGATCCTTCATCGCATTCCTTTCCTACGCGGGCATGACCCCGATCAGGTTTACCGGTTTCATCTCAGCCGTCCGCACGCGCGGAGGGCACCCGGAAAAAGCGCTGGATAGTTTACCACATTTCGCGTATGCGTGAGCCCGTGATTTCACTCCACGTGCAGGGGCGTTCACCAGACGGAAACGGCGTCGAGGGCGTCTCGGAAGATGCGGTTTGCGGCGGCCTCGCGTTCGTGGCGGCCCGCGCTCCCGAGGATGACGACGACGACGCGCCGGCCGTTGCGCGCCGCCGTGAGGGCGATGGACGAGCCGGAGGCCCTCGTGTAGCCGGTCTTGAGTCCGTCGCAGCCCGGAACGGGGCGCGCGTAGCCTTTCGTGTCGCGACTGCCGGGCAGGAAGTAGTTGTGGGTGGCGAGGGCGAGCTTTTTCCCGTTCCCCGCCGTCACGGTGCGCGCGGCGGCCGACGTGAAGCGGAGCGCCCCGTCGGTCTTGACGAGCGCGCGGCAGAGCTTCGCGAGGTCGCGCGCGGTGGACGTGTCGAAGCCGCGCGCCTCCTTGAGGTCCGGCGGGAGGCCGTTCGGCGACTCGTAGCGCGTCGAAACCATGCCCAGCGCCTTCGCCCGGCGGTTCATCCGCGCGACGAACGCCCGCACGAGGTCCTCCACCGGCGCCGCGGCGGGCACGGGGCCCTTCCCGCCGCCGTGGATCCAGGCCGCATGCGCGGCAAGCGCGACGGCGCCGTCGTTCGCGCTCTTGACCATGAGCGCGTAGAGGAGGTCCTCCACCGACATCGTCTGCCCCGGCAGCAGGTCCACCTTGCTCGGCTCCATCTTCGCCGCGTAGGCGCTGCCCGCCACGCGGTCGGCGAGGGCGTAGCGGCCCGCCTGGATGTCCTCCAGGACGAGCAGGAAGGTCATGAGCTTCGTCACGCTCGCCGGAAACGCCGTGCGGTCCGCATGGTCGGCGAAGAGGACGCGCCCCGTCCCCGCGTCAACCGCGATCGCGCTGCGGTAGGGCGCGAGCGGACCCGCCCCCTTCGGCGCGGGCTTTCCCGTCTGCGGCGGCGGTCCCTTCCGCGCGGCGACAGGTGCCTTCCGTGCGGCGACGGGCGCCTTCCGCACCTTCGCGGGCGGCGCGGCCATCCCGCCACCGACCAGCGACACGGCCACCAGAACAAGCAGAAGACTACGCATAGCTGTGCATTCCCGTGAAGAAGCGGGAGAGGTTGATCCAGGTCAGCGTGAGGAGAATCATCACGGCCCCCGCCACGAGGCACGCGCGTTCCGCACGCGGCGACAGGCGCGGCCGCAGATGGAAGTACGCCGCGTAGACGAACCACGTCGCGAGCGACCACATCTCCTTGGGGTCGAACTGCCACCAGTGCCCCCAGCAGACCTTCCCCCAGGCCGCCCCCAGGACGAGCCCGACGGTGAGGAGGAGGAAGCCGAGCGCCGCCAGACGGCGCCCCGTGCCGAGCGCCGCGCGCACGAGCAGGATGTACCCCAGCACGTAGGCCCCCACGTGCGGCACGAAGAACGGGCTCTGGAGGGCCGGCATGAGGCGCCGCACGCGGCCGTCCATGACGAAGGCCACGGGGATCAGCACGAGGGCCAGCAGCAGCGCGTCCACGAGGAGCGCATGCCGTTCGCGCCGTGCGAAGAAGGTCAGGACGGGGAGGAGCGCCGCCGCGCACATCAGGAACTCGTAGAGGTTCTGCATCGGCGGATGGCCCGTCGCGAGGCCCCGGTGGACGAGCATCGCGACCGTGCCGGCGAAGGCGAGCGCGTAGAGCCCCCACGCAAGCCGTCCCCAGGGCGTCGCCGCCGGATGCGCGACCGCCTCCTGCGGCGCGGCGCGGCGCGTGCGCATGAACACGAAGCCGAGCGCCCCCACGAGGACGAACAGGCCACCCGCCGCCACCCACGGCAGCCCCACGTCCTTCACGCACTGGAGGATCGTGAAGTAGAGCGGCGCGCCCGTGTGTGGATTCGTCAACTCTTCATAGGAACTCTGGTAGACCCACCACCCGCATGCGACGAGCGGATGGTTGACGGAAATCGTGACAGGCGCGCGCGGCGCGCCGTCCGGCTCGATCTCGGCCTCGCACGTGTACTGCCGCACGGCGCCCGTGTCCGCCCAGCGGTCGATCGTGAACGTGCGCACCGAGAGGTTGAAGCCCTCTGCGGACGGACCTTCCGCGACGCGGCCCGTCTGTCCCGCCCGGAGGCGCAGATAGCCGTCCTCCGGCCCGGTCCATTCGTTGTAGGCCCAGCCGCCCAGCACGAGCGCGAAGCCCACGTGGAGGCAGAGCGCCGGCCATCGGCGCACGGAGCGGAGGGCGGCGAGCAGACAGAGCCCTGCGACGGCGGCGACGCCCCCCACCGCCACATTCCGCTTCATGAGCGCGAGCGCCCCGTCCGCACCCGCGCACGCAAGCCCGACCGACAGAACCGCGCCGACGAGCAGCATCCCTGCCGCCGCGCTTCGTCCCGTCACGCCCTCCCAGAGCTTCCGGAGCCGCGTCACGACGCAAGGGCCCCCGTGAGGTCGCGCGCGGCGGCAAAACCCTGCCGCGCGCAGTAGGCGGCAATGCCGTCCACGGCACGCGCCGCCGTGGAGGGATCGGTGAACGTCGCCGTGCCGACGGCGACCGCCGTCGCGCCCGCAAGCAGGAACTCGATGGCGTCCTTCGGTTCGTAGACGCCCCCCATCGCAAGGATGGGCAGCTTCGTGCAGGCGTGGACGTCGTAGACGGCCTTCACGGCGGCGGGGTGGATGCCGCGTCCCGAGAGGCCGCCCGTGCGGTTGCCGAGCACGGGACGGCGCGTCTCAATGTCGATGACCATCGCCGGAATCGTGTTGATGAGGGCCAGGGCGTCCGCGCCGCTCTCCTCGCACGCGGCGACGTAGGGACGGAAGTCCGGCACGTTCGGCGCGAGCTTCACGATGAGCGGCAGCCTTGTCGCCGCGCGCGTCGCCGCCACGACCCGCGCGAGCACGGCGGGGTCCTGCCCGAAGGTGTGCCCGCCCGCCTTGACGTTCGGGCAGCTCACGTTCATCTCCAGCGCCGCGACGGGCGCGCCCACGCCGGAGAGCCGCCGCGCCACCTCGGCGTACTCCTCGACGGTCCCGCCCCAGATGTTGACGATGAGCGGCGGCACGTTCGCCACACCCGCCACCGCGCCCACCGTCTGCGCGTAGTGCGGCACGATGTAGTCGGCGAAGGCCGCGACGCCCGGTCCCTGGAGCCCGATCGCGTTCACAAGCCCGCCCGGCACCTCCACATGGCGCGGCATCGGGTTGCCCGGCCACGGGTCGAGGCGCACGCCCTTCGCCGTCACCGCGCCGAGTTTCGCGTAGTCAAGCGCACCGACGTATTCCGAACCGTAGCCGAACGTGCCGCTTGCGGTTGCAACGGGCGTGCGCATCTTGAGGCCGCCCAGATCCACGCTTAAATCGACCATACGATCTCCTCCGCCTTGAAGACCGGCCCGTTCACGCAGCAGCGGGCGTTGGTGACCTCCCCGTTCGGCAACCGCACCGGCTGGATGCAGGCGAAGCAGGCCCCCACGCCGCACACCATGTGGCGGTCCATCGAGATCCAGCCGGGGCGCCCCGCGTCGAGGGCGCGCTGCGCGACGGCCTTGAGGAGGCCATCCGGCCCGCAGGTGAACAGCTCGAACGGCGTACCCGTCTGCCGGAGCGCCGCCAGTTCCGCGTCGAGCGGTTCCGTCACGAATCCCTTCGCGCCCGCGCTGCCGTCGTTCGTCGCCGTGCGCACGTCCACGCCGAGCGCCGCGAAGCGGTCGAGGGCGAGCAGGTCGTCCTTCGTGCGCCCGCCCACGAACAGGACCGGCTTCAGGCCCGCCGCGACGAACCGCCGCGCAAGGAAGTGGAGCGGCGCAACGCCGTAGCCGCCGCCCACGAGGAGCGGCGTACCCGTACACGTCGCGGGGAAACCATGACCGAGCGGACCCTCCACCTTCACCGCGTCGCCCACCTGCGCGCGCGCAAGCGCCTCCGTGCCGCGCCCCACGATCTTGTACATGACGGTCACGCGGCCGTCCGCCGCGTCGAACACGCTGAAGGGGCGCCGCAGGGCACTCGCCTCCAGACCCGGAATCCGCACATGCACGAACTGCCCCGGCACGAGGTCCGCCGCCAGCTTGGGCGCATCCAGCACGAGGAACCGGTAGCCCGACCCCGCGTCCACGTGCGATACGATCTTGGTTTCTTCGTCTCTCAACATGGCTCCATTATACCATATAACCCTCACAGCTGCGGCTCGTCGTCGTCCACCACGCCGAAACCGCGCGGACCGTAGATGCCGTTCCCGGAGCTGATGAAGGCGGAGTGGGTTTTCTCGTCCACCCAGCCCTTCGCGCCGCCGGCGCGGTAGGGCTGCCGGAATTCCTCCACATGCCCGTCGAGGAAGGCCATGTTGCAGTGGCGCGTCACGCCGGAACCGTGCCGGAACGCCTGGGTGCCGGCCTTGCGCAGGGAGGCGGGAGAATTGTCGTACTTCTTATCCTGGAACGGCGCACGCATGAACTTGTTCGGACCACCCGCGTAGCCCCCGTCGCCGAAGACGACGACGCGCGAAGGCTGCGTCACGGCCGCGTACGCCGTGGGGTAGGTGCGCTTCGAGCGGTCGTTCTCGACGTAGCCGAGGAAGCAGACGTTATAGTTGTAGCCCGTGAAGCGGTTGCCGTCCCAGTTGTCCGAGGTCCCCGTGCGGCACTTCGGGCAGCCGAGCACCGAATCCGCCCGGATGCCGCCGAACATCTCGCCGCAGCGCCACCCCGCGCCGTCCGCCGCCGTCCGCCGGAAGTCCCAGCAGAACGTCCTGTACTCGCTCCAGTGGCGCACGCCGTGGAGGGCCGGGTTCTCCCGCGCGTACCGCTGTCGCTTGAAGTCCGTGTCCCAGTAGTTGAGCTCGTGCTGCGCGGGGTCGATCATCCCCCACGGGAAGAAGCCCTCGTTCATCGCGTAGTTCTGGCAGAGGACGGCGAGCTGGTGGAGGTTCATCTTGCAGGCGGCGTTCAGCCCCGCCTCCCGCGCCCGGGAGAGCGTCGGCAGCAGTGCGGCGCCCACCAGCACCACCAGTCCGATCACGAGCATCAGCTCGAAGAGGCTGAACCCACGCCGATCCATCGCGCGCCGTTACTCCGTCTGGACCGCCAACTTGAAGAACACCCCTGCATCCGTCGGCACGGCGAAGGTGTTTAGAAACGCATCCCCGTCCTGTTCCGATGTTTGCAGCGTCGGAATGATGTTTTTCCATCCACCGTCCAAACGTGTCGCCGCCTTCACGACGAGTCTGCGAATATCGGACAGTCTGCACGGGGAACGGACCGTAATCGTATGCCTGTCTTCCCCTTTTGAAAATCCCGTGATCTCAAATGGAACGGAAGCGGGAACCGGTTCCGTCGGGGAAAGCCCCCACGCAAAATTCAATGCATTCGTCACGCCATTCGCCGCGACGGCCTCCGCCGCGCCATCCCGCCACGCCGTCGCCCAGTCCTGATACTGTCCCTGGGCCCAAAGTTCATAATCGGAGACGGGCGCGACATCCGCGACGGCATCGATTTCCGGTACGTTGTAGCCGAAATCGCCTTCATCGTTGGATTCCTCGACACAGGAAATCCGCACATAGCGGATCCACTTGACGCCGTTCCCGTTTTCCGGAAGAGGAAGTTCGGCGAGGTCGAACCCGGTCCCTCCGGCGGACCCGTCGTACCGCTGGCAGACCTGCGCCAGATTCAAACCCGAAAACGACGAAAAACTACACGCTGGATTGACCGGGCGTGTCGCCCGAGCCGCACGTCCCCAATAGAGGTTGCCGTTGAAAAGGCCGGTGTCCGGCGCAGCCGGGTCGTACAGGTAGCCGAGCGTCGGCATAAAGCTGTCCGCATACGGCCCCTTCTCATAGGGGTACCACGTCTCGCCGTCCTGCGAAACCTCAACCAAGGCGTTCTCGTAGGAGCCCTTCCCCGTGAAGGAGACCGTCAGGGGATCCGTCGTCAACTGGATGTTCTCATCGCTGTCCCGCACGCCAAAGGCATTTCCGAAGACGAGGAAGTCGATGCCAAAGGGATTGTTCGGGTCGTCCAGCACATCATGGTCGAACTTGATCGTCACAAAGCCGGGCGTCCCCTCGTCGTCATCTCCGACCAGCGAGAGAAGACGTCCGCCCGACCAGGCGGGGTAGGCGGGGTTGATGGTCGAGCCGGAATCCCCGTAGGTGGAACTTGACGTGAAGATCCCCATTGTCGGATGACCAAGCACGTTCGAGGCCTGATTGTAGAGCGGGGACTTCTCCAGCGTGAAAGATTGCACAACCTCGTATCCGTACGGCGATTCCGCGTAGGTTGGCGCCGTCACCGCCTCTTCCAGACCGTCCGACGTCGAATATCGCAGCACAAACCACTGGTCTGGGAGTGGATGCACGGCATCTGGCTTGATCGACGAGGCGGTGGATACCATCTGGGGGATTTCTGAGAAGGGCCCGAAGAACCGCCACGTCCCGTATGCCCCGTTTACGGCGGAATAGAGAGCCGTCGCCTTGGAACGGGAGAGATGGACATCCTCCACGTCGTAGGAGAAGACCGCCAGCTTCGCATCCGATCCTAGGCGGGGATCTTCATGGACGATGCGCTGCACCACCTCCGCGAGATTGGTGCAGGTGCCGCGCCATTTGTATCCCCACGCCAGAGAACGCCCCTCGCCTCCCCAGTCGATCACGACGGCACACCGGTTCGCCCCTTCCCCGACCCAGTAGTGGATGTCGTCACGGGTGAACGCCGCGAGACTGAGCGCGAGAAGGGACGAAAAGACCGGCGTGAGGAGGCGTGGCGTCATGGTCGATCCTATCTGGCGATGTCGGAAACCTTGACCTTGTAGAAGCCCGCGCCGCCTGTCTTGACGGCTTCAAGGACGACCGAACCGTTTTCAGCACGGACCCAGATCTTTGGTTCAGAAAAGCCCTTTGCGAGATCCGTTGCCGACAGGAGGCCGTAGTAGAGGCCGTCGATCACGTTGCCGGGCACGACCGTCACCTTGTCTCCGTCCACCGAGAACGGCTTCATCGCCGAAGCGGGATCCGCCGTGAACGTCGGCGTGGCGACCGCGTTGAGCGTAAGCGAAACCGACGATCCATTCTGCACGAGGTCGTACCACTCCGGCCACTGGTAACTCTGGCTATCCCCCGACGAAGTCTCCCCCACCGTGATGGTTCTAGAAGCCCCATCAACCGTCGCGGCAGCCGGCAGGGCAATCTCCCGCCCGCCACGCGCCGCATCGAAAGCGGCCTTCAGCGAGGCATAGTAGACATCCCCGACAGCCGGCAGTACGGCCCTACGTGCCGCACCGGGGATGGCGGCATAGGTGTCGTTAATCGGTTCAAACCAATACCCTTCATCGATTACCTCCCATGTTTCCATATCCCCATAGGTTGTCGAATAATCGCCGAACCGCCAACAGACCCATTGACCGTTGGTTGGAAATGTTCCGTCAATGCCATTGGGCGTCATCGCCCACCCGACATCCGTCAACGACTCGCCCGTTCCCCATAGCTGAAGCCAACTCGTTCCCATATATCCGGGATGCCCTTCGCCGTCCATATTTGATTCAAAGTAGGACGCAGGCGAAGGGAAGATGTCGTCTTTGTCCGACGCGACACTCTCCGTCGCCTGGATTTCCGAATTGTAGACCCGTTCAAAGGTCCCACCATCATCGTCGAGGTCGTACCCGAATGCATCGACGAAGGAACCATACGTTGACGTACTGATGAACGCATGCAAGCGGGGATCGAGAGCCGAGATCTGGCCTACGATTTCCGTCATGTTCGTGGCCGTGCCGTTCCAGCGATATCCCCACGCGAAAGAGGTTTGAGGCTTGCTGCCATCATGGAAATCGAAGATGACAGCGATTCGATTCGTTCCCTCGCCGATCCAGTAGTGGATGTCGTCGAAGGTCGAGACCAACTTGGAGGATTCGCCCGCCGCCGCCACGGAGGCGGCCCAAACCGTCGCGGCGGCCAGCAGGGCCGCCGCCCGTCCATACTTGTTCATGCCTTTTGTCCTTTCCCTCTTGCGCGAAGGGTTGGTGACTGCGAAGAGGAGCGTCTTCCGGCTGCGGACCTGACCTTCAGACCGCCCTTCGCGGGCCACCCGGCCCACTGGCTTGCGGTCTGTCGTATTCCTTCACGGCTGCGCGACAGCGCCCGATTTTCACGGGCTTCCGTTTTCCTCATCGTCGAAATGAGCAGGGATTATACGCTTCCCCTCCCCCGCCGTCAAGCGCGGTTCCACCCAGTTTCATACACCGACATCGTTCCGACGTGAAGTCTCATCGCCACTCTCCCCGCCATTCAGGATGAGATTTCAGTGCGTAAGAAATCTATCCCAACCTAGAATCGACAAATCTACGAAAGCACGCAAAATACAGACAAATGTGTCATCTACGAAACTCAAAGCCCCCCCTGCGGACCGGAAACAAGCCTCGGGACGGGAGGGGCGTTGCGGACCGGGAGGGGGGCTACAGGCCCTTCCGCGCCCGGAGTTCCGCCACGAGGTCGGGCGCCGCCACGACGCGCAACCCCAGGATACGGGCAACCGTGGTGTCCCGAGGGACATAGAAACGTTCCACCTCGCCCCATGCCAGGGACGAGTGGCACAACACAAGCACGCCGACGAGATCCCCGCCCTCCTCCCAGGCGAGCGGATCGACCGCAAGATCGGGGTACGGCAGGCGCGCCATCAGCTTCATCCACCTCTCTCCCGCCATGACACGTCTCGGGAAAAGATCCAGCACCCACGTGTCGGCATTTCCCAGGCAGTCGTAGATGCCCCAGCGGTTGGGCCGCCGCAGCCCGACGCGCACCGTCGGCAACTTATCCCCCTGCGTAGACCACTCCCCCAGGGTCAGGCCGCACCTCCTCAGCAGCTCCTCCCTCCCGTCGGTCCCCACGGCGATCTCGGAATGCCGCGCGCCGCCGGTCTGCGGGGACGTCGGGCTGGAGTAGGGGTCCTTCGGGTCCACCGTGTTCGCCCGTGTCAGGTACTCGTACTCGGCGAGCGTCGGGAAGCGGAAGACGTAGCCGCGCGGCAGGAGGTGCCCGAACCTTTCCGTCAGGATGCCGCAGAACCGCGTCGCCGCCGCGCGGTTCACCCAGCCGACGGCGCCCCGGTCGCCGCCCAGGGCCGCCTCCAGCTCGTTGGTCTCCTGCGGCGGCATGAAGACGTTCCACTGCTCCCGCGTCACGGGGTAGCGGCCCGCCCAGAACGGGCGGCTGATCCGGACGGGGCGGGGGCGGAAGGAATCCCTGCCGCCCTCGTAGCCCATCGTGAACGAACCGGCGGGGCACGGCACGAGCTCCATCATGACCCTCGGCCCCAGCGGGAGGGCGAGCGGGCGGCCCGTCCACGCCGGCCCGGGGCCGGGCCG
>OLGE01002849.1_pt1 | contig 14617 bp, 9 predicted proteins | sample 1605151 | NCBI WGS metagenome assembly OLGE01 (sample SAMEA3888912, study PRJEB22519) | human gut metagenome | biome: human gut; feature: human-associated habitat; material: faeces | place: Denmark | collected 2010
CGGATATTTCAGAATGGTTCGGAATCGCTACCAACCTTGCTTTCCGTGATAACCCCTGTGGGCAGGAAGTTCGTGGCGCACCTTCATTCGGCTGGGGCTTTCGCCCCCGATCAGGAATGTACCTGTTGAATGTCTATTCGATTTTCAAGGTTCGTGAGGTTTTTGCCCTCACTAACCAACTGGGAAATTTTTTTCGATTTGTACGAAGTTTTTTTGAGATTTTTCGAAAAAATTTTTTCGACCACCTTTCAGGAACAAAAAAAGCCCCTATCACATCACAAAGATGTAATAGGGGCAGAAATAGAAAAAGCCCGCTGATTTCGATCAGCGGGCTTAAATCATATGAAATTATCGTATGCTATCGGAACTTGTCTGCAATCGCAAAATTCCAAACGCATTTTTGGCGTAAGCTCGGAGTAAATTGGCGTAAGTTGTGGCGTAAGCACCGACAATTTAGGGTCAATCAATAGAGCTTTGCGCCTGCCGGAATGTGAGGATCGACCATCAGCAAATGCAACTTTTCTTCACCGTTTTCGTGATGCACGGCGGAGATCAACATACCACAGGAGTCGATACCCATCATCGCTCTCGGAGGCAGATTGGTGATTGCAATGCAGGTCTTACCAACCAATTCTTCCGGCTCATAATATTCGTGAATTCCACTCAAAATGACCCTATCTACGCCGGTTCCGTCGTCCAAAACGAACTTTAAGAGCTTTTTGGACTTCTTCACGGCTTCGCATTCCTTGACCTTTACGGCACGGAAATCGCTCTTGGAGAAGGTGTCAAAATCGACCTGATCTTGGAACAGAGGCTCGATCTGAACATTGGAAAAATCAATTTTTTCCTCCACAACGGGAGCAGTCTGAGTAGCCTCCGCTGGAGCAGAAACTTCCTTGGAAACCTTCTTGTCAGAGTCCAACGGCTTCATTGTGGGGAACAGCAGAACATCGCGGATGGATGCCGAGTCGGTCAGGAGCATCACGAGACGGTCGACACCGAAGCCGAGGCCGCCTGTGGGCGGCAGACCGTATTCCAGCGCAGTGATATAGTCATAATCGACCTGCGCTCTGCAATCCGGATCGAGCTGTTTGCGTTCGGCGACCTGCCGCTCGAAGCGCTGCTTCTGATCAATCGGGTCATTCAGCTCGCTGAACGCATTGCCGAACTCCGTGGCGTTGATGAAGTACTCAAAGCGCTCGGTGAAGGCCGGATCGGACGGCTTGCGCTTGGCAAGCGGGCTGTTTTCGACCGGATAGTCATAGATAAAGGTCGGCTGGATCAGGTTTTCCTCGACAAAGGCGTCAAAGAACTCAGCCAAAATCGCGCCCTTGGTCGGAAGCTCGGGAAGCGCAACGTGGTGCTCCTTTGCTGCGGCGATTGCCTCCTCGTCGGAGGAGAGCGCGGCAAAATCGACGCCGGAATACTTCTTGACAGCCTCGACCATGGTCATGCGTTCCCACTTGCTCAGGTCGATGATCTTCCCCTGATAGGGGATCGTCAGGCTGCCGCAGACGTTCTGCGCGACGGTCTTCATCATTTCCTCAACGAGATCCATCATGCCATGGTAATCGGTATAGGCCTGATACAGCTCGATGGTTGTGAACTCGGGGTTGTGCTTCGGGTCCATGCCCTCGTTGCGGAAGATACGACCGACCTCATAGACACGATCCATGCCGCCGACGACCAGGCGCTTGAGATAAAGCTCGGTCTCGATGCGCAGAACCATGTCGATGTTGAGGGTGTTGTGGTGCGTATAGAACGGACGCGCCGAGGCGCCGATCTCGAACGGGGTCAGAATGGGCGTGTCGACCTCGAGGAAGCCCTTGCCGTCGAGGAAGCTGCGCAGCTCGCGCATAATACGGCTGCGCTTGACGAAGGTATCCTTGACCTCCGGATTGGCGATGAGGTCGACATAGCGCTGACGATAGCGCGTCTCGACGTTCGTCAGGCCGTGATATTTATCCGGAAGCGGCAAAAGCGCCTTGGAAAGGAGCGTGACCTGATGCGCGCGGACGGAGATCTCGCCGCGCTGGGTGCGGAACACGTCGCCGTTGACGCCGACGATGTCGCCGATGTCGAGCTTGCGGCAGGTCTCAAAATTGGCCTCGTCCATCTCGTCGAACTTCAGATAAAGCTGGATTCTCCCCTTCTCGTCCATCAGGTCGCCGAAGATGACCTTGCCCATGCCGCGCTTGCTCATCAGGCGGCCGGCGACAGCGACGTTCTTTCCCTCAAGGGCTTCGAAATTATTTTTAATGTCTGTGCTGTAGGTATCAAACGCAAAGCCGGTGCGCTCAAAGGGGTCCTGACCGGCCTCACGGAGCTGCGTGAGCTTTTCGCGGCGGATGCGAACCTGATCAACCAGTGAAAGCTCCTCCTGCGGTACAAATTTTGCCATTTCTTATCCTTTCTTATCTCTCAACTGCTAAAATCTCAAAGCGCATCAGCCCTGCGGGCGCCTCAAACTCGACGGTCTCGCCGACCTTTTTACCGAGCATCGCCCTGCCGAAGGGCGAATCGTCCGAAATGCGCGCCTCCATGGGATTGGCCTCCTGCGAGCCGACGATTGCATAGACCTGATTCTCGTCGAACTCGAGGTCGCGCACGGTCACGGTGCAGCCGAGGCCGACCACGCCGTGCATATCCTCCACGGCGCTCTCATCGAAAACGACCGCATGGGTCAGGATATCCTCGACCTCGGCGATGCGGCCATAGAGCTTCGCCTGCTCGTTCTTGGCCTCGTCGTATTCACTGTTCTCGGAAAGGTCGCCAAAGGAACGCGCTTCCTTGATCTGCTCGGCCACTTCCTTTTCCCTGGTGGTTTTCAGATAGTTCAGCTCAGCTTCCAGCTCCTTGAGACGATCGCGCGTGATTTTATATTCCTTTGCCATACCAATTGACCTCCAATAATTCTTTTATCCGGGCTATTATAGTTGACGGTGGGCACTTTTGTCAAGTATTTCTTAAGGAACCTCCGAATAAATCAGCTGCGGCGCTCAGCGGGTCTTTTGTCCCAGCTTATCGGTTTGAAAATCTTGAAATACACAAAGTATTCCTGCGATTTCCAAACCTCAATCTGGAACAAAATCCCTCGCTGACCACTCTTGCGATTGAATCAGAGGTTCCTTAACAAAATCAGCCCGTTACGGCCTTGATCGCCGCCTGAAGCTGCGCATCGTCCTTCACGGCGACGGCTTCCTTATAAAGCTCCAGATAGGTTTTGTTATCGACCTCGACGATCTCGTCGGGGGTCACGCCGACGTTGGCCAGCGTGACGCCATGGGGCGTCTGGTAATGGCCGGTGGAGACCGCGACGGCAGAGCCGTCAGACAGGCGGAAGGTCTGCTGATAGTTGGCCTTGCCGCAGGTCTTCGTGCCGACGACCGTCGCCCAGTCATATTCCTGAAGCGCAGCAGCAAAGAACTCGGCCGCGGAATAGGAATCGCCGTTGACCAGCACGGCCATCGGCAGCTCGACGCAGTCGGCGTCGGAATAATCCACGCTCTCGTTGCCCTTGTAGTCCACGGAACGGAACAGCGGCCCCTCGGGCAGCAGATCGTCCAGCACGCGCACCAGCTCATCCTTGCGTCCGCCGGGGTTAAAGCGCAGGTCGAACACGAGCGCCTTGGCGCCCTGCCCGCGCAGCGCGTCGATGGCCTCGATGGTGCGGTCGGCGCTGTTTGCCTCAAAATTGTTGATCTTGATATAACCGATCGAGCCGTCGAGCATGGAATACTTAACGACCTCGACCTCGACGGACGCACGCTTGACCGTGACGTCGAATTTCTTTTCGCCGCGCAGGATCGTCAGCGTGACCTCCGTCCCCTCCTCGCCACGGATGCGGTTCTTCGTCTCGTCAAGTCCGAGCGACTCGACCGTCTCGCCCTCCACGGCGTAGATCCTGTCGTCGGCCTCAATGCCGGCCTCTTCCGCCGGGCTGTTGGGCGTGACCTTCGTGATCTGAACGCCGTCGGTCAGATCGTCCGACGATTCGACCGTCACACCGATGCCGACGTAGGCATTCTCGTTGGACTCGACAAAGGCGTCATAGTCCTCGGCGCTGACATAGTAGCTCCAGCGGTCGCCGGTCGCGGCAACGGCCGCCTGTGCAAGGTAATCGCCGAGCTTGTCGGTGTCGTAGCCGTCGACATAGACCTCGTTGAGCAGCGCGACGATCTCGTCGAGCTTTTCGTGGTAGTCCTCCTGCACGGCCATATCGGCCTCGACCTGCTCGGTCTCGCTGCGGTCAAACGCATCAAAGCGGAAGGTGCAGCCGCTGAGCAGCAGCATCGCCGCCAGCAGAACGCAGAGCATTCTGAGATTCTGTTTCTTCATAATTGCCTCCAAAACAGCATTCCGGGACGTATGTCCCGGAATGCAAAATCATTCTTTCAGCCGGTCACGGCATACTGATGTAATCCATCGGATTGACCGTCGAGCCGTCGCGGAAGACGGTGAAATGCAGATGATTGCCGGTCGCCCAGCCGGTCGCGCCGACATAGCCGATCACCTGTCCGCGCTCGACATAGTCGCCGTTGGCGACGCAGTAGCTCGTCATATGCGCATAGAGCGTGGAGTAGCCGTTCATATGGTTGACCGTGACATAATAGCCATAGGATGAGCTGTATTTCGCGGTCGTGACATAGCCGGATTTTGTCGCAAGGATCGGCGTACCGCCGGCGCAGGCAAGATCGACGCCGTTATGCATCGTGAAGCTGCCCGTGATCGGGTGTGTGCGGTAGCCGTAGGGACTGGTCAGCGTCACGCGCGTGCCGGACGGCAGCGGGAACAGCCAGCTCTCCCCGTCGGCCGGGACGGACGGCTCATCGTCAACGGGCGGCTCGGTCGGCGTCTCGGGCGTGTCGCCGCCGGGGTTCTCGGGCGGCTGCGTCGGCTCAGTCGGGCTTTCCGGCGTGCTCGGCACAGCGGGCTGCGTCGGCTCGGTCGGCGTGGGAGTCGGCTTCGGCGTCGGAGGGTGCGCGGCAAGCCACTCCGCCCGGAGCGCGGCCGTGCGATCGACCTCGAGCGCGGCGATCTCCGCCGTCAGCTCGGCCTCCATCTGCTCGTATTTCTCAGCCTCGGCCGCAAGCTCGGCCTTGTCGTTCAAAAGCTGCGTGATGAGCGCATCAGACTGCGCGCTCTTGTCGCTCAGCTCCTGCTGTTTCCCGTCCAGCTCGGTACGCTTCTGCTCGAGCACGGTCTTCTGGGCAGCCAGCTCCTCCTTCGCCGAGACGACCTTCCCGGCCACGGAGCGAAGCTCGTCCATCATGCGCTGATCGGACGCCGCGATCTCCTCGACCATGGCGCGCCGGTTGAGCATATCGGCGAAATCCGCCGCGTGCAGGATGACTGCCCAGCGGGAAATGCCGCCGCGCTCCTGGATCGTGCGCATCCGGAGCTTGTAGTGCTGAAGCAGGTCGCTTTGCTCCTGCTCCAGCTCGTCCAGCTCGGCCTGCTTCTCGGCGATCAGGCAGCTGTATTGGTGGATCTGCTCGCCGGTGTTTTCGATCTCCTGCTGTGTCAGCTCGATGTCGCGGTCAAGCTGCGACTTCTGCTCCACAATGGAGAGCGTTTTTTCCTGATTGGCCGCGATTTCGTCATTCAGCGCCTCGCGGTCGGACGCCAACTGTTCGGCCTGCTCCTGCAGGCTGTCGATCTCTCCCTGAATTTCGTCCGAGCTTTTTGCCTGAACGATCATCACAATCAGCCCGGCCAGCATGGAGAGCACCAGCAGAGCTGCGATACCGGAGATGATAATTCTTCTGTACTGATACATTGGAATCCTCCTTTCGTCCGGAAAAGGGCGCGCCGCTCAGACCTTGAGGAAGCGGCGGATGGACATCAGGCTGCCGAAGATGCCGATGAAGAAGCCCGCGACCGCGCAGATGAGCGCCATCGGCGCGAGCACGTCCGTGAACGGGACGACCGTCAGAACCTTCAGATTCGTGCCGAGAATGGCGTCGCGGATGACCTCATAAAGCCCCCATTCGATGAAGAAGGACAGCACCGAGCCGAACAGCCCCAGCAGACAGCCCTCCACGAAGAACGGCAGACGGATGAAGCGGTTGGTCGCGCCGACCATCTTCATAATCGCGATCTCCTCGCGGCGATCCATCATGGCCAGCTTGATCGTATTGGAAATGATGATGAGCGAAACGACCAGCAGCACGGCGGCAATCGCGCCGGCAGCGATATAGAGCACGGTGCGGATCGTGGCCAGCGCATTGGCCAGCTCAAGGTCGGCATAGACCGCCACGACGCCGTCGACCTTTTCGAGCGCGCGCTTCGTCTCGGCGACCTTGGCGTTGTCCTCAAGGACCACGACGAATTGGTCGCGCATGGCGCTGGCGTCCAGCCCCTCATACAGGGAGGCGTCGGAATCGCCGATGAAGTTTTGCAGCGCCTCGTCGCGCGACTCGAACTTTGCCTCCTTGACGTTGTCGACCAGATTGATCTTCGAGCCGACGCTCTTGGCCTCGGCCTCCGTGTAATTCTCGTCGACGCAGACAACGATACGCGTCTGCTTCTGCACATCGTCGACCATGAGGTTCAGGTTGTAGCAGATCAGCAGGAAGCTGTTGATGATGACCAGACAGGCAACCGTGATGCAGACCGCCGCAAAGGACATGAACCCGTGCTTGAACATGGCGCGGGCGCCCTCGCCCAGCAGGAAACCGAAATTACTGCTCTTCTTCATAGTTATAGTACCCATCCATTCCGTCGCTGACAATTTTACCCGCCTCGAGCGCAACGACGCGCTTGGTGAAGCGGTCGACCAGACCCTTCTCGTGCGTGACGACCAAAACCGTCGTGCCGAGGGCGTTGATCTGCTCGAGCAGCAGCATGATCTCGAAGGAGCGCGCCGGGTCAAGGTTGCCCGTCGGCTCGTCGGCGATGATCATGCTGGGGTTGTTGACCAGCGCGCGCGCAATGGCAACGCGCTGCTGCTCGCCGCCGGAAAGCTCGTTGGGCAGGCGGCGCGCCTTGTTCTCAAGACCGACCAGCTCGAGCACATAGGGCACGCGCTGCTTGATCTCCTTGGACGACGCGCCGATCACGCGCATCGCAAAGGCGACGTTCTCATAGACCGTCTTATTGTCGATCAGGCGGAAATCCTGAAAGATGACGCCCAGCGTGCGGCGCATATAGGGAATCGCGGAGCGCTTGATCTTCTCAAGCTGATAGCCGTTGACGTTGATCGAGCCGCCGGTCGGCTGAAGCTCGGCCGTGAGCAGCTTGATCATGGTCGATTTGCCCGAGCCGGACGCGCCGACCAGAAAGACGAACTCGCCGTCGTCAATGTGCAGGTCGATGCCGTTGAGCGCGTGCGTCCCGGTCTCGTAGGTCTTCGTTACGTTTACAAAATCAATCATAATAGCACCTTATCTCTTTTTTCAGCGCATCGGGTGCGCAGGAGGCTGCGATCAAAGCATTCGGTTCTCGCGCGAGGCCAGATATTTCTTGACCATCAGCGCGACCTTAAAGATGATCGCGTCGTCGAATTCACGCAGATCCAGCCCGGTGAGCTTTTTGATCTTTTCCAGACGGTAGACCAGCGTGTTGCGGTGGACAAACAGCTTGCGGGACGTCTCGGAGACGTTCAGGCTGTTCTCAAAGAACATATTGATGGTGAAAAGCGTCTCCTGATCGAGCGAATCGATCGAGCTTTTCTTAAAGACCTCGGAGAGGAAGATCTCGCAGAGGGTCGTCGGGAGCTGATAGATCAGGCGGCCGATGCCGAGATTTTCATAGTTGATGATGGTCTTCTCCGTGTCGAACACCTTGCCGACCTCAATGGCGACCTGCGCTTCCTTATAGGAATCAGCCAGCTCGCGCAGATGCTCCGAGACCGTGCCGATGCCGATGGTCGTGCGGGCGAACAGCTCTGTTTTGAGGCGGTCTTCGATCGTGCGGGCGAGCTTGGTCAGCTCCTCACCGGTCGTCTCCGGCGGGACCTGCCGCACGAGCGCAATATCCGTCTCGTTGACGCTGATGACGAAATCCTGCCCCGGATCGTTGAACATGCTTTGCAGCAGCTCCACCACGGCAACGTCCGCACGGCCGCGCTGCCGGATCAGCAGCACCGCGCGCGGCAGCTCCGTCTGGAAGTGCAGCTCCTTGGCGCGGATATAGATGTCTCCGGGGAGAATGTTGTCCGTGATGATGTTTTTCACGAACGTTCCCTTGTCGTGCTTCTCTTCATAATAGTCCTTTGTGAAATTCAGCGAGACCTGCGACATCCGGCAGACGGCGTCCGCTGCGGCGTCGTCCCCGTCCACCAGGACGGCAAAGCCATAGGAGGGGTTCCAGCCCTTCAGCGCGAAGAAGGTCTTTCCTGCATATGTAACCGGTGCTTCCGGCGCTGCGGCGATCGCCGCAATGGCCTCGGTCTCGCGGTCGCCGATCCGGGACGTGTCGCCCGAGGCGATGATGTTGCCCTCAATGTCCATAACACTGATAATATTCTGAGATGCCTGCGTGAGCTGTTCTGCAACGTTCTGAAAAATCCGACTTGACATGAGTCGTCCTCCTTCGCTTTTCGGGAAAATGCCGACTTTCGACAAATTTCTGTCTATTATCATACCCTATTTTTCAGAAGATTGCAAGTGCTTTTGGACAGTTTATTTCAAAACTGGCGTTGGTTTTTATGGAATTTTTCCTATTTTTCGTCATTGTACCCAAAGTACAAGACGTTTTTTTGTCGAAATAGTTCCGTGAATTCAAAAAAATTTTTCGTCAAAATTCACAGACTCCAGACCAGAAATTTCCTCTTCCGTCAATTCACGAGTCATTCCGAGCGGAAGCTCCCCCAGCTCCACGCCGCCCGCAGCGACCCGGCGGAGATAAACGACCGGCAGTCTCCGGCTGGCCATCATGCGGCGTACCTGATGATATTTTCCCTCGCAGACACGGATGATGCTGCGTCCCTCTCCGATCGGCTCGAGCACGGCGGGCAGGCAGCGGACGCCCTCGCGCAGGACGCAGCCCTCGCGAAAGGCCCGGATATCCTCCTCCGTGACCGTGCCAAGGTGCTCGGCGTAGTAGGTCTTCTCGATATGGCGCTTCGGCGCGAGCAGCCGGTGCGCAAGATCGCCGTCGTTCGTGAACAGCAGCAGCCCCTCTGTGTCCTTATCCAGCCGGCCGATCGGCATCAGCTTGGCATATTCCGGCGGGAGGTGCTCCATCACGGTCGGAAAATCGCGGTCGCGCGCCGCCGTCACGCATCCGGCCGGCTTGTTCATCATCAGCACGACGCGCCGGTTCCCGGCCGCGACGGGCACGCCGTCGAGCGTCACGACGGCCGTCTTCTCGTCAAGCTTTCCCTCCGGCTCGCGCATCACCGCGCCGTTGACGCTCACGCGCCCCGCGCGGATCATGTCGCGCAGCTTGCGCCGGGATTCCACGCCCGCCTCGGAGAGATATTTGTCCAATCGCTGCATTTGCGTCCGTTCTCCTTGTGCATATTTGTCACGCATGGGACATACAGTGTAACACCGATTCAAAAAATGATTGCTTTGGAGGGATTTCATGTTCATCATGACCGCACGGCTTTCCAAGCCGAAGCTGATCGTGTGCGCGCTGGCCATTCTGGCAGTGATCCTCGTCGTCGTTCTGATCGTCTGCGGCGGCAAGGAAGCGCCGTCCACGCTGCCCGCAGGCGGCACAAACGAGGAGCGCCTCGCCTTTCTGGCCGCGCACGGCCGGAGCGTTTCGGCCGCGCCGACCGAGACGCAGACCGTCTCGATCCCGGAGATCGACGGCAACGACGTCATGGAGCGCTATAATGCGCTGCAAAAAAGTCAGGGCTTCGACCTGACGTCCTATGTCGGCAAGGACGTCCAGCGCTATGTCTACGAGGTGCTCAACGCCCCCGACGCAAAGGGCAAGGTCTACGCGACGCTGCTGGTCTATGACTGCCGGATCATCGGCGGCGACGTGACCGACGCCGGGCCGGACGGGCTGATCTGCGGCTTCGACACCGGAAGCTGCGTGCCGGGATCCGAGGCCACCGAGCCGTCGGAGAGCGCCCCCGCGACGGAATCCGCCGCACCGACCGCAGAGCCGGGCACGTCGGCCGAGCCGACCCCGGAATCCTCCGCAGCGGATCAATAGCAGTATAGCACAACGGCTCAAAAAAGAAAAGCCTTGCATATTCCGCGCAGCCGTGCTATACTGATGCTAAGAAACCTCTGAATAAATCAGCTGCGGCGCTCAGTGGGTCTTTTGCCCCAACTTTTCGGTTTGAAAATCTTGAAATACACAAAGTATTCCTGCAATTTCCAAACCTCAATTTGGAACAAAATCCCTCGCTGACCGCTCTTGCAATTTAATCAGAGGTTCCCTAGGATTATTGTCGGTGCGAATATGGTTTTCACACTGGGGGTTTCCATGCTTATCATCGAGATTTTGAGCAAAAATAAGTTGGGAAGATTTATCTTGGGTGAATAGAAAAAATGTGATTTTTTGCATTTGCGCAACTTATTGTACCTTATCTTTTCCGAACTTTTTTGATAAAATTGGGACTTTGAAGAATAATGCGTTACGGCGCAAACCGTCCGGTCATGGGCGGAGCGACGGGAAATGCGGATGACAACTTACACATCGAAAATCTTGCAGTTTTGCAGGAATAATCCGCAGTTTTGTTCAAACTATTGCCAAAATGCCCGTAATATGGTAAAATAGAATCAGGAATTTGGAAAATGTCGAAAATCCAAGAATCAAAGGAGAGAAAGGAAGAGAAACAAACTACGGAAATTGCTCTCCCTTGCGCTGGTGCTGGCACTGCTGGTGCAGGTTCTCCCGGCGATCACGGCTGAGCCGTAACGTGCGGAGGCGGCAGTTCCGGCGGGTGTGGACGAGCGGGAAGACGCAGAGGCGACCGAGAATGCGGGCGCTGCTGTTTCGACAGTTTTATCATGAAAAAACGAAAAAATGTTACGGTACGGCGGCCAATACAATATTGTGTTTTGCCGATGGTTCTGGCAATTTTGAATGCCGCAATCAGCAGCATACTTTATGCAATGTAAAAATCCTTGCGCGGGGCAGTGGCGATGTCCACTCCGATTTTGATATTCGGATATTTGTTTGCATATCAGAGCGCATGGCGGGTTGAATTACACGATTCGGAAATCACGGTCAGAACACTTTTTCGCAGAAGAATGTATATATTTTCTCAAATAACCGATGTAAACGAAAGATTTTCCGCAGCGTATTGCGCCGTCCGTTTAGAACTTGTTTTTTATGACGGAAAATATGTAGATATCTGTGATCATTACAGGAATTACTTGCAATTTCGAAAATGTGTGTGCTCAAAATGCTCTATTAGAAAACAATAGAGCTACCTGACTGTTAGCAGAGCGATTCTGGCCATTCCGGCGGCCGTCTGTCGCAGCTCGACGGCAAGACCTACCGCAGCGGCCTGATCCTCGGAACGGACGGACTATATGCGTTCGATTCCCGCAAGCACCGCGGAACGCGCATTTGTTCGGCGGAAGCGGGAAAAACGGCATAAGAACCCAAAATGTTGCTCGAGTCCGGAATTAGCGGATGTGGCGCTGACGGTATGTGTGCATCCATCCATTTGGGGTTCGCTGAACGAGGGGTAAATATAAATCATGTATAATTACAGTGGATTGTGGTTTGATTTCTATAGCACGTGTGCGTGCTTTTGCTTGGTTGCAATCGGATATATCTTTTTAAAGCCGTGGAAGAAGGGGATTAAAAGTTGGACTATGATAGAGGCGACACTTGCGCTTCTAGTTGCTGTGTGCATGGTTCTTTTTTCAGTTTTGGGGATTCTTGCGCCGGATATTGTAACAGAGACGGTCACTTATAAATACTATAATAGCTGTGGCATTATGGCACAACGATACGTTGTGCAGCACTCGGATGGAAGCAAGAACGGCCTCTACCTCGATGCAATATCAAGGAAAAAGATATTCCCGAATTATCCAGATGATCTGGAAAAAATAGTCGCTATGAAATATCTTATGAGAGAAGGAGTAGGATAATTGTACGCATTGAAAAGGTAGACGATGGGTAACGAGAAATCGTGCTATTCAATTATTCGCGCGCCGGGTGTGGAGGCGAGGCAGTGCGGCGGATCGCGGCATTTCCACCGCACCCCCTCTGCACCCGGTTTTCCCCAAAAAGATTTGGGAACCTCTGAATAAATCGGCTGCGGCGCTCGGCGGGTCTTTTGCCCCAACTTATTGGTTTGAAAATCTTGAAATACACAAAGTATTCCTGCAATTTTCAAACCTCAATTTGGAAACAAAATCCCTCACTGACCGCTCTTGCGATTTAATCAGAGCTTCCCTTGTGCAACTTGCACATATGTGGTTGCTTCCTCTTACAGCCCCTCCGCGTGGCTGTCTGGGCAAAATGTTTTAAAATCTGCCATGTGCAAATGATTTTTGTACGGTTTCCCCATATCCCAGCCTCTACTTTGTGCAAACTGACCGCTTTTCGGGCAAAGGTGTCGAATGGAATATACAAATTTTTCCAGCAGATCCGCTTCGGCATTGCATTGCAGCCGGGTTTATGGTATGCTTTTGCCACAAACCACATAAAGGAGGTATCTTCATGAAACGAACTCGACTGATCGCCATGCTTTTGCTGATTGCGATGCTGCTGAGCCTGCTTGCAACGACAGGCCTCGCAGCTGCCCCTGCGGTCACCGTTGCGGCCAATTCCCAGCCGCGTCACACGGTTTGCACCGCCCTCTCAGAGGCAGCGCAGACCTATTACACCGGAGATTATCAATACGAAACGCTCAAGGCGCTGCCCGGCGCCGACAGCACGGATTCCTACGCCGCGACGCAGAACAACTCGCTGTACACGCGGCTTCACACCCTGATGAGCAGCACACGCAACGACACGAGGGTCGTCTACGGCGGCACGTCCGCCGATTCCCTGGCGACCTACTGGCAGTACACGGATGCCGTCGGCGGCACCGTCGGCTATCAGTATTTTTACGCTGACCTCTCCGGCAACTCCTATGGGACGAGCAGTATGCAGCGCGAGCATGTCTGGCCGCAGAGCAAGGCCTCGTATTTTCAGCTCAACGGCGGCGCGGATCTGCACCACCTGCGTCCGTCCATCGGCGGCGTCAACCAGTCCAAGAGCAACCGCGCGTTTGCCGATCTGATCGGCACGGACACGGCCTATTCGAGCTATCAGGTCGACGGTCAGGACGTGATCTGGAACGGAACGAAGAGCTTTGACAAAGTTCTGGAGGTGCGGGACAACGTCAAGGGCGACGTTGCGCGCATTCTGCTTTATATGTATGTCCGCTGGCAGCAGCCGAATCTCTATTCCGACGTTGCATCCGCGAATCTGCCCGCGTTCGATTCGGACGATAAGTCCAACAGCGGTGTCCGCGTGATTGAGGACCGCGCGACGCTCCTGCGCTGGTGCAAGCTCGACCCCGTTGACACGTGGGAGATGGAGCGCAACGATCTTGTGCAGAATGTGCAGGGCAATCGGAACGTCTTCATCGACTATCCGGAACTCGCGTGGTATCTGTTCGGCCTGACGCCGCCGAACGATATGCAGACGCCCTCCGGCGATGCCGCCGCCTCGTCTGGTGAGACCGCGACCATTCAGGCGGTCTCGAGCGATTTGACGCTTGGCACAGTCTCTGTTTCCGGGAACGTTATAACCGCCAGCCCCAAGGCCGGCTGTTATGTCACCGGTTATACGATCCTGTCCGGCTCGGCCACGGTTGTGCGCGACGGAGACCGCTTCACGGTCACCGCCGATGCTTCCTGCACGATCCGCATTGATTTCGCCGAGCACACGTACACGGTGACCTTCTCCGTTCCGGATGGCGTGACCGCGATCGCAGCGCAGACCTGCGGCGCATCCGGTCTCACGCTTCCGACGCCCGAGGGCACGCCGTCCGACACTGCGCAGCAGTATGCCTTCGTCGGCTGGGTCACCTCCGTGTGCCCCACGACCACGCAAAAGCCGGACGTCCTGACCGCCGGGGCGGCCTTCCGTCCGACGGAGGACTGCACGCTCTACGCGCTGTACGCCTATGGAAAGGACGGCGGCGACCCGGTCTACCGCCTCGTCTCCGATGCGCCGGACGACTGGAGCGGGAGCTATCTGATCGTGAATCCGAACATGGATTACGCCATGAGCTCCACGCTCGCAAACGGCCGTTTTGCCGCGGCAGCGGTCACCGTGACCGATAACGCAGTCACAAATCCGGCGCCGGAGCTGGTGTTCACGTTCGCCAAGCAGAACGACGGCACTTACACGGTGCGCGGCACGACCGGCTATCTGAAGATCGGCGCGAACAACACGTCCGGCGGCGCGGTCACGGACGCCGCAGAGGATACCTTCAAGATCGCCGCAAAGGCCGGTGCATGGCAGCTAACCTCCACCACGACCGGCAGCCGCTGCTTCGCCTACTATTCCAAAAAACATGATTTCCGGACTTACGCCTCCTCCACCTATAAAACCGGCTATCTTTTCCGCGCGGGCGCGGCCTACACGACTTATTACACGACCAGCCCGACCGTTTCCGACGGCTCGCTGACGGATGAAAATCTGAAGTTCTTCGGCAAGACGGTCATCTTCGAGGCGGATTTCTCGATCAAGTACT
>OLGE01002851.1_pt1 | contig 14614 bp, 14 predicted proteins | sample 1605151 | NCBI WGS metagenome assembly OLGE01 (sample SAMEA3888912, study PRJEB22519) | human gut metagenome | biome: human gut; feature: human-associated habitat; material: faeces | place: Denmark | collected 2010
TTTTTGCCCCCCCCCCCGAATATTTTTACGCATTCATACGTTATTTTTTGTATAAAACGCACTCTTACCGGGGGAAAGGAGTGCCCGATTTACGAAATTGCTTCCGGCAGCTGCATCCATTTGCCCTTCCAGGCGTAGAGCACCATCAACACTGCACCCACAGCCCAGGACACCGGGTAGACCAGCAGCACACCCTCAATGCCTGCAAACAGGGGCAGGGCAAACTGGATCCAGACGATGCGGAACAGGCACAGGGAGATCAGCAGCACCACCATGGGCGGCACGCTCTTGCCTGTGCCGCGCACCGTACCGGCAAGGCCCTGCAGGATGCCCAGCATCCAGTAGAAGGGGCAGAAATAGAGCATACAGATCTTGCCGTAGGCAATGACCGTTTCATCGCCGGTAAACAGGTGCATGATGGAATCCTGGAAGGCGAGCAGCAGGATGCCGGTCAGGATGGTGTAAACGATGCACATGCCCAGGGTGACAAAGGTGCCCTTTTTGACACGGTCGATCTTGCCCGCACCAAAGTTCTGGCCCACAAAGGTGGTGGCCGCCATGCTGAAGCTCAGCACAGGCAGAATGTTGAAGCCATCCACCTTCATATAGGCGGCAAAGCCTGCCATGGCAGCGGCACCATAGCCGTTGACGCTGACCTGCACCAGCACATTGGAAAGGGAGATGACCATGTTCTGGATGCCGGTGGGCAGGCCCACCTTGATGATGCGGACCGCCATCTTTTTGTGCACGCGCACTTCCTTTGCCGTCACGCGGTAATCGTCCTCCACCCGCATCAGAAAACGCAGGGAGAGCACACAGGACACCAGCTGGCTGATATCGGTGGCAATGGCCGCACCGGCCACGCCCATCTTGCATCCGGCGATCAGGACAAGGTCGAGGACGATGTTGGTGATGGAGGCAGCGCCCAGGTAGAGCAGGCTCCGCTTGGAGTTGCCGGCGGCGTTCAGGATACCGGCCGCCATGTTATACACCACGCTGAACAGCACACCGCCAAAATAGAGCCGCATATAGAGCACCGCATCCTCCAGCACCTCTGCGGGGGTGTTCATGGCGGTGAGCAGGGCACGGCTGACGGCAATGCCGCACACGGTCAGGATCGCACCCAGAATGGCCGAAAGGGCCAGCGAGGTGTGAACTGCAGTGTGCGCGCCCTCCCTGTCCTTGGCTCCCAGAAACTGGGACACCACGACACCGGCACCCACGGCAATACCCTGGCTGAACCCGATGAGCAGGAAGATGGGCGATCCGCTGGAGCCGACGGCTGCCAGCGCATTGCTGCCCACAAAGTTGCCCACGATGATGGAATCGGCGGTGTTGTACAGCTGCTGCAGCATGTTGCCCAGGATCAGCGGCACCGAGAAGAGCAGGATGCTCTTCCAGATGCTGCCCTCTGTCATCAGCCGTGATTTTTTCTTTTCTTCTAAAATCGTCTGTGCCATAATGTTTCCTTTTTCACGCAAAGCTTCAACTCATAGATCAATCGTCATACAGATAAACGATACCTTGTTTCTGCCAAAAAGTCAAGCAAAAGCGTAAAAAGGGGCGTTTTCACCGGTTCCACCCTATTTCCACCCTCTTGCCGCTGGGTCCAGCATCTCGGCAGCGGAGTAGACCAGGGCGTTGCAGACTGCAGCGGCCACGGTGCTTCCGCCCTTGCGGCCCATGGCCGCGATGGCAGGCACGCCGTGGGCTGCACAGGCGGCAAACAGCGCTTCCTTGCTTTCCACCACATTCACAAACCCCACCGGCACGGCGATGACCAGGGCAGGCCGCAGCCCGGCCTCGATCTCCTCCACAATGGCCAGCAGGGCGGTGGGGGCATTGCCCACCGCAAGGATGGCCCCGGGGTGCTCCTGCGCCGCGCGGTGCATGGAGGCCACTGCCCGGGTGGTTCCGGTCTCGGCTGCGGTCCGCGCCACCTCGGGGTCCGCCATATAGCAGAGGGCACTGCCGCCCAGCCGGGCAAGAGCAGGCTTGGAAATGCCCGAAAGCGCCATGTTGGTGTCGGTGATGATGGGAGTCCCGGCCCGCAGGGCGGCCACACCTGCCGCCACAGCCCCCGGCGTAAAGCGCAGATTTTTCGCATAGTCAAAGTCGGCGGTGGTGTGGATGACCCGCTTGACCACAGCGGCAGTCTCGGGCGGCGGGGTCAGGCCCTGCGCTTCCAGCTCTGCCGTGATGATGGAAAGGCTTGTCCGCTCAATGTCGGCGGGCAGATGATGTTGTGGGATCATTGTGCATTCCTCCGCGGGTTCTCCAACCCCATGGCCGCGTAAACGGCATCCAGATCCAGCGCGCCGCGCACGCCATCGGCCAGCAGGTCAAACTGCTGCTGGCGGTACTGCTCCATCGGGATGAGGGCCGCGCTGTCCGGCGCAATGCCCTTGCGCCGGCAGAGCAGGGCCACCAGCTTCTCGGTGAGCGCACCGGTATCAAACAGGCCGTGCAGATAGGTGCCGAACACATTGTCCTCCACGCAGCCCTCGGGTGTGCCGTCTGCCAGTGTGCAGAAGGGCACACCCTGCACCTCGGTGCGGCCGGTGTGGATCTGATATCCGGTCAGGGCCGCACCCGCAAAGGGGGCGGCGGTCACGGCGGCAGTGTCCTGGGTGCGGTGCTTCTGGCCGGTAAAGACCGTGTGGGTGGGCAGCAGCCCCAGCCCCCGCACAGTCTGCACCGTACCGCTCTCCGTGCCTTCGGGGTCGGCCAGCGTCTCACCCAGCATCTGATACCCGCCGCAGACCCCCAGCACCGGCGTGCCGTTGGCCGCCAGCTTCAACAGGGCTGCTTCCAGCCCGGACTGCCGCAGCCAGAGCAGGTCATCCACCGTGTTCTTGGTGCCGGGCAGGATGATGAGATCCGGTGTGCCCAGCTGGCGGGTATTCTGCACATACCGCACGCCCAGCAGCGGGTGCTGTTCCAGCGGGATAAAGTCGGTAAAGTTGGACACATGCGGCAGGCGCAGGATGGCGATATCCAGCGGGTGGACCGTTCTGCCCGCATCCAGCCGGGTGGAAAGAGAATCCTCGTCCTCAATGTCCACCTTCAGGTAGGGCACGACCCCCAGCACCGGCAGCTGCGTTTTTTCTTCCAGCATAGCAAGGCCGGGGCGCAGGATCTCCACATCGCCGCGGAATTTATTGATGAGCAGCCCCTTGATGCGGGCGCGCTCCTCTGGCTCCAGCAGCGCCACCGTGCCGTACAGCTGGGCGAACACACCGCCCCGGTCGATGTCTCCCGCCAGCAGAACGGGGGCATCCACCAGCCGGGCAAGGCCCATGTTGACGATATCGTCTGCCTTCAGGTTGATCTCCGCCGGGCTTCCGGCCCCCTCAATGACGATGATGTCCACGGTTTCGGCCAGACTGTTGTAGGCCGAGAGGATCTCCGGGATGAGCGCTCTTTTCATTTTGAAGTAGGCGGCGGCGGGCATCTGGCCCCGCACCTCGCCGTTCACGATGACCTGACTGCCCACGTCACTGCTGGGCTTGAGCAGAATGGGGTTCATCCGCACATCCGGCTCGATGCCTGCGGCCTGCGCCTGCACCACCTGTGCCCGGCCCATTTCCAGCCCATCCCGGGTGACAAAGCTGTTCAGCGCCATGTTCTGGCTCTTGAAGGGAGCCACGCGGTAACCGTCCTGCGCAAAAATGCGGCAGAGGGCGGCGCACAGCAGGCTTTTGCCTGCACCGCTCATGGTTCCCTGCACCATGATGCACTTTGCCTTGCTCATTCCAGCACCTCCGCAAGAAGTTTCAAAAGCTGTTCGTTTTCAGGCCCGGTGCGCACGGCGGTGCGGTACCAGCCGGGGCCCAGCCCCGGGTAGTTCGCACAGCTGCGCAGCACAGCACCCCTTTGCCGCAGGGCTTCTCCCAGCGTCTCCGGGGCCTGAAACAGCAGGTAATTTGCCCTGCCGTCCAGCACCCACAGGCCCAGCGCCCGCAGACCGGCCGTCAGGCGGGGCCGCTGTTCGGCAATGAGGGCCCGGACCTTTTCCACATACGCTGTCTCCTCCAGTGCGGCAAGGCCCGCCGCCTGCGCCAGACTGGACACGCCCCAAGGCTGGCCGCAGGCCTGCATCTGTTCCAGCAGCGCCGTGTCGGCACTCAGGGCATAGCCCAGCCGCACGCCCGCCATGCCGTAGAGCTTGGTGAAGGCTTTCAGGATGACCAGATCTCCCTCCCCCAGCAGGCCTTTTGCCGTGTGCAGGGCATGGTCGGGCAGGAAATCAAGGAAGCATTCGTCCACCACCAGCAGGGTGCCGCACGCCGCACAGCGGCGGAGGATCTGTTCCACCAGCGGCAGGGTCGTCAGCTGGCCGGTGGGGTTGTTGGGCTGGCAGAGGAACACCATGTCCACCCCCGGGCGGATAGCCGCACAGAACGCATCCATGACCGCAAAATCCTCCTGCTCCCGCAAAAAGAAGCGTTCCACCGTGCAGCCGATGCTTTCCAAGGCAGTGGCATACTCCGCAAAGGTGGGTGCGGTGACCAGCGCCCGACGGGGCTTTTTGGCCCAGACCAGCCGGAAGATGAGGTCTGCTGCCCCATTGCCGCAGAGGATCTGCTCTGCCGGCACGCCCTCATGGAGCGCCAGCTTTGCCCGCAGTTCCCGGCACAGGGGGTCGGGGTAGCGGTCAGCCGTGGGCAATGCCGCCGTGATGGCCCGGGCCACCCCTTCCGGCAGGCCCAGCGGGCTGACGTTGGCCGAAAAATCCAGCGCATCCCGCCCGAACTCGGCCCGGTAACCGGCCCAATCGCCGCCGTGTACTAGTTGCATGTTCGTTCTCCTTTTCCTGGATGGTTCTGGATCCCAGCTCTTGGCTCCTCCTTTGGGGGAGCTGTCATGCAAGGCATGACTGAGAGGGTGAGGTCGTTACAAAATAGCCCGTATTGCCACGCCCCACGCCAGTGCAAAAGCGCTTGCCACGTACATCATCCGGTTGGCACGCAGGATATCCTCCGGTTCAATGGGGCGCAGCGGATCGCCGATGGTGGGCTTGGCGTAGTATTCGCCAAAGTAATAGGCGGGCCCGGCCAGCTGCACCCCCAGCGCACCGGCGCAGGCGCTCTCGGTCTGGGCGCTGTTGGGACTGGCGTGGTTCCGGCGGTCCCGCCGCCAGATCTTCCACGCCCCTTTTGCGTCATTGCGGGTAAAGGCCGCGGCAGCCACCCACAGCAGGGCGGCAAGGCGGCTGGGAAGGTAATTTGCCGCATCGTCCAGCTTGGCAGGGATGCGGCCAAAGTAGAGGTATTTTTCGTTTTTGTAGCCCAGCATACTGTCCATCGTGTTGATGGCCTTGTAGGTCAGGGCCAGCGGTGCCCCGCCGATGAGCATATAGAGCAGGGGCGCGATCACGCCGTCGCTGGCGTTTTCGGCCACCGTCTCCACAGCGGCTCTGGTCACGCCCTCCAGCGTCAGGTCCTGGGTGTCCCGCCCCACGATGCGGCTGACCGCCCTGCGGGCGGCAGGCAGATCGGGCTTGACCAGTTCCCGGTAAACATTGGTGCTCTCCTGCGCCAGCCCCTTTGCGGCCAGTGCCTGCCCGCACCAGAACATCTGGACGGCCAGCCCCAGCCACGGGCTGATGCGGGCAGCTCCCAGGCAGACAAGGCTCGTCAGCAGAAAGGTGCCCACCGGCAGGCAGAAGGCCACAATGGCACCGCCCAGCAGTTCCCCCTGAGGCGTTTTTGGCAGGCGGGCCCGCAGGCGCTTTTCCAGCGCCGAGATGGCCTTGCCCATGTACACCACCGGGTGGGGCAGCCAGGCCGGGTCGCCAAAGAGGCAGTCCAGCACAAAACCGCCGAGTACTGCGTATTCGATCATCGGGCATCCTCCTTTGTGTACTGCACAGTTTTCAGCAGGTGCAGCACCCGCTGCTCCGCCCAATCTCCTGCATCCAGAACGTAACCGCCCGCGTTGGGGGCGCACCAGTGGTAATAATCCGCATGGGGCAGGGCGTAGCGCTCCATGGCAGCCATCTGGGTGCCGCCGTGGGCCAGAATGACCAGTGTCTCTTCCCCATCGGCAAGGGCCCTGTCCACCAGTGCGGCAAAGGCCCTGCACACCCGCTCCGAAAAGACAGCCTTGGTCTCGCCGTCCGGGCAGGGGCTTTCGCAGTTGGCGTTCACCCAGGCCAGATAATCCGGGTCGTGCTCCATCTCAATGAAATTGCGGCCCTCAAAGCTGCCGAAGCACATCTCCTGCAGGTCTTTCACCTCCACGAGCCTTGCACCCGGGAAGAGCACCTCTGCGGTCTGCCGGGTGCGGCAGAGCGGGGTGATATAGACCGTTTCCGGCCGGAGATCCGCCTGCCGCAGCTGGGCGCGGCCCGCGGGACACAGGGGGATATCCCGCTGGCCCTGATAGCGCTTTTCGGCGTTGTAGGCCGTCAGGCCATGGCGCAGAAGATAGATCAGCATGGGGGCAGTTCTCCTTTCAATACTGTGGGGATGCCGCAGAACATCTGCACCACGCACCCGGCCCGGGCCGCCAGCAGGCAGGCCAGCCGCCCGGCAGCTTCCCGGGCGGCCCGCTCCCCTGCGTCCATGGGCACCACGCCGCCGCCCACCTCGGTGGCCATCACGATATCATAAGCGGAGAGCTCCTCCGCAAGCTTTTCCAGATCCTCGGCCTCTGCGGCCAGGGCCTGCACCTCCGCAATGCGGGTGCCGGGCAGGCGCTGCGCAAAGGTGCGCTTGCCGCTGTACAGCGGCCCGGTGATAAAGATCATAGCAGTCCTCCCCACTGGCAGGCACACAGCGCCGCCAGCATCCACAGCTCGGCTTTCTGCAAAAACCACCCGGCCAGATCGCCGGTGATGCCGCCAAACTGCTTACCCGAAACAACATGATAGCGTGCAAACACCAGCAACGCCGCCAGCACCAGCGCCCAGCCGCCCAGTGCCAGCAGGGCGGCGCTGAGCAGAGCGGCCAGCACCATCAGCACCCGGCGGACCGTAGTCCGATCCGCCGCCGTGGCAAAGGTGTGGGCAAGGCCGGTGTTCTTTGCCATCGGGAACGATGCCACGGCCAGGCCCGAGAGGGCCCGTTCCAGCACAAGGGCCAGTGTCCAGCACAGGCCCACCCGGGGCGTAAAGTCCACGCAGGCGCAAAGGGCGAGGTAGGCCGCAAAATAACTGCACAGCCGGATCACCGCAAAGGCACCGCAGTGGGGGTCTTTGAGGATCTCCAGCTTCTTTTCCCGGTCGCCATAGCTGGAAAGGGCATCGCAGGTGTCGGCATAGCCGTCCAGATGGATGCCGCCGGTCACCCATACCGGCACAAGGCAGAACCCTGCCGCCCGCGCCGGGGCAGGCAGGGGCAGCACCCCGCACACGCACCACAGCGCCCCGCATAAAAGCCCCACCAGCGGAAAAGCGCACAGCGCGTACCGCATATTCTTTTCGTCCCACACAAACTGCGGCACCGGCACCGCCGAAAACATGGCAAAGGCCACCGCAATGGTCTGCAAAACGATCATTTTTCCACTCCTTTATAATAGACGGGGACGCCGCACACCACCCGCACTACGGCGTCTGCCCGGGCGGCAAGGGCGTTGTTCACCCGTGCCAGCGCCAGCAGATAGCGGTCGGTATCCCCGGCATAGTCCGCGCCGCCGCTGAATACCTCGTTGGAGACAACGATCAAGTTTTCGCACTGCGCGGCAAGGCTCTCCAGCCCCTGCAAAATGTGCTCGGCGGCGGCATCGCCCGCTCCGGCGGGGTCGTACAGCTCGTTGGCGGTCAGGTTGCCCAAGTCCTCCAGCAGTGCGGTACCCCTGCGGGGCAAATGCACCGTCTCTAAATGCAGCGGGCACTCGAGGGTCTCAAACTGCTTTGCAGCGCGCATTTTGCGGTGCTTTTCCACCCGGGCGGCGCACTCGGCATCCCACACCTGCATGGTGGCCAGATAATACCGCGGCAAAGCACTGCGCAGCACGAGAGCTTCGGCGTATTCGCTTTTGCCGCTGGCAGCGCCGCCCAGTACCAGCGTCAGCATTGGGGCGTATACGGCGCAATGCCGCCCTCCGCAAAGGAATAGCACCCCTCGTACACCGCCAGCGCCATGTCCCACAGTGGGATACTGGCCACTGCGCCGGTACCCTCGCCCAGATGCAGCCCGGCGGTAAGCAGGGGCGTTTTGCCCAGCGCGTCCAGCACCAGCCGGGCGGCAGGCTCGGTGGAGCAGTGGCTGGCAAACACGGCCTTGGCCGCTGCCGGGCACAGCCGCACGGCGCACAGCGCTGCCACCCCGCTGATGAAGCCATCCATCAGCACGGGCACACCCGCCAGCGCCCCGCCCAGGAACATCCCGCACAGACCGGCGATATCAAAGCCGCCCAGTTTGCCCAGTACGTCCAATACGTCATCGGGGTCGGGGGCATTGCAGGCAATGCCCCGCCGGATGGCCTCCACCTTGCGGGCAAGCCCTGCATCGGAAAGCCCTGCACCGCGCCCGGTCATGGTCTGTACCGGCTGTGCCAGCAGCACGGCAGCAACAGCGCTGGAGGTGGTGGTGTTGCCAATGCCCATCTCACCGGTGGCCACAAGCCCGTAGCCCTCGGCGGCAAGCTGCCGGGTCAGGGCGATGCCCCGGCTAATGGCCTCCACTGCCTCGGCGCGGGTCATGGCAGGGCCTTTGGTAAAGTCCGCAGTCCCGGCGGCAATGCGGCAGTCCCGCACGCCGGGTACGGGCGCACCGACAATGCCCAAATCCACCGGCAGCACATCGCAGTGCGCCGCCTGTGCCATCCTGCATACGCTGGTGCGCCGCGCAGCAAGGTTCTCGGCTACGGCGCGAGTCACGCTCTGGTCGGTCTGGCTTATGCCCTGCGCCACTACGCCGTTGTCCGCACAGAGCACCACCACCGCTCGGCGGGAAAAATCAAACTGCGCCGTGCCGGTCAGCGCGGCGGCATCCTCCAGCATCGTCTCCAGTGCACCCAGTCCGCCCAAGGGTTTGGCAAGGCTTGCCCAGTGGGCGTGGGCGGCGGCGCGGGCGGCTTCGTCCGGCGGGGTGATGGCAGCAAGCAGCTGCATCAGTTCAGCTTCGGTCATTTTCGTCATCCTTTGTGTTTCAAAAAGTGCTGCGCCGCCTGCACAAAGCGGCGGGGCAGGGCAGTGCCCGCCCAGTAAAGATGCGGGAAACCGGCATACAAATGCGCGTTTGCAAAGCCGCATTCCCACTGCCTTTTTTCGGCTTTGCGCACAGAAAAGTCTGCACCATTTTCGGAGGAATCCCAGTGGTGAAATTCGTGAACGGGCAGTGCTTCTCCGGCGTGGAAAAGCATACTGCCAGCCTTTGCCGTCATGACGGCATAGCCAAAGCGCACCAGCCGCCCGGTGTTGTGCCCGCTGCCCGGCAGCACACCCGTCATGGGGTAAACCTTGCTGTCTGTGCCCTCCAGCGCCTGCCCTAAGTACAGAAAGCCGCCGCACTCGGCAGCGGTGGGCAGCCCTTTCTGAACAGCCTCCCGGATAGCAGCACGCAGGGCGCAGTTCTCGCTCAGCTGCCGGGCATACAGTTCCGGGTAGCCCCCGGGCAGGTACAGCCCGCCGATATTTTCCGGCAGGGCGGCATCCCGCAGCGGGCTGAAAAACGCAAGTTCCGCACCTGCATCCCGCAAGGCGTCCAGTGTTTCAGCGTAGGCAAAGCAGAAGGCTTCATCCCGCGCCACGGCAACGCGAACGGAGGGCGTGCATGGCGCGGCAAGCGGCGGTGCAGCCGGGGCAGGGCGGTCAGTCAACACTGCCAGCTGTGCCCAGTCCAGCACAAGGGCATCGGCAAGTTGACCCAGCTTTTGCTGTAAGTCCGATATCTCTCCGGCGGTTTTCAGTCCGAGGTGGCGGCTTTCGATGACGCACCCCGGCAGATGGGGCAGATACCCCACCACCGGCAGACCGGTCTCGGCTTCCAGCATCGGACGCAGCGTTTTGTATAAGGATTCAGAGCAATCGTTGAGCAGAATGCCCACGATATGGCTGGGTGCGCGGAACTGCAAAAGCCCCTGCAGCTCGGCAGCAAGGGTGATACTTGCCCCTTTTGGCTGCACTACCAGCAGCACCGGCAGCGTCAGCGTATCGGCCAGCTCCCAAGCGCTTGCACGGGTTGTCAGTCCCTGCCCATCGTAAAAGCCCATGGCACCCTCGCATACGGCAGCGCCGTGCCCGGCGGCATAGCGGGCGTAAAGCGTGCGCACCGTATCCGGGGCAGAGAGGTAGAGGTCTAAATTGTGGCTTTCCACCCCAAGCGCGCTGCGGTGAAACATAGGGTCGATGTAGTCCGGCCCGCATTTGAAGGCGCAAGGGTCAGCCCCGCGCCGCTGCAATGCGGTAAGCACAGCACAGGTAACGGTGGTCTTGCCGCTGCCGGAGCGCGGCGCGGCGATGAGAAACTGCATCATGTCCGTGCCCCCGTAATGAGAAACACAGGGTTGTTAGCCATCAGCAAATGCAGACTGCCCGCCGTTTTTGTGCGGTTGACGGCGATCTGTGTCACCTCCGCAGAAAGGCCGTGGGCGGTCAGGGCAGCTACGGCAGCGCTGAGTGTTTCCAGCGCAATGGCGGTAATGCACAGCCGGGCGACTGGATTTTTGTGCAGTACGGCGTCTATAACAGCGTCCATATTGCCCTTTGTGCCGCCGATGAATACAGCATCCGGGGCGGGCAACGCGTCCAAAGCATCGGGTGCTTTGCCTTCGATCAGGGTCAGATTGTAAGCAGCAAATTTCTCCCGGTTTTGCTGGATCAGTGCACAGGCCTCCGGGTCACACTCCACGGCGTATACCTGCCCGGCAGGGGCGGCAAGCGCCAGCTCCACGCTCACGCTGCCGGTGCCCGCGCCCACGTCCCATAGGGTGTCCGTGGGGGTGACCGCCAGCTTTGCCAGTGCGGCGGCGCGCACCTCCTGCTTGGTCATAGGCACAGCGCCCCGGATAAAAGCATCGTCCGGCAGGCCGGGAGTGCGGCGGGGCGGTAAAGCCTCCCGTTCGATGAGCAATACGCTCAGCGGTGCAAAGGTTTGCTCTGCCAGTTCCCGGGCAAGGCCAAAGCGGATGGCTTCTGTCGGGGTGCCAAGGTTTTCACCTACAAGGGCGTGGGCAGCACCCAGCCCGGCAGCGGTCAGCTTGGCACACAGAGAGGCAGAGGTATCCCCGCCGCCGGTGAGGAAAAACACCTGTGGATGCGCCAAAACCTCGGCTACCGGGTCGCAGGCGCGGCCATGGGCCGACACCAGTTTCCAGTCCTGCCAAGGGCGTCCTACAGCAGCAGCTAAAAGCTGAACGCTGGAAAGCCCGGGCAGCACCCGGACAGAGTAGCCCATAGCCCGCAGCAGGGGCAGCAGCTTTGCCGCACCGGAGTAAAACCCGGTGTCGCCGCTGTACAAAACAGCGGTGTCCGTATCCGGCTGTGCAGTAAGACACGCAAGGATATCCTCCGGTTTATACACGGCTTTGCAGTTGTCAGTGCACCCCGCCGGTAAATGCTCCAACAGGCGCTTTGCCCCAAGGATGAGCCCTGCGCTTTGCAGTGCAGCCAACCCTTGCGCGGTCAGGCTTTCCGGGCAGCCGGAACCCATTCCGATCAGAGAAATCATACCAGAACCTCCTTGCAGCGTGCCAGAATTTGTGCGGCAGTTTGTCCGTTTTCAGCCGGGCGGCGCACCACGATCAGCTGTGCACCGGTATCCTGTGCGGCCTGTGCTTTTTCGGCAAAGCCGCCCACAGCACCGCCGTCCTTGGTGACCAGATACCGGATGGAGAATTGTTTTATCAGGGCGCAGTTCAGCGCATAGCTGAATGGCCCCTGCATGGCAATGATGTTCTTATGTGGGATACCGGCGGCCTCGCAGGCGGCAATGCCCTCCCGCGTGGGCAGCACCCGGGGGAACAGCCGCTCCGGGCTGAGCGCCGCAAAGGCGGCAAGCTCTTTCGCGCCGGTAGCCAGCAGCACATTGTCGCTGCACCCGGCCAGAAATGCAGCCGCGTGGGCGGCGGTGGCAAACACCATGCTCCCGGCAGGCAAGGGGCTTTCTTCCCGCAGCAGCCGGTGGTACTCCACCCCAGCAGCGGCACACGCCGTCCGGATGTTTTTTGTGGCGTCCACCGCGTAGGGGTGGGTGGCGTCTATGCACAGGGCAGCGCCCTGCAAAAGGGTGGTCATTTCCTCGGGGGTCAGCCGCCCGCAGTGCACGGTGATGCCGTCTGCTTTGCCCTGTTCCTCTGCACCCAGCGGGGTGGCAACACTGACCAGAACCTCCGCTCCCAGCGCCGCCAGCTGCCGGGAGAACACCCGCCCCTCGGTAGTGCCGCTGAAAACCACTGCCTTCATCTGCGGTACCCCCGCGGGGTGACCATTTTACCGCCAAGCTGCTTTGTGGCAGCGTTGCCGATGTACACGGTGGTAAACATATCCACCGTGGTGCTTTCCAGCTGGGCAAGGGTCAGAATGCGGGCGGTCTGACCCTCCCGGCCGATATTGCGCACAATGCCGCAGACGGTATCGGCGCTTTTGCCACTTTCCAGCAGGATGCGCACCGCCCTTGCCAGATAGTCCGGCCTGCCCTTGGAGGAGGGATTGTACAGCGCAACGCAGAAATCTCCCATGGCGGCGCAAGCCAGCCGCTTCTCGATGACCTCCCACGGGGTCAGCCGGTCGGAAAGGGAAATGACGCAAAAATCGTGCGCCAGCGGTGCGCCCAGCACTGCCCCGCCGCTGAGGGCAGCGGTCAGTCCGGGCACGATCTTCACGGCAACGTCCGGATAATCCGGGGCAAGCTCCAGCAGGGGACTTGCCATGCCGTACACCCCGGCATCGCCGGAGCAGACCAGCGCCACCCGCTTGCCGGTGTGTGCCTTTTCCAGTGCCCAGCGGCAGCGGTCGATTTCCTGCGTCATGCCGGTGGAATAGTATTCCTCGCAGGGGAATTCATCGCGGATGAGGTCAAGATAGACCTTATATCCGCAGATGGCGTCAACGCTTTCCAGCGTATTCGCGGCCTGCTGAGTCATATAAAAAGGTTCGCCGGGGCCAAGTCCCACGACATAAACCACCTTCTCGGGACGGTCAATGTCAATTTCCATCACGTCAAGCATTCTGCCACCTCCAGTCCGGGGCAAAGGGCCTGCACGCCAGCGCAAAGGTCACGCCGTTGCAGGCAAATTTCGGGTAAAACAGGCTGCCGTCTGCGTCCAGCACAGCCGCCCGCTCGCAGACATTGTCTACCCCGGTCACGCGTTGTACAAAAGGGGAGGGGGTGAACTGTCCGGGCACGTTGCGCAGCTGTGCGGCAGAGTAAAACCTCGCCGGCCAGCTGTGCGCCAGACAAAAGGCCAGCAAGCCCGGCTCGTTTTGCTTCAGGTCGATGCTTGCAGCGGCGGTAACTGCCTGCGCAGCAAGGCTGTGTCGGGTGCAGAAGGCGGCAAAAGCAGCCTCCAGCGTTTCAGCGCTTGTGCCCCGCTTGCAGCCGATGCCCAGCACCCCGATGCGCGGCACAAGATGCAGTGCCTGCCCGGTGGGGCAAAGGGTGAGTGCAAAGTCGGCTTTTTCCGGGGTATCAGCGGGGAATAACCCTACGGGCACGGTGCCCGTTACCGGGAAATCAGCCCGGTAATATACCGGCTGCCCGGCCAGTAATTTGCCGCTGACCAGCTTGATGCGTTCCGGCTCCAGTACCATGCAGTTTTGGTGTTTTGCCCACTCGTCCACCGCAAAAATGCCGTGGGCATCGGTGGCGGTGGTGATCACCGGCACGGCTCCGCATACAGCGGCAATGGCCCGCGCAAGATCATTCGCGCCGCCCAGATGCCCGGACAGAATGGGCACGGCAAACCGCCCGCATTCATCCACCACCACCACGGCCGGGTCAGCGGTCTTGCTCTTGCAGTGGGGCGCGATGGCCCGCACCGCAATGCCCGCAGCGCCTACAAATATCAGCGCATCCGAATGCACAAACCGTGCGCTTGTCCATTCTGCAAGAGAAACACCATTCTGCCCGCACCGGGCAACGCTGCCTGGCAAGGCGGCGGCCAGACGCTTTGCTAGCGCAAGGCCGGTATCCGTAAAAGCAAGGTAAGCGCGGGTCATACCGGTTCTCCTTTGCGGAATTCGGTGGTAAAGGCGGGGTCGTACAGCTTGCTGCGCTCGTACTGCGTGCCGAGAAAATCTCCCACCACGATAAGTGCCGTCTTGGTAATGCCCGCTGCACGGGTGCTCTCAGCCAAAGAACCAACTGTGCACCGCACGATTTTTTCTTCCGGCCAGCTGGCCTTGAACACCACGGCGGCGGGGGTGTCCGGTGTATACGCGCCCTGCAAAAGCGCCGCCTGCACCTTATCGATCAGCCCGATGGACAGGAAGATCACCATGGTCGCGCCGTGGGCGGCAAGGCTTGCCAGCTTTTCCTTCTCCGGCACGGGGGTGCGCCCCTCCATGCGGGTGATGATGACCGTCTGGCTGACCGTGGGTAAAGTATACTCGGCGTTCAGCGCGGCGGCAGCGCCGCAAAAGCTGGAAACACCGGGCGTATCATCGTAAGCAATGCCGTCAACTTCCAGCGCGTCCATCTGCTCCCGGATGGCCCCGTACAGGCAG